>Ga0156018_1050_pt1 | contig 28338 bp, 25 predicted proteins | sample RifCSPlowO2_02_FD_107672 | JGI IMG/M metagenome (GOLD analysis project Ga0156018, IMG submission 107672) | Acidobacteria bacterium RIFCSPLOWO2_02_FULL_65_29 | reverse complement strand
TCTCTCGGAAGAGGTGACCCCCGCCGTCGCCCGTGTTCAAACCGTAAGCACCGGCGGCCAGCACCTCTAAACTGATATGGAACGACTCTGTCAAGTTACCCAGATCTTCTTCGTCGTCGTGCTCTAGTCATCACGGGGAACGCAGCATCGGTGGTGGCCGAGTCGGCTGTCGCGACGGTTGATCACTCTGATATTCGCGGGTCGAAACCGCATAATCGTGATCCGTCGGGAGCTGCCTCGGACTAAGGGCGCGGGTCGAGCCCGAAGGCCCGCCGCATAGATTAATCGAGGATTCTCCTTTCCGTGTGCCGCTCGACCACCACCGATGCTGCGTTCCAATGTCCGCCCCTTGCTACGCTGCGACTGATTGCGCGCCGCGTCCGTGGGCTTCCACCTGCACGCCGATGGCCCAGATGAAGCCCAATAGCTCGCGGCCTACCGCGGTGACCGTTTCCTGTTTGCATTTGCCCCGCGCGGTTAAGTGGCGATAGCGCGCGTGCAACCGATGCTGAGCTTTCCACGCGATCTCTTTCACGTCCTGGCTGACCGACACCTGGCGCTTTCGAAGCGCGGCGCCGACAGCGGGTCGATACCGATACGCCCACGCGGCCTCGATGACGACCCGCCGGAGGTGCGCGTTGCCGGTCTTGGTGATGCCGCCGCGCCGAATCCGTCCGCCGGAGGAATCTTCACTCGCGACAGCACCGCTGTACCCCATCAGTTGTCGGGGTTTGGGGAACCGGGAGAGCTCGCCGACTTCCGCCACGATCGTCACGGCCGAGACCTGCGCGATCCCACGCAGCGCCTGAAGCGCCTCGATCACGGCGCGCATCCGTTCGGGCGCCGTCCTCACCGCGTCGTCAATCGCGCGCTCGAGCCGCTCGATGCGATCGGCCATATGCTCGACCTCGTGGAGGTAATCCAGCAAGGTGGCCTCCTGCGCGGCGTGCTCAAAGTGCACGGTCTTCACCCAGGTGAGGTGCGTCTGCGTCCACGAATTCATCGTGGTGGACGGGCGCCGTCCGTGGCGAAGCAAGAACTTACCCAAGCGATGACGGGCGCGCAGCTGATCCTTCTTCGCGGCTTCCCGGGCCCGCACCAGATCCCGCAGCGCCTCATGGGCCGCGTCCGGCACCCAGACCGGCGTCAAGTCGCCCGCGCGATAACTCCGCGCCAGCTTCAGCGCGTCGCGCCGATCCGTCTTCACGCGATCGCCGGCCTTCACGGGCACCAAGGTGGGCGCCACGACCTCGCACTTCACGCCGAGCGCGGTCAGCTCCCAATACACCACATATCCGGTCGGGCCCGCCTCGTAGCAGACGCGCAGCTGCTCGGCCGGCCCAAGTTTCTTCACCAGCTTTCGGATCGACTCCGACCGATTGGGGATCACGCCCATCGACCGCACCTCACCGTCCGGTTCGGCCACCGCAACCGCTACCGTTTCAGCATGGACATCCAGACCGATAAATCGTACGTTGCTCATGACCGGCTCCTTCGCATGTGGCTCTGCGTTGTGCAGTGCTCCAACTCGCAGCGTAACCCACGAGCGGCGAATCGGAGCCGGTCGTTCCATTGTGACTAAGACCAAATTGAAGGACCCCTTCGTTTCATCGGCGCCGACCGATTCGGTATTCCGTCGAAAGGGTCATCCATGACTTCGCAGCCTGGGCCTCCCGACCAACGCGATCTCTCATCCGCGCCGACAAGCGGGCCGGCGAGCAGCTCGGAGTCGTCGTACGGCTTTGGCCCGTATCGCTTCCTGCAACGCCTGGGTGAAGGTGGCATGGGCGATGTGTGGCTCGCCGAGCAGCAGCGTCCCGTCCGCCGCCAAGTGGCCATCAAGGTCGCGAAGGCCGGCATGGACACGGTGCAAGTGGAGAGGGCCATGAAGACCGTCTCAAGACATTGAACAATCTCGCCGTCGTGTACGCCGCAGCCGGCAAGGTGGGTGAAGCTGCCACGCTCGATGAAGAGATTCTTCGGCAGCGCGAGAAACGCTTGGGTGAGGACCACCCAAAGGTAATGAGGCGTGGTTCCGAACTCCGAGTCCCGAACCCCGAGTCCCGAGCCCCGAGTCCCAGTTCCTGTCACCGCCGCGCGCCACCACGGCGCATTCCATCGAAGAGAACAACCGCGCATTCAGCTTGTCGGCGTGATCGTTGAGCGCGGCCTGAGCTTAGACAGATCGTCGCCGGCGGCGGAGGCCCCCACCGCCACGCGTTCAGCCGGTCGCCGTCGCAAATCCGGATACGCGCCGAGACCTATCTCAATTCTGCGGGCCTGGGTTACGCCGCCTTCAGAGATTGATCCGCGGCGCGAGTGCTGCTTCTTTGTCTCGGGATTCCAGTTTGCGACGCCGGCCGCGTGCGTCTCTGGGGCGGGCGCTTTGCGGAAATCCTCCTCACATCCTACACAGCCCTTCGCGCCGCTCTCGCGTAGGCGTCGAAGTATTTCTGAAGGGAAGGACCCGTTGAACCGTACTGGTTGGGTCCGGCGAAGAAGTCCGCCACGACCTCGCGCGCCCTGGCAATCTCGCGCAGGCGCGCAACCGATCGTCGCTGGCGAGGATCATCGAGCGTGAGATCGAGAAGCTCGAGTGCGCGGTAGAGCGCCCCCCGCGCCACGCCAGGATTGCGCGACGTCCAGCGGACCGCGCGACTGACCTCGCTGCCCACATGGCCCAACTGCTCGGCCAGCGACAACTCCCACCAGCGTCCGGCGGCCAGGTCTCGATGCTGCGCGTCGCTCATCGGCGAATCAGCCGGTGCACCAGGCTCGCGATCGCCTCGCGGGCATCGGGATCATCGACGCCACGTGAACGATTGCCGAACGAAGGGCGCAAATTGATCATGGAATCGAATTCCAGCCAGTCCGGTCCCGCGATGTCGGGATAGAGGTTGATCCCCCAGAGATCCGGCTGCGCCGACCCCTCGGCGAGCAACTCGGCCTCCTGGTCGGCATGCAGTTCGGCGTCAAGCAGCATGACACCGCGCCTGAGGTCCACCACCGCCTTCACCATGTCGCCAAAGCGCCCGCCGGCCAGGTCCCTGAGCTCGTCCATCGACACAGGGCTCACTTCGGTGGCTCTCCTCACATTGCCCTGGGAGCGCATTGTACAGGACCAAGTTGATCCGAGGCCGCCGCGAATCATCTCCTTGCCTCGGGATTCCAGATCTGCAGCAGCGTGATCGGCGCGTCCGGTTCGAGCGTGGCCCCGTACAGCTCCTTGCCGTCGGGCCGCCAGGCGGGCATAATCCCCACGCCGTGGACACCTGCTCCTGTCACCGCCGCGCGACGACGGCGTAGTCCATCGATGAGAAGAGACGCGCGTTCAACTTGTCGGCGTGATCGTTGAGCGCGGCCTGCAGCTTCGACAGATCGTCGCCGGCGGCGGAGGCCACGGTCACGCGGTTCAGCCGATCGCCCTCGCCGACGGGCTGCCGGAACTGGATGTCAACGGCGGAAAATCCGCTGGCTTGCACCAAATACTGGAGCGTATCGGGATGGAGCGGGCGCTGGTGCGTCGGATCCCGGATGTAGGTTTCAAAAAACGCCATCCAGCACGCCGGATTGATGGTCTCGAGCACGAGTGGCGCGCCGGAGCGCATCTTCTGGTAGGCCGCCTCGAGGACGCGCAGCAGGTACGCCGGCTCGAAATGCTCGACGACCTGAATCGCCACGAACCCGCCAATCCCGCTGTCGGCTTGCTTCCGGAGGTACGTCAGCGCGTCGCCCAGCTCGACGTCGAGGCCTTGCGCGCGGCATTGCTCCACCATGCCCACATTGGTGTCGACACCGCGAGCGGAGATGCCGTGCGCCTTGAGCGCCGCCAGCAGCTCCCCACGGCCGCAGCCGATGTCGACGATGTCCGTCGAAGCGGAGAGGAGGGGGAGATACTCGGCAACGCGGCGGCTGATGTCGCCTCGGGATCCGCGGAATCGATCCTCGAAGCCGACGTATGTCAGAGAATCGACCGAGCCGCCGAACAATTCGCCCGCCGGCGCCGCCGCCGCGACGCGGTCCGATGACGCGGCCGGCATCACCGCGGCCCGGCTCCCCTGAAGCTTCTCGACCTCCTGCTTCAGCGCCAGAATCCGCTGCTCGGCCAGCGCGACGCGCCCGGCCAGATCCTTCGCGCCCAGGCTGCGATCCTTGCTGTCCACGTACGCCGTGATGGTCTGCAGGTACTGCACGAGCCGCGACTCGAACCGAACGAGCGCGTCGAGCTCGCGACGCACGAGGTCGAGAAGGCCAGACTGTGTGCGCGGCCACTGCTCGTCCGCCGACATGTTTCTGTTCAGGTGATCGACCAGCGCGGCGTTGAACTGCTTCTGCGCGTCGAGCGGCGGGCCGACAAGGCGCCAGATGAAGCCTCGGAGACGACCCTTGAGCGAGCGATCGATCGGCGGCGCTCCAGAGGGGAGGATGTCCCAGTGGCGGTTGACGTCCGGCAGTCGCGAGGAATCGAAAGGCGGCGGTGGCGGCGGCAGCGCCGGCGCGATCTGAATCGCGTGGTCGACCGCGGTCAGCGCGTCGTTGTAGAGGCGATCGGCTTCCAGCCGCTCGCGCTCGAGCCGTGCGAAGAGGTCTTCCAGATGCTCGTCGGTCACTCGGGTAGAGTCTACAGTTGACAGTTGACAGTTAACAGTCGGCCAACGGTTAACTGTAGACTGTCGACTGTCAACTGTCGCGACTGTCGACTCTCAACTGTCGACTGTCAACTGTCGACTGGCAACTTGGCGGCCCGTTAGAATTTAGCGTACAACAGCTGTTCGACCTCTTCGGGCGTCGGCAGTCCCCCGCGGGCGCCGAGCGCCCGGCAGTTGAGCGCCGCCACGGCGTTCGCGTACCGCAGCACGTCTTCGACCTCGCCGTCGGGCGCGCGCAGACATCCCGCGACAAAGCCGCCGCGGAAGGCGTCTCCCGCGCCGGTGGTGTCGACGCAGTCCACTTGAAACGCCGGCGTTCGCCATTCGCGCCCGAGGCACCGCGTCAGACTGCCCTCGGCGCCGAGCGTCACGCACACGAGCGGCGCGCCGAATTCGCGCGCCAGCGCCTCGAGCGCACGCCCCATGTCCTCGTACCCGGTGAACTCTCCAGGAAACGACTCGGCCGCGATGATCGCGTCGATGTGCTGCAGGAGCTCGCTAATGCCCGGCCGCACGCGCTCGATGTCGATGACCGTCGGCACGCCCGCCTGGCGGGCGACGCGCGCGGCCTCGGTGGCCGCGGCCGTTTCGTGGCAGTCCACAATCAGCATCCGGCCAGACGTCACGGCCTCCAGTGGCACATCGGCGGGAGACATCGTCAGCGACGGGTGCCGATCCCAGAGCACCGTTCGTTCGCCCGATCGCGCGTCCACGAGCACGATCGCAAACTGGTTCGTCGCGCCCGACACCGTTCGCGACGCGGTGATGTCGACCCCTTCACTCGCCAGGCTCTCGCGTGAGAGCTGTCCAAACACATCGTCGCCAAAACTCCCGATGTAACGAGCCTTCCAGCCCAGCCGAGCGCAGACCGACAGTGCGGTCGCGATCTGCCCGCCCGGGAGGCGGGCGAACCGCTGGAGCCGCTGTTTGCTGTTGGCCGCCGGGTACTCGGCGACAACGGCGACCAGGTCGATGCTGTTCAGCCCGAGCCCGACGATGTCGAAGGGACGGCTCGCTGTCGGGGGAATCTGAAAGGGCAGCCGCACGGGCCAGAATCCTAGCATTTTGGTGAAGATCGTGTTGACCTTCGCCTTTCTTTTGCGTATAGTGTGGGACGGCAGGCTGGTCTGGTCGGTCTTCTAGGTATTGCAGGTCTGGTAGGTCTGGCGGTTCGGGTAGGTCGCGAGGAGATGCCCATGCTTCCGCTCACGAAACGGCAACGGGAAATCCTGGATTATCTCAGCGAGTTCATTCAGCAGCACGGATATGCGCCGAGCCTCGAAGAGATTGGCCGCCGCTTCGGGCTGTCGTCGCTCGCGACGGTGCACAAGCACCTGACGAACCTGCAGGAGAAGGGCTTCATCAAGCGGGCGTGGAACCGCAGCCGTTCGGTGGAAATGGTGCCGACGCGCCCCGGCGGGCGGGCGGTCGAGCTGCCGCTGCTCGGCTACGTGGCGGCGGGGCTGCCGATCGAGGCGGTCGCCTCGAACGAGACCATCGCGGTGCCGGAGGATCTGGTCGGCAAGCGCGACACCTACGTGCTGCGCGTGCGCGGCGATTCGATGATCGACGAGCAGATTCGCGACGGCGACTTCGTGGTGGTCGAAGATCGCAAGAGCGCCGACAACGGTGAAATGGTCATCGCGCTCGTGCGCGGCACCGACGTCACGCTGAAGAAGTTCTACCGCGATCCCGGCGGAAAAATCCGCCTGCAGCCCGCCAACGCGGCCATGCAGCCGATCTTCGTCGAGCCCGATCAGCTGCAGATCCAGGGCGTGGTCGTGGGGGTCATGAGGAAGTACTGACAGTTGACAGTTGACAGTCGACAGTTAACAGTAGGCGGTGCAAGCGTCGTTCTGCGCTCCGACTGTCAACTGTGAACTGTCGACTGTGAACTGTCTTTATGTCCGACCAGCCCAAGCAGATCAACTTCACCATCGTGCCAGGCGACGACCCGGCAGGCGCACAGACGCCGCGCACCTACGCGAACTTCTGCTCGATTGCCCATACGCCGTTCGACTTCACGCTCACCTTCTGCGAGGTGATGCCGCTGTCGGAAAAAGAAATCCGGGACGCGGAGTCCGAGCACGTCGTGAAGGCGCCGGTACGGGTGAAAATCGTGGTGCCGGTGCAGTTCGTGCCGAACCTCATCGCGGCACTCCAGGAACATTGGCGGGTCTACACCGAGTCGTACAACAACCCCGGCTGGAACAAGGGCGCGGGGCCGGTCCATTGAGAGATGCGAAATCAAGAATTGGGAATTACACTTGATTAGGAATTAGGAATTCAGAGGACATGGAATTGGTGGCGACGCATTCTTGATTCCGAATTATTCCGAATTCTTAATTCCTAATTTCTGTGAAGACGGCGCGCGAGACCAGGGAGATCATCGATCGGCTCGAGGCCCAGCACCCGGACGCCGATACGGAGCTGCACTTCCGGACTGCGTTCGAGCTCCTGGTGGCCACGATGCTCTCGGCGCAATCCACGGACCAGCGTGTCAACATGGTCACGCCGGCGCTCTTCACACGGTATCCCGACGCGGGGACGCTCGCGCGCGCGACACCGAGCGAGCTCGAGCCGCAGATTCATTCCACCGGCTTCTTTCGCGCAAAATCCAAAGCACTCATCGGTATGGCGACGGCACTGGTCGCCGAGCACGGCGGCGAGGTGCCCGCCAGTATGGACGCCCTCGTCGCGCTCCCCGGCGTCGGACGCAAGACCGCCAACGTGGTGCTGGGCCACGCGCTGGGCGTACCCGGGTTGCCCGTCGATCGCCACGTGCTGCGCGTGTCGAACCGCATCGGCATCGCCGAGTCCGACGACCCGGAAGTCGTAGAGGCGCAGCTCTGCGCCGTATTGCCGAAAGCGCGGTGGACGCGCAGCTCGGACACCCTCATCCTGCACGGCCGGCGCATCTGCAAGCCGACGCCGCGCTGCACGGAGTGCGCCATCGAAGATGAGTGCGTGTTCGCCCGCGCGGCCTCGCGCCCCGCACCCGACCGGAAAGCCAGGCCGGCCACGTCCGCTCGGCGACGACGCCGCCGTTCATGAAGCGCGACGCCTTCGAGCAGCTCGTGGCCGACGCGCTGGCAGGCCTGCCGAGCCGTTTCCGCAAGGCGATGTCGAACATCGCCATCATCGTCGAGGACGAGCCGTCGCGCGACATTCTGCGCGACATGGAGATCGACCCGCCCGATACGCTCTTCGGGCTCTACCAGGGCACGCCGCTCACCGAGCGGCAGTGGGCGCATGGCAACACGCTGCCCGATCAGATCCTGCTCTTTCAAGGTCCCCACGAGCGCGAGGCGGAAGACGAAGACGATCTCGTGGCGTCGATCGCCGAAACGCTGATTCACGAGATCGGCCACTACTTCGGGCTGAGCGAGGAAGAGATTGAGGAGATCGAGGAACACTACTGGCGGGGAAACGGAGATGACTAGAAGCTATCTGACAAGCGCCGGGAGCCACGAAAGCACGAAATCACGAAAAAGAATACCAGGGGTCTCGTTTCGTGGTTTCGTGTTTTCGTGGCTGATGGCATATCCAGCCTGTTTCGTGGCTTCGTGTTTTCGTGGCTGAATTTCCCACGCCCCACGTCCGAGCCCGCAAACGTTTCGGCCAGCATTTCCTCGAACGCGCGTGGGTCGAGAAGATGATGCGCGCGATCGCACCCGACCGCACCGACACGTTTCTCGAGATCGGCCCAGGCCGGGGGGCCCTGACGCGGCCGCTGGCCGAGGCGGCGGCCCACGTCGTGGCGTTCGAGATCGATCGAGACCTGGCGGCCACGCTCCGCTCCGCGGCCATCGAGCGCGTCGTCGTCGTGGAGGGCAATTTTCTCGATGTGACGCCCGCCGCGCTCGACGAAGCGCTCGCGCGCGCCGGTCTCCTGAACGGCCGGCAAACCCTCCTCCGCGTGGCCGGCAACCTGCCCTATAACGTTGCGTCGCCCATCCTGTTCTCGTTGGTGGCACTCTATCGGGCCGGATTCATGTTCGAAGACGCCACCGTGATGCTCCAGCGCGAGGTGGCGGACCGGCTGCTGGCGCAGCCCGGCACTCGCGAGTTTGGCGTGCTCACGGTGCTCATCCGCCACGCGGCCCAGGTGGAACGACTATTGACCTTGCCGCGCGGCGCGTTCCGCCCTGCGCCGAAAGTGGATTCGACGGTTGTCCGCCTGCGCTTTCATTCCGATGAGCCGCCGGTCCGGAGCCGACCCGAGCTCGAGGCGCTCGTGCAGGCGGTCTTCACCCGAAGAAGGAAGACCGTCGCGAACGCGCTTCTCGCATATCGCCCATCCGGGCAGGCCGCGATTGAAGCGGCCCTGGCTCGCGCCAGCATTGCCGGCGGCCGGCGCCCCGAAACGCTCGACCTGGCCGACTTCGTCCGGTTGTCCGACGCGTTTGGCACGGGCGTTCCGTGATCACCCGGAGGTAACGGCCGGCTTGTGTCTGCCCGACGGCCACCCGGGAGGCACAGGCAGTGCTACCGCTGCCTTGCATTCTGCCGCCGACGATGGCATCGTCGTCTGGAGGGTTGCGATGGCTGTTGCCCACAGGGACGTCACCTACAAGACGCGGAAGCGGAGAAAGGATGTTGCGATGACGACGGGTGAGTATCTCGGCACTCCGGAGACGTTGCTTCCGGCCGAGCTCGCGTACGGCGTGATGCGGGTCGCGGACGCGCCGGCCGTTCGCCACCAGCGCATGGTGGGCGATCTGTTCAAGGCGCTCGACGCGCACGTGGCCCGGTACGGGCTGGGCGAGGTGTTGCTGGCGCCGACCGATGTCATCCTCGACTACGACAGCGCGCTGGTCGTGCAGCCCGACCTGTTGTTCGTCTCCAGCGAGCGCGCCGACATCGTCGCGGACAATGTGCACGGCGCGCCCGATCTGGTCGTAGAGGTCTTGTCGCCGCATCCGCGTATCGGCAAGCTCGACGAGCGCGTCGGGTGGTTCGCCAAGTACGGCGTTCGAGAGTGCTGGCTGGCAGACCTGCGGGAACGCCGGTACTCGATCCTGTCGCTCGGTCCACGCGGCGTGCTGAATCGGCAACTGTGCTCCGGGGGAGGCGTCGCGCCCTCGACCGTGCTGCCAGGCGTGACGCTGCCGGAGTTTTCCGCCGGACACTCCTTCCCTCGCCGCGAAAGTCTCGAAGGGTAGGCTGCCTTGGCGATCGGCAAGGCCTCGTCGACCGGAATCGGCCCTTGCGCGATCCGATCGGCAAGCCAACGCGCCGATTCTCCTAGACTTCGGTGAACATCGAAGTCCTTCAGTCTCAGTCGTTTGCGTGAACAGGCCGACGTGACGCCGCTAATCGCACCTGTGCTATAGTTTTTCTGCTATCTTCTTGTAGTGTCCGGCTTTAGCCGGACCAGTGGTAGCGTCCGGCCTTCGCCGGACAAGTTATAAACGTCCGGCTTCGCCGGGCTCGGGGTCATCCCGCCCGTCAACTTCAGGCGCGCCCAGCAGCCTGATCGAGCCGCCGAGAGCGCGGTTCCCTTCGCCGAGCTCGCGTGTCCCGCCAGGGACCGTGCCGGCGTTGGTGCGTACATCGATTTTTCCGCATGCTCGAAGTCGTTCCACTCGGCGGACTCGGCGAGTTCGGCATGAACATGCTGGCGCTCACCTGGGGCGAGACGACGATTGTCGTCGACGCCGGCGTCATGTTCCCGGACCCGGAACTACTGGGCGTCGATCGGATCATCCCCGATCTGACGTACCTCGAGCAGAGGGGGCGCCCCGCCGCGCTCGTGCTCACGCATGGACACGAGGACCACATCGGCGCCGTGCCGCATGTCGCCCCGCTCGTGCGGGGGCCGATCTACGCGACGCCGCTCACGCAGGCGCTCGTCGAGCCGAAGCTGGCCGAGCACGGCATCAAGGACGCGATCGAGCTGGTGGCGGTCCGCCCGCGCGATCGGGTCGAGGTGGGTCCCTTCACGATCGAGTTCATCCGCGTGACGCACAGCATGCCCGATTGCGTCGCGCTTGCGATTCATACGCCGGCCGGCGTCATCGTGCACACGGGCGATTTCAAGATCGACCAGACGCCGATCGACGGCGCGCACATGGACGTGCATCGGTTCGCGGAGCTCGGGTCGGCGGGCGTCCTGGCGCTGTTCGCCGACAGCACGAACATCGACCGCCGCGGCTACACGGGCTCGGAGACCGAAGTCATCGAGGCGTTCGAGGAGATCTTCAGCAGCGCCGCCGGCCGCCTGGTCGTGGCCGCGTTCTCGTCGAGCATCTACCGGATGCAGATTCTCGTGGATCTGGCCGCGCAGTTCGAGCGCAAAGTGGCCTTCGTCGGGCGCGGCATGATCGAGAACTCGCAGATTGCGCAGAAGCTGGGCTACCTGCGTATCCCGGCGGGCCTGCAGATCCGCGATTCCGACGTCATGAGCTACGCGGCCCAGGACGTGCTGTGCCTCGCGACCGGCTCGCAGGGCGAGCCGTTCTCGGCGCTGTCGCGCATCGCCATCAACGACCATCGCCACGTGAAGCTGGCGCCCGACGATACGGTCGTGCTGTCGGCGCGCGCGATTCCCGGTAACGAGAAGGCGATCGGGCGCGTCATCAATCATATTTCGCGCCGCGGCGCCCAAGTGATCCACGAGGGCATCAAGCACGTGCACGTGTCGGGGCACGGCAGCGAGGAGGAGCTCAAGCTCATGCTCTCGCTCGTCCGGCCGCGGTATTTCGTGCCCGTGCACGGCGAATACCGGCAGCTGGCCCAGCATGCGCGAATCGCGGGCCGGGTCTTCGCGGGCCGCGACCCGAGGCCCGGCATCCTGCTCATCGAGAACGGCGACGTGCTGCACATCGACGAACACGGCGCGCGGGTCGCCGGCAAAGCGCCGGTCGGCCGCGTGCTCATCGACGGCACGTTGACGGGCGAGATCGCCGACGAGGTCCTGCGCGACCGCCGCCACCTCGCCGAAGACGGCCTGGTCGTGCCGGTGGTGGCGATCAACAAGCAGACCGGCGCGCTCGAAGGCGTCCCCGAGATCATCACGCGCGGCTTCGTCATGGAAAACCGCGAGGAACTGCTCGCCGACGGCGCGCGCGTGCTGGCCGACGTCGTGGAGCAGGCCAGCGTCGAAGAGCGTACCGATCAGGGTCTCATCAAGGAGAAGCTGCGAGTCGAGCTCAGACGCTTCTTGCGCAAGCGATCGGGCCGCAGGCCGTTTGTCCTGCCGGTCATCATGGAGATCTGACACGTGAAGGGATCGACCGTTTCGCGCCGGGTCAGCGAGTTTGTCGGCGTCGCGCTGTTCGCGGCCGCGCTCATCTGGATCGTCGCCCTCGCGACGTACGTTCCGACCGACCCGGTTTGGTTTTTCAGCGCGGGCGGCCCCGAAGCGCCCGCCAATTTCGCCGGCCGGATCGGCGCGTTTCTCGCCGAGCTGTCCTTGCAGCTCGCCGGGTACGCCGCCTACATCGTTCCGGCGCTCCTGGTGCTCACCGGCTGGCACTACTTCTGGTGCCGCAAGTTCGACGCCCCCGGCACCAAAGCCACCGGCGCGGTGCTCTTCTTCGCGTGCATGAGCGCGTTTCTGAGCCTCGTCTTCGGAGTCGTCGACGTCAGAGGCGCGCCGTTCCGGGCGGGTGGATACCTCGGGGACTGGCTCGCCTTCGAGTTGTCCGAGTACCTGAACCGCACCGGGTCGGTGATCGTCGTGCTGACGCTCATCTTCCTGTCGATCATCGTGTCGACCCAGTTCTCGTTCGGGCGCTTCTTCGCGGCCATCACGACCTCGATCGCCGGCGCGGGATCGCGCGCGTCGGCGTCGTTCCGCGCGTGGCGCGAAGAGCGGCGCCGGCAGAAGCAGAGACGCGACGTCATCGCCAAGCACACGAAGAAGGGCGCCCCACCGCCCGAGATCGGCGTGCCCGACATAGGGGCGCTCGACGAGTCGCTGACGAGCCCCGCCGAAGCGGCGCTAAAAGCGCCGCGAAGACGGGAGCCGGACGCATCCGCGCCCGCCCCCGTGTTCGGCGGGACCAAATCCTTCGCGCCGCCCAAGCCGCCCAAGGTGAGCATGCCCGCGGCGCTGCCGCTCGCCGACGCCGAGCTGGCCCCCAGGCCCTCCGCCGATCGGCGCAAGGGCGCGTACGTCCTGCCGCCGGTCGCGCTCCTCGACGCCGCCCGAACGGAGCGGAAGATCGACGAACGCGAGTTGATGGACAGCGCGCGCCTCCTCGAAGAGAAATGCCGCGAGTTCGCCGTGGAAGGCTCCGTCGTGCAGATCCACCCCGGCCCGGTCGTCACGACCTTCGAGTTCAAGCCGGACGCCGGCGTGAAATATTCGAAGATCACCGGCCTCGCCGACGATCTGTGCCTGGCGATGCAGGCCGAATCGGTGTTGATCGACCGCATCCCGGGCAAGTCGACCGTCGGCATCCAGATTCCCAACAAGAGCCGCGAGCAGATCTCGCTGCGGGAGCTCCTCGAATCGGAGGCGTACGTCCGGTCCACCTCGAAGCTCACGCTGGCGCTCGGCAAGACGATCCACGGCGAGCCCTACGTGGCCGACCTCGCCGCCATGCCGCACCTGCTCATCGCGGGATCGACCGGCGCCGGCAAGTCGGTGGGCATCAACGGCATGCTCACGAGCATGCTCTACCGCGCCACCCCGGACGAAGTGCGCCTGATCATGATCGACCCCAAGCGGCTCGAGCTCGGCATGTACGACGACATTCCGCATCTCATGACACCGGTCGTCGTCGATCCGAAGCAGGCGGCCAACGCGCTCCGGTGGGCCGTGCGCGAGATGGAGGAGCGATACAAGACGCTCGCGGCCGAGGGCGTGCGCAACATCGATCAGTACAACCGGAACGTGCACCAGGCCATCGCCGAGAAGCGGACGCCCGAGCACGGCGAGACCCCCAAGCCGCTCCCCTTCATCGTGGTGGTCATCGACGAGCTGGCCGACCTCATGATGGTGGCCAGCGCCGAGGTCGAGGAGTCGATCGCGCGGCTGGCGCAGATGGCACGGGCCGTGGGCATCCACCTCATCCTCGCGACGCAGCGGCCGTCGGTCGATGTCATCACGGGCCTCATCAAGGCGAACATGCCGTCGCGCATCGCATTTCGCGCTTCGTCGAAAATCGATTCGCGCACGATTCTCGACGGCAACGGCGCCGAGCAGCTCCTCGGCCGCGGCGACATGCTGTTTCTGCCGCCGTCGACGTCGCGATTCATCCGGCTCCACGGGCCGTACATCTCCGAGCAGGAGAGCGCGCGTCTGGCGAGCTTCCTGCGCAAACAGGGCAAGCCGAGCTACGACGAGACGATCACCGCCGAGGAGAAGACGGCCGCCGATGGAGTCGAGCTCGACAAGGACGACCTCTACGACGAGGCCGCGCGCATCGTCGTACAGAGCAGCCAGGCGTCGATCTCGTACCTGCAGCGGCGATTGCGCATCGGCTTCAGCCGCGCCGCGCGTCTGATCGACATGATGGAGATGGAAGGCATCGTGTCGGCTGCCGCCGGCGGAAAGGCGCGTGAGGTGCTGGTCGACAAGGGGTACTTCGAGGAAGTGGATGCGCAGCTGCGTTGACAATGCTGTGGCCATGAGGGCGGCGCACGCGATCGCTTTCGTCGTGTTGGCGCTGACGCCCGTCTGGGCAGCCGGTCAGGCGGGGCCCTCCCCGTCGGATGAAGCCTTGTACGCGGACGCGAGGGCGAAGGAAAAGGCCGTCAAGATCGCGCTCGCCGATCCGGCCCTGACGTCGTCTGCGCTCCTCACCGCCATCCACACCGTGGTCGCCGACTACGAAGGGATCGTGCGGCGCTACCCCGCGAGCGGCTACGCCGACGATGCGTTGTGGTTTGCGGGATGGCTGTCGGCCGACGCGTTCAAGAAGTTGCACGACGAGCGCGAGCGGGACGCCGCCCGGCGCCTGTGGGCGGCCATCGGCCGCGAGTACCCGAGCAGCAAGTACGTCAAGGAGGTGCCGAAGGCCCTTCAGGCACTCGACATCCCGCCGCCAGGGCCGCCGACGCCAGCCGCGCCCCCGGTGCCGGCTTCGACGAAGCTGGCGATGGTGAAAGACATCCGGTGGACTGTCCTCCCCGACGCCGTGCGGGTGACGATCGAGATCGACCGCGAAGTGCCATTTCGCGACGAGCGCCTCGACGCCCCTGCTCGCGTGTTCGTCGACCTTCCCTCGACGAACACGCCGCCCGACTTCACCGATCGCACGATCCGCATCGAGGGCGACGCCGACCTGGTCCGGCAGATCCGGGTCGGGCGCCATCCGAACAACACGACACGCGTGGTGCTCGATGTGGCGGGCATGTCGAGCTACAGCGTCTATCCACTCTACAGTCCGTATCGCCTGGTGATTGACTGCGTGCGCGCCGCGCCAGCGACGTTACCGACGTCAGCGACGTCAGCTCCAGGCGTCGCGAAAGGCGCGGTGCGAGAGTCGCCCGCGGTCGCGCCAGCTCTCACCACCCGAACGACAACGCCGAGGCTCATCGCCCCACTGGCCGCTGCGCCGCCCACGCTCGCGCCCGCTGAAGAAACACCCGGGCCGCCGCTGGCGTCGAGTCCCGTGGCGCCGGCGCTGGCGCCCGGCCGCCTGGCACCGCCAGCCGCAAACCTGGCCGGCGGCTTGTCAATGGCCCGGCAGCTCGGGTTGAGCGTCTCGCGCATCGTGATCGATCCCGGGCACGGCGGCCACGATCCAGGCGCAACCGGCAAAGGCATCACCGAAGCGTCGCTGGTGCTGGACATCGCGCTGCGTCTCGAGAAGTTGCTGGCGGGCGTTTCCGGCGTCGAGGTCATGCTCACGCGGCGGACCGACGACTTCGTGTCGCTGCAGGAGCGCACGGCGATCGCCAACCGCGAAAACGCCGACCTGTTTCTCTCGATCCACGCCAACGCCAGCGCCAACGCGCGGGCGCGCGGGATCGAAACCTACTTCCTGAACTTCGCGACCACGGGCGCCGCCGCCGCCGTGGCGGCCCGCGAGAACGCGTCGTTCGGGCAGCCGATGGCCGCCCTGCCCGACTTCGTGAAGGCCATCGCCCTGCACAACAAGCTCGATGAGTCGCGCGACTTCGCGACCTACGTACAGAGCGCGATGGTGCAGAAGCTCCGCGGCGTCGACAAGAACCTGAGGAGCCTCGGCGTCAAGCAGGCGCCCTTCGTCGTGCTGATTGGCGCGTCGATGCCGAGCGTGTTGGCCGAGATTTCCTTCCTCACCAACGCGCAGGACGTCCGGCTGCTGCGGGGCCCGGCGTATCGTCAGAAGATCGCCGAAGCGCTGTTCGACGCCACTCGGAAATACCAGGGATCGCTGAGAGCAGAGGTGAAGAACACCGCGAAATCAGGAATTGAGAATTAAGAAGTAAGAATTCGTCAGTCCGCTCGCGATCTCACCCAGAACAACACGCCGGCGAACACGACCGCGGCGAGGACGGATCCGAGCACGAGAACGCCCGTCAGGCCCAGCGAGCCCCACAGCACGGCGGCGAGCCCAGCCAAATCCGAGGTCTCCCGTTCCGCGATATCGACGATGATGGGTTTGGGCGGCGGGCTGGGAACCTGCAGGGAAAAGTGAAAAGTGAAAAGTGAAAAGTAAAAAGTCAAGAGCAGAGAAATGGTCATCGTCCTTTTAACTTTTCACTTTTCACTTTTAACTTTTGTTCCAGCTCTCCGCCGTAAACGGGAGCTCCGCCAGCGTCCGTACGGCGACGCCGCTCGGGCCCTTGGGCAGATACGGCTTCGCCTCGTCGGCCCAGGCGGTGCCGGCGATATCGATGTGGGCCCACGGCAGACCGCCCGTGAACTCCTTGAGGAACAGCGCCGCCGTGATCGAGCCGGCGGGACGCCCGCCCGTGTTGGTCATGTCCGCGATCTCGCTCTTCAACTGATCCCGATACTCGTCGAACAGCGGGAGCGGCCACACGCGATCGCCCGCGCGATCGGCGACGCGCCGAACGTGAGACACCCAGCTGTCGGGCGCCCCGAGGATTCCGCTGGTGATCTTGCCGAGCGCGACGACGACCGCGCCGGTGAGCGTCGCCACGTCCACCAGATGCGTCGCGCCGAGTTTGCGCGCGTACCAGAGGCCGTCGCCGAGCACGAGCCGGCCCTCCGCATCGGTATTGATGACTTCGACGGTCTTGCCTTCCGCGCTCTTCAGAATGTCGCCGGGCTTGATCGCGCGGCCACCGGGCATATTTTCGGTGGCGGGCACGACGCCGATGACGCGAATGGGAGCGCCGAGCATGCCGATGGCGCGCATCGCGCACGCCACCGCGGCCCCGCCCGCCATGTCGTCCTTCATGCGTTCCATGCCGTCTGCGGGCTTGATCGAGATACCGCCCGTGTCGAACGTGATGCCCTTGCCGACGAGGCCCAGCACCGGAGTCGCCGGCGCATCGGCGGGCTCGTGGCGAAAGACCATCAGGCGGGGCGGCTCGCTGCTGCCGCGAGCCACGCCCAGCAGCAATCCCATGCCGAGCGCCTCGATCTGACGCTCGTCGAGCACTTCCACCGTCACGCCGCCACTGCGGGCTATCGCCTGGGCGCGCGCCGCGAATTCCCTCGGCGTGAGCGTGTTCCCCGGCTCGTTCGCCAATTCGCGCGCCAGGTTGCTGCACTCGCCAAGCAGCCGCCCGCGCGCCACCGCCGCTTCGACGCCGCCCATCGACTCGGGAGACGTGTCGGCGAGGCCTGGGAGCACGATCGTGCAGAGCGGAAGCGCGGACGGCGTGTCCTCGAGTGTTTTGTAAACGCCGGCGCTGAACTCCGCGAGCGTCAGCCCTTCGGCCACGGCCTGGGCCAGCCCACGAACGTCGACATCGCCAGACGGGTCGGCCAAGCCCGACCGGAGCACGAACGCCAGCCGCTCGACGTGCCGCTGACGCGCGGCGAGGCCCGCCACGATGGCCACCTTGCGCGCGACGCCGGTCCCGAAATCGTCAGCCTTGCCGGCGCCCACGAGCGCCACGCGACGCGCCTTCCAGCTCCGATCGACGACCGGCGCCAGAAACACGTCGAAGGTCCCCTTCGTCAACTCTCCCGACGCGGCCGCGCGCGCGATTTCGCCCCCGGTCGCCTCGTCCAGTCCGGCCATCTCTGCCGGCAACGCGCCCGAAAACCACGGAACCATCAGCAGGTCGGTATCGACGGCCGCGAGCGGCGCGTCGGTGCAGGCAATCGGCGTGGCGATCGTGGCTGGCGACATTTCGGTATTATCCTCGATGGTGGTTGCCCGCGATCGCAGCGCCTTGTACAATTGCATGCAACGGTAACGAAGCTCGGCCTCCAAACCGACGAGAAAACGAAACCTCTGGAGCGGTGTAGCTTCGTCACTAGTTGCGCGGCCGTCGGGGCGGCCGCGTCTAAGATAGCTTCTAAAGCCGAAAACTTGCCTCCGTGGGCATAGACATCGGCTTTAGAAGATGTCTAAGGACCAGCACGATGGGACCTGTGCCACGCCGAGCCCTGATCGCTGCCGCGCTTTTCGCGCTGGCCACCGCGCCGGCGTCTGGCGAGCAGCGCGGCGATAGAGACGACAAGGCCCAAGAGAACCTACGGCCCAAATTCACCCTGCGAGCGCAGCCACCGGTTGGCACCACGCCGCAACGCGTCGTGTTCACCGCCGAGCTTGTCGGCGGCGCCGACGACTTCGAGGAGTACTACTGTCCTTCGATCGAGTGGGACTGGGGCGACGAGACCAAGTCTGAATCGACCGTCGATTGCCAGCCGTACGAAGCGGGCAAGAGCCTCATCAAGCGCCGCTTCACCGTTGAGCACGTCTTCCGCCGTCCGGGCGGCTACAAGGTGTTCATCCGGCTGAAGCGCCGCGACAAGGCCGTGGCGAACGCGTCGGTGACGGTGCAGCTGCGCTCTGGAGGGCTGTCGGACTTTCGGAATTGAGAATCAGATTGAACCGTTGGGTCCGCAGCGGCCCAAGACGTGATTCTTGCCATGTGGTCTCGAGTCGACCAGGTCGTTGAGTACGCCATGACCAGCCTGATCCAGGATCTCCGGGTCGCGGTGCGGTCGTTCCTCCGGGCCCCACGCTTCACTCTTCCCGCCGTGCTCGCGCTGGCGCTCGGCATCGGCGCGACCGCGGCCACCTTCAGCGTGATCCGCGGCGTCATGCTCAAGCCGCTCCCCTACTCGGATCCCGACCGCATCGTCGTCGTCTGGGAGAGCCACCTGAAGCGTAATCGTCCGCGCAACGTCATCGGCGCGGCGAATTTCGTCGAATGGCGTGAGCGGAACCGGTCGTTTGAGCAGCTCGGCATGGTCGGCCCGTCGCGTCTGACCTTGATGCTGGACGCACAGCCCGAAGAAATCAGCGGGATGACGGCCTCCTCCGACGTGTTCACGATCCTCGGCGTCCAGCCCGCGATTGGCCGAGCGTATTCAGCGGAAGAAGACCTGGAAGGCCAGCACCAGGTGATGGTGATCAGCCACGAGCTCTGGCGCACACGCTTCGGTGGGCGGCCCGACGTGGCGGGCAGCACGGTCAGGGCCAACGGCGTTCCCCGGACGATCGTCGGCATCATGCCACCTGGCTTCACCGTCATCGGTCAGCGCGCCGACTTCCTGATTCCGTACGGCTGGACGATGGAGCGGCTCCGCGCCGCGCAGGGTCGCGGCTCGTCGCATGGTCTCGCGCGCCTGCGCGCGGGCGTATCACTCGAGCAAGCGTCCAGCGACATGCAGATGATCGCCGCGCACCTCGAAGCGGAAGTCCCGCAGCGCAACGCCGGCTGGTCCGTGACACTAGTGCCAGTTCACGAGCAGATGGTGGAACAGATCCGGCCGGCACTGCGAGTGCTCGCGGGCGCCGTCGCGCTCGTCCTGTTCATTGCGTGTGTCAACGTCGCCAACCTGCTGCTGGCGCGCGGCACCGTCCGCGAGCGGGAGCTGGGCCTTCGCGCGGCGCTCGGTGCGAAGCGGGGCCGGCTGGTCCGTCAGATGCTGACCGAAAGTCTGCTCCTCGGCGCCCTCGGCGGCGTGGCGGGGCTCGCGCTCGCCTACACGTTCCATCGCGGGCTGCTCGCGCTGGTGGCGAATCGAATCCCGGTGCCAAGGATCGACCAGATCGCTCTCGACCTGCCGGTCCTGGCGTTCACCCTCGGGCTGACGCTCGGCACCAGCCTTCTGTTCGGCGTCGTTCCCGCGATGATGGCGTCGCGGACGGTCAATGAATCGCTTCGCGAAGGAGGGCGGCATGTCGGGGGTCCGCGGTCCCGACGCGTGCTCGCTTCCCTGGTGGTCGCCGAGATCGCCGTCGCCCTCGTGCTGCTCACCGGCGCGGGCCTCTTGATCCGCAGCTTCGTACACCTGCAGAACATCGACCCTGGTTTCCGGGCGGACGGCCTGCTGACCGCGCGCGTGCAGCTGCCTGGCGCACGCTACAACAATGACGTGCTGTCCGCAGGGTTCTACACGAACGCGATCGAGCGAATTTCCGCGCTTCCCGGCGTGCGGGCGGCGGCGGGCGTCAGTTTCCTGCCATTGACGGGCCCCGGCATCGGGACCAGCTTTTACCGGGCGGACCAGCCGGCCCCAGCCGCCGGAGACGCGTCAACGGCCGAAATCAAGCCCGTGACGCCGAATTTCTTCCGCACAATGGGCATCCCGCAAATCGGGGGACGGGACTTCACGGCGGCGGACCGTCGGGATTCCGCGCCCGTTGCCATCGTGAGCGCCTCGCTGGCGCAGCGGTTTCTGCCAGGCGAGCAGGCACTGGGCAAGCGCCTCCACGTCAACATCGGCCGGCCTGGTGGCACGGACTTCGAAATCGTCGGTGTCGTTGGCGACATTCGGATCGCGTCGCTCGAGGGCGACCTCCGTCCGGCGGTCTTCATCCCCCACACGCAACTTGCCATTGGCGTGATGACGCTCGTGGTGCGGACCGACATCGACTCTCGTTCGCTGGCGACCAGCGTCGGCGCCACCGTTCGCACGATCGATGCGGAGCTGCCTCTCGCTGATGTGCGGACCATGGAAGAGGTCGTGGACGCGACGCTGTCGCGTCCTCGCGTCGTCACGGTCTTGCTGACGGTGTTCGCGCTCATGGCGCTCGCCCTGGCCGGCGTGGGGGTCTACGGCGTGATGGCGTATTCGGTGGCCCAGCGGACGCAGGAGATCGGCGTGCGGATGGCGCTGGGCGCCACGCCCGCGTCGGTGTTTCGTCTCGTGCTCGGCCAGGCGATGCGCCTGGTGTTTGTCGGCGTGGTGGCGGGTCTGGCGGCCGCGGCCGGACTGACGCGACTGCTGGGAGCCTTGTTGTTCGAAACCGGGCCACTCGATCCGGTGACTTTCGGCGGCATGGCGCTCTTGATGGTGCTGGTGGCGACGCTGGCATGCTATGTGCCGGCGCGCCGCGGAACGCGGGTGGCGCCCGTGGAGGCCCTGCGCGCCGAGTAGTGCCGCGCATCATACTGAGAAAAGGGCATCGTCATACTGATACCTCGACGAGGCGCGCATCCTCGAGCCGGAACAGCTTCGCTTCGGGTGTATCGGACGCGAGGCTGACGATCAGGTACAGAGCGTCCGGGTACGACCATTCGGCGAGGTCGGTGGCCGACGGCTGAGACGGCGAATGCGGATGTGAATGATAGAAGCCGACGAGCTCGAGACCGCGTTGGCGCGCCAGCCGCCGGGCGTCGAAGTGATCCTGTGGATCGACGAGAAAGCGGTTCGGATCGGCCGAGAGATTTCGCGCCGGGAGGGCCTCGACGATCTCGTGGGCGCGCCCAAGCAGCATGCCGCAGCATTCGGCCGGCGCGACCGCCCTTGCGTGCGCGACCACCGCCTCGATCACCGCGACACGCAGCGTGTATTTTTCGATCCCAGCCCCCAGCCCCTTGCCTCCAGCCCACAGGCTTTAGGCTTTAGCCTTTAGCCCATTGCCCCTTTGCCCTCTGCCCTTTGCCCTTTGCCCTTTAGCCTTTAGTAGCCTCCAGCCCCTGTCGCGTTCTCTACCACCATAGCAATTCCCATCCCGCCGCCGATGCAGAGTGAGGCGACACCGTAGCGCAAGTTCCTCGCGCGCAGGGCGTAAATGAGCGTGGTGAGCACGCGCGCACCGCTGGCGCCAATCGGATGGCCGAGCGCGATCGCGCCGCCGTGCACGTTGACCTTCTCCGCGTCGACGCCGAGCTCGCGCGACACCGCCAGCGCCTGGGCGGCGAAGGCTTCGTTCAATTCGAAAAGATCGATGTCGGCCAGCTTGAGTCCGGCGCGGTCGAGGGCCTTTCGCACGGCCGGCACCGGACCCATCCCCATGATCTTCGGATCGACGCCAGACGAAGCGTACGCCACGACACGAGCGAGCGGCGCGCTACCGAGCGCGCGTGCGCGCGCGGCAGTCGTGACCACCAGCGCGGCCGCGCCATCGTTGATACCCGAGGCATTCCCCGCCGTGACGGTGCCGTCTGGCTTGAACGCCGGCTTCAGGGCCGCAAGCTTGTCGATCGTCGTGCCCGGGCGCGGGTACTCGTCAACCTCCACGCGCAAAGGGTCAGCTCTGCGCTGGGGGATGGTCACCGCCACGATCTCGTCTTTGAAACTGCCGCGCTCGAGCGCCAGGCCGGCGCGTCGCTGGCTCTCGGCCGCAAATCCATCCTGGTCTTCACGCGACACCCCGTAGCGGCCAGCCACTTCTTCGGCGGTGATGCCCATGTGGTGGAGGTTGATCGCGCACGTCAGCCCTTCCTGGATCATCGTATCCACGACTTCGCCGTGACCCATGCGGTAGCCCCAGCGAGCGCCCTTCAGAATATAGGGGGCGTTGGACATCGACTCGGTCCCGCCGGCCACCACGGTCTCGACGGTCCCTGCATGAATCGCTTCGGCGGCGTGGACAACCGCTTGCAGTCCCGATCCGCACACGCGGTTCACGGTCTCAGCGGGCACCTCCACGGGGACGCCGGCTTTGAGCGCGGCCTGCCGCGCCACGTTCATGCCGGCGCCGGCCTGCAGGACGCAGCCGAGCAGGACGTCGCCCACCCCCGCCGGCGGCACGCGGGCGCGCGCGATCGCTTCACGGACCACGATCGCGCCCAGGTCCACGGCGGACACATCCTTGAACGCGCCGCCGAAGGCGCCGATGGGCGTCCGGCAGGCGCTCAGAATCACGATGTCAGGAGTCGTCGGCATTCTCTTACAACACCTTGCCAGACAATAACTACGACGACGATCAAGACCGATCTCTAGCCGAACCGGCCGACGGGCGCCGGCACGAGCAGATCCGCGCCGGTCGCCGCTCTCACCTTCTCCACGTCCGTATCCAACGCAATCTCGCGAAGCACCAGGCCTTCCGGCGTCACGTCAATCACGGCGAGCTCCGTGACGATCATATGGACAACTTTCAGTCCGGTGAATGGCAGCGTGCACCGCTTCAGGATCTTGTGGCCGCCGTCCTTCGTGGTGTGCTCCATGGCGACGACGACCTTTCGAGCGCCGGCCACGAGGTCCATCGCGCCGCCCATGCCCTTGACCATCCTGCCGGGGATCATCCAGTTGGCGAGGTTGCCTTCCCGATCGACCTGCAGCGCGCCGAGCACGGTGAGATCGATGTGTCCGCCGCGGACCATGGCAAAAGAGTCCGCGCTGCTGAAATACGAACAGCCGGGAAGCTCCGTCACCGTTTCCTTGCTCGCATTGATCAGGTCCGGATCGACCTCACCCTCCCGCGGGTACGGACCGACGCCCAGCATCCCGTTCTCGGAATGCAGCGTGATGTCGATACCCGGCGGCACGTGATTGGCCACGAGCGTGGGCATGCCGATGCCGAGGTTGACGTAGTCGCCGTCTCTCAATTCGCGGGCGACGCGCTTGACGATGCGCTCCCGAATGTCCATGCGTTGCCCAAACGCTACCACAGTGGGAATGGCGCCTTCGGCCCATCCCCGGATTTCCCGTCAATTGGCGCCAGGACCAATTCCCGGGCCGGGCACCGTCGAATTCAGGTGAATCGCACGGGCAGAAGGACTTGCCGACGGACCGACGGGCAGCAATAATGCCGGCGAGTAGTGAGTGGTGCCCAAGCACGACCGGAGGAGCACCCGGTGGCTGAGCAGCAATTGGCGCTATCCACCCATATGACGTTAGCCGGACTGCGAACTCCTTAAGAGCTTGAGACCATCAAGCGAAGAGCCGACCTGAGTGCCCACGATTTCTGACATCCCCGGACATTCCCAGGAGCATCGTGCCTCTGGCTGCTGGTAATTGGCTCGGCCCGTACAGGATCCTGTCCACAGTGGGCTCCGGCGGGATGGGTCAGGTCTATCGTGCGCACGACAGCAGGCTTGGGCGCGACGTGGCAATCAAGGTGCTGGGCGCCGCGCTTGCGAACAACCCACAAGCGCTCGCGCGGTTCACACGCGAAGCACGCGCCGTCGCGGCCCTCAACCATCCAAATATCGTGACGATCTTCTCGACCGAGGAAGTTGACGGGCTTCCGTTCATCACGATGGAGATCGTCGAAGGGCGCACGCTCGACCGTTTGATCCCCCGAGGCGGTGTCACGCTGGATTGGTTTTTCGATGTGGCACTCGCGCTGGCCGACGCGCTGGCTGCGGCGCATCGCGCGCACCTCGTGCATCGCGACGTGAAGCCCGGCAATGTCATCATGTCGGACGAGGGGCGGGTGAAGCTGCTGGACTTCGGCCTGGCGCGTCCGATTGAGCTGGAGCCAGACCGCGTGGCCAACCAGCAGACGTATTTGTCGCTCACGAAGGAGGGCACGATCCTGGGGACGGCGCCCTACATGTCGCCCGAGCAGATCGAAGGTAAGCCGCTTGATTCGCGGACAGATCTCTTCTCTCTGGGCATCGTGCTGTACGAGATGGCGACAGGCACGCGGCCTTTTGGCGGTGACTCGCCGGCGTCGCTGATCGCGTCCATCCTGAAGGACCGCCCGAAGCCGGTCGCCGAGCGGCGCCCCGAAATCCCTTACGGCGTCGGGCGTCTCATCGAGCGATGCCTTGAAAAACACCCGCGCGATCGCGTGCAGAAGGCTGCCGAAATCCTGGATACGTTGAGGGCCGAACGGCGGGTGTGGGAATCATCGCGGGAGGGCAAGCCGGCGTCCAGCGAGGCGCCGCGGCCGGCGCCATCGGCGACGTCCATTGCCGTGCTGCCGTTCACTGATCTGAGCGCCGCGAAGGACCAGGATTGGTTCTGCGACGGCATCGCCGAGGAAATCCTCAACGCACTGGCCTCTCTCGAACGGCTCAAGGTCGTCGCACGTACGTCGGCGTTCTCGTTCAAGGGAAAGAGCCACGATCTTCGGACCATCGGTCAGCAGCTCAAGGTTGGAATGGCGCTCGAAGGTAGCGTGCGGCGCGTCGGCGACCGTGTACGCGTGACGGTGCAGCTCAGCGACGTGGCCGAAGGATTTCAATTGTGGTCGGCGCGCTACGACCGAGAACTGAAGGATATCTTCGATGTCCAGGACGAGATCGCGAAGGCAATTGCCGAGCGCTTGCGGCTGACGCTTGCCGGTGGAGCTGACGATCGGCTGGTCGCACAGGCCACGTCCAACGTCGAGGCGTATCAGTGCTACCTGCAAGGCCGGGCGCTGCTGAACCGCCGCGGCGCCAACATCCGTCCCGCGGTCGAGCTGTTCCGAAAAGCCATCGAGCTCGACCCCAGTTATTCGGTGGCATGGGCAGCCGTCGCGGATGCTTACAACGTGATGGCGTACCTCGGATTCATCCGAAGCGGGGAGGCGCGGGAGCACGCCATCATGGCCGCGACCCGGTCCATCGAGCTGAATCCGGCAGCGGCCGCGGGACACACCGCGATGGCGTGCGCACGACTCATGTACGAAAACAACGTTGGTGTCGCACGGAAGGAGTTCGAGCGCGCTCTCGAGCTCAACCCCCACGACGTTCAGAGCCGCTGTTGGTATGCGTTGCTCTGTCTCCAGTGGGCCTGCGGGGACTTCAGCCGCGGCATCGCTGAAGCCCGGCTGGCGCTCGAGAGCGATCCACTGTCCGCGTACACCACGATGTTCCTCGCGGCGTGTCTGTACACGGCGGGCCACCTCGATGAGGCCATCGAGACCGGCATGCTCGCCGTCGAGCGGGACGCCGGATCGTTCGTCGCGCACTGGGTGCTTGGCATCTCACTCGGGCTGGCAGGGCGGTTCGAGGAGGCGGTATCGAGGCTCGAGATCGCCGCGAGTATGACGCCGCATCCGTCGCCTGCCCTTGCCGTCCTGGCAGCAATCTTCGGGCGATGGGGCAAGGCGTCAGAGGCCGACGCGATACATCGTGCGCTCACAGAGCGGGCCGCGCAAAGCTATGTGCCATTGGCACACCTTGTCCTGACGGCGGAAGCGGCCGGTCGGCGCGACGAGGCCATGTCACTTGCGCGGCGTGCGTGGGACGAGCGTGAGCCAGCGTTCATCCTCTGGGCCCGTCACTTTCCGGCGTACCGTCCGCTTCACTCCGATCCGCGGTTCGCCGCCATCCTGCGCGAGATGAACGGGACTGGTTGACCACGCAGACCATGGGCCCGACCGCCACCGCGACGAACAGGTTGCCCCCGGGGATCCACGGTGAGGTTATCTGACAGGCTGAGCATGGGTTCCAGATCCGCGGACTGAGCCCCTGCCGGAATTATGCGCCGATCTGCACCCGGAATCGCCACGGATCCGGCTAACACCTATCAGCGGCTTGCAGCCGACGGCGGCCGGCGCAATGATGGGGCGCCGCGGCTGAAGCCGAGACGTTGGGCAGGCCACGATTCCCGATAGACTTGGCACGCGTCGAAGGAGGACACAGAGGTGCAACGAGCGAATGAGCAACTGACTCCCGAAAAGATTCTCCAAACAGGCCTGGCCTTCTGGGCATCCAAAACCTTGCTGAGCGCCATCGAAATGGGCCTGTTTACCGAACTGTCGAGAGGTCCAGAAGGCTTCGACACGCTGTGTGGACGCCTTGGCCTGCATCCACGTTCGTCACGCGACTTCCTCGACGCGTTGGTGGCGTTGGGTTTCATGGCGCGCACCGGCGACCGCTACTCGAACACCCCTGAAACGGATCTTTTCCTCGACCGGAAGAAGCCGTCGTATGTGGGGGGCATCCTTGAGATGGCGAACCATCGCCTCTATCCGTTCTGGAATCATCTGACCGAGGCCCTTCGCACGGGGCAACCGCAGAACGAGGCCAAGTCGGGTGGTCCCGGGCTCTTCGAGGCGCTTTATGCCGACCCGGCGCGCCTCAAGGAGTTCCTCGCCGCGATGACCGCTCTCAGCCAGGGCGCGAACATGCTGATCGCGCAAACGTTCCCGTGGAAGGATTACCGCACCTTCGTCGACGTTGGCACCGCACAGGGCGATCTCGCGGCACAAGTCGCGCGTGCGAACCCTCATCTGCGTGGGCAAGGGTTCGACCTGCCCGAAGTGGCGCCGATTTTCGAGGAATACATCGCGGCCGTTGGTGTCAGGGACCGGCTGACGTTCGTGCCGGGCAGTTTCTTCACCTACGATATTCCCCCGGCCGACGTGGTCCTGATGGGGCATATCTTGCACGATTGGGACCTGCCGACGAAGAAGATGCTCATCAAGAAGGCCTTCGACGCCGTGCCCGCCGGGGGCGCCCTCGTCGTCTACGAAGCCATCATCGATGATGACCGGTCGAAGAACGCGTTCGGGTTGATGATGAGCCTCAACATGCTCATCGAGACGCCTGGGGGCTTTGACTACACGGGCGCCGACTGCGCGGGCTGGATGCGCGAAGCCGGCTTTTCGGCGACGCGGGTTGAAGCGCTGGTCGGGCCGGACTCGATGGTGATCGGCATCAAGTAGCTCATCCCACAAGGCTGCCCAAGGCGCTGCACCAGACGGCCGCCGGTGTGATCGTACGCGGCCGCTGGTGAGCGCCAGCCGTTGGGCTGCAAGCATGACAATGCGCCGATTAGTAGCGATTATGTCCGCAGCACTCGTTATGGGCTGTCAGTCTCTCGCACAAAAGGAGGAACAAAAGGTTATGCATGGAAACGTTCAACATCTCAATCCGGCGAGCTTGCACAAGAATCCCGCATATACCCAGGCTGTTATTGTCAGCGGCAACGCAACGACAATCTATGTTGGTGGCCAAAACGCGGTGGATGCTTCTGGGAACATCGTAGGCAAGGGCGACATCAGAGCACAGACGGAAAAGGCGTTAAAGAATCTTGAAACGGCGCTAGCGGCAGGTGAGGCCGGACTCCAACACGTCGTAAAGTGGAACGTCTATATCCTGCATGGCCAATCGGCTCAAGCTGGATTCGAGGCGTTTCAGAATGTGTGGGGCCAACGTCCGAATCCACCCGTCATTACCGGTATCTTTGTCCCGGCATTAGCACACCCCGATTTTCTTGTGGAGATTGATGCCGTTGCCGTGGTTCCACAGAACTGAGCAGCCCAACACCTATCAGCCTCCCCGTGTCAAGGGCGCAGATCTTCTCCGTCCGGTCGTCGAGTCAAGAAGACGCGCGACCGTAAGAAATAGCCTCCGAACCTCGCGGTCCCGTTCAGTGCCGTCTTCGTTTCCAGCGCAGGCTGCCACACCAATGCGGGTGCGGGCCCAACACCTATTGAGGCTCAGCCCTCGCATGGCGAGGGGCGAGAGTCGTGATGACCCTCGCGGCCTAGAAACTCATGCGGGCCCTCATACCGGCCTCCTCATGACGAGCGACGTCGCT
>Ga0156018_1114_pt3 | contig 28591 bp, 25 predicted proteins | sample RifCSPlowO2_02_FD_107672 | JGI IMG/M metagenome (GOLD analysis project Ga0156018, IMG submission 107672) | Acidobacteria bacterium RIFCSPLOWO2_02_FULL_65_29 | reverse complement strand
CTTCCTGAACGCGTCGCGCTCGCGGACGGCCAGGTCGTACGCGTCCGCTGGGATCATCGCGCCTCGCTGGCTCGCGCCCAGTTGTTCGGCGGCGCCACGAAACTCGACGATGGCTTTCGCGTCGAGCGTCACGATTTGCAGCCCCGCCGTCTTCATCGCCGCGATCGACTTGGCATCGAGCTCGGGGGCCTGGGTGGCGATCTGCTGCTCCATCACTGAAGCGGCGGAAAGGATCTTCGCGCGATCCTCCGCCGAGATCTTGTTCCACGCCGCGTCCGTCATCACCGTCGCTCCGACAAGCGGCGCCAGGCGGACATCGAGCATGTGGGGCGCATCCCTGAAGATCTGGAGCGCGACAGCGTAGACGGGTGGCATCGGCGCCGCGTTGATCGCGCCGATCGGCAGTTTCAACTGCTTGGGAATTTCGCCGGCCGCCAGCGGCACCGCGTGGAAGCCGTTGACCGTGTACCACTGCACCATCTTCGGGTTGCCGTCCGTCGTGTACAGCTTGGCCTGCTTCACCTCGTCCAGCGTCCGCATCGGTCGCTTCGAAAAGAGTTGGATCCAGCCCGCGTTGCCCCAGTTGATGAGGTGATAGCGTTTGGCCCGAAGGCGCTCTTGGATGAGGGGCGTCAGTTTCTGCTGCACATGAGCCAGTTCGGCGTCGGACTCGAAGAAGAACGGCACGCCGAAGATGTTGAACGCCTCGTCGATCTCGGCCAGGCCGGCGACCATGAGGGTCGCTGCTTGAAGCCCGTCCACCGCCATACGCGCGATGGCCGACGACTCGCTCGGAATCGTGCCGGCGTAGACGGTCAGCCGTACGCGCCTGTCAGTCGCCTTCTCCCAGGCCGTGCCCATCGAGCGGAGCGCGCTCGTCCACGGCGAATTGTCCGGCGCGAGCGTGGCCAGCCGGATGTTGAGCGGCGCCTGCGCGCCGATCGACACGGAGGCGCCGATCGCGAGCGCGATGGCGAGCCGATACGGGGTCTTGCCGAACATGCTCATGCCTCCACGGTCATTCGGGACGCGGACTCGGTTCCAGGAACAGGTCGTCGATGCGCTCGAGAAGCAGCCTCGCACGCTTCTGCGTGATCAGCGTGACGAGGCGATGGCTCGGATCGTTCTCGGGATCGATCGCGAGCGCCTGCTCGATGAGATCGGCGAACTCGTCACGGTCCTGCTTGCTCCTGACGACACCAGTCGCCAGCGCGACGTAGGGGCTCGGGGACAGGCCTCGTTGGATCTCGACGGCGCGGGCGAAGTACCGGCGCGCGCGGTCTTCCGAGCCACCGAGGGCCTCGCCCTGGCTCTCGACCGTGATCATCAGTTCGGGGATCGCGCCAGCGCTCCACGTCTCGTCCAGCGCGAGCGCCCGCTCGGCCAGCGCGCGAACGACGGGCCAGTCGATCAGGAGCTCGGGGTGGTCGAGGCCGCCGGCCGAGATGGCGGCCCCGAGCGAGGCTGCGGACCAGTACAGGAGCTCGACGTGTTCCTTCTTCGTCCGCGCAAGCGCCCGGGTCGGGTTCGCCTTGAGCGCCTGGCTCATGCCACGAAACTTCACGTCGAGCCCGCGCCAGCAGTAGTTCTTCCCGCGCTCGGCGAGCGTGAACGCGCGGTCGCTCTGCTCCTTGGATCGATCGTAGTGTTCCCTCTGCAAGGCTTCAGCGTCAGCGGCAATGAACCCGAACGCGTACTGTGTGTACAAGCTGCACGTCGTGGTCAGGAGAGGCTCGTGGTTCGGAACAGACGCCAGTAGCGATTCGTGCAGCATCAAGGCAAACGGCATCGCGCCCGCGATGAGCGCGGGATCGTTGTGCGACGTCACGCTGTCGCCGCCCTCGGACAACGTGCTCGCAACCCCCTTGACGGCGAGGGTATTGATCGTACCGCAGCCGGAGAGCGCGGCGGCAGCGGCCACGACCGCGGCGGCGCGAGCAAAACGATCGACAGACGCATGAACGTTCACGGCCACGATTTATGCCATCCTTTGGATTGCCTTCTCGCCGGGGAGCGGCCTCAGGCCGCCCTCTACAGACTCCCTGAAGCAAATCGACCTCGAGGTTACGGACGAGGTTATCCATGTTTTGTACTCGTTCCGCATAACGAGCTAGGCGCGCACGGCGCGCCTGCGAGGGAGCGGCGAGGGGCGTAGGGGTCCCCGCAAGCGACCGAGCCGGGGTGTGGGGCGGAGCCCCACGTTAGTTGGTTAGAATTGCAAAGGGCAGAATGCCAACAACACGTTGAACATGATGCCCGCACACCGATGACATACAGGCTGGCGCGGCTCGGCGTCCTGGTGGTCGCGGCGGCCTTCCTCGGGTATTGGGCGCTGCTCGTCTATTGCGACGTGTGGAGGCCATCCCCGCTCGGCCTGCGTCTCAGGTTCGACGTCGGTCGCGTCATCGTCGTCGACACCGTCCCCGGCAGGCCCGCCGAGCGGGCGGGCCTTCGCGCCGGCGATCGCATCGCCTCCGTCGATGGCCATCCAATCGGCGGCCGTCTGGATTGGATGACGGTCGAAGCGAACCTCGAGATCGGCCGGGCCACCCGATTGTCCGTCGATCGCGACGGCACGGCATTCGCTGCTCCAATCACGCCCGAGCTCGCCTCGTGGCAGTCGTGGCGATCGCAGCACGGCCCCGCGCTCCTCGCGGTGCGCGTGATGCAGCTCGTGACGCTGGTGCTCGCCCTGATGGTCGCCTACAAGCGCTCGCGCGATTCGACCGCGATTGTCGGCGCCGCCTTTCTCGCCACGATCGGCGTGTTCTCGCTTGCGCTCCCGTTTCGGTTTGCGTCTGTCTGGCGCGCGCTACCGCCGTCCGCGAGCCTGTTGCTCTGGATTCCGTTCATGAGCAGCGTGGCGATTGCCGCGTGGGCGTTCTCGTTTTTCGTGATCTTTCCGCGCGTGCGCTTCCGCAGGCGCCTGGCGTGGTGCGCGGTCTGGATTCCGCTCGTGCCGGGTCTCGTCGGCCGGGGCATCTTTGGCTATCACACCATTGTCGTGGGCCAACCCGCTCCGCCGTTGCCGCCGTGGATTCAGAGCTTGGTGGTGGTCGGCGTCGCGTACATCATCGCCGGTCTTGCGGCGCTCGTGCTGAACTACCGCCGGCTCACCGATGTCAACGAAAGACGACGAGTGCGTGTGGTGATGATCGGGTCGCTCATCGGCACGATCGCCGGAACGCTGGTCGTGCTCTCGTACTGGCGCACCTCGACGAACAATCTCGATCAATCGTTTCTCGAGTCGCCGTTCGCGACGCTCGGCACGTTCCTCTTCCTGGTGCTGCCGCTGTCGTTCGCCTACGCCATCCTGCGGCATCGGCTGTTCGACATCAGCGTCATGATCCGGCAGGGCCTGCGCTACGCGCTGGCGCGACGCGCACTGCTGGCGCTCGTGCCCGTCCTGCTCGCAGTCCTGGGCGTGGATGTGCTCGCCCATGGTGACGAACCAGTCGGTGACGTGCTTCGGAGCCGAGTGTGGGTGTACGTGTCGCTCGCCGGTCTGGCGGTGGTTGCACGCACGCGGCGGCAAGGGTGGCTCGACTCCCTCGATCGCCGGTTTTTCCGCGAGCGCTACAATGCCCAGCGGCTGCTGCGGGAGGTGGCGGAGGATGTCCGGCAGGCGGCGAGTCTCGAATCGGTGGCGCCGACGGTCGTCTCGCGAATCGAGCAGGCGCTCCACCCCACGTTCGTCGCGTTGCTCGTCCGCGACCACGACGGCCGCCAGTATCGCACCGTGGCCGCTTCGCCGATCGACGGTGCGCCTGGCTCGCTGAACGCGGACAACAAGATCCTGGCCCTCGCCCGTCTGCTTGGCAAGCCGCTCGACATCGCTCGGTCGGAAACCGACTGGCTCGCGCGGAAGATGCCGGTCGGCGACGTCCGTTCGATGCACGCGGCCGCCATCGATCTGGTGGTGCCGGTTCGATCGGGAGACGGAGACGCCAGAGCGCTGTTCGTGCTCGGTCCGAAGCGTTCGGAAGAGCCGTATACCGAAGACGATGGGGAGCTCTTGATGGCGATTGCGGAAAGCGTGGCGATGCGGCTGCCCACAGTCGAGGCCACTGCGGCTGCCGCCACCGAACGCTTTGAAGAATGTCCGGCCTGCGGCGGCTGCTACGACTCGGGTACCGGCCGGTGTCGCGTCGAAGGCGCCGCGCTCGTGCCGGTGACCGCGCCGCGCCTACTTGCCGGGCGCTACCGGATCGAGCAGCGGCTCGGTCGCGGCGGCATGGGCACGGTGTACGTGGCGCTCGACACCTCGCTCGATCGACGCGTCGCGGCCAAGCTCGTTCGCGAGGATCTCGTCGGCCTGCCCGGAGCGGCCGAGCGCTTTCAGCGCGAGGCGCGCGTCGCGGCCGCCTTCTCCCACCCGAACGTCGTCACCGTGCACGACTTCGGCGTCGCCGGCGCGCACGCGTTTCTCGTCATGGAGCTGCTCGACGGCCGCACGCTCCGTGACACGTTGCGCACCGAAGAACGGGTCGAGTGTCGGCGGGCGATCGCCATTCTGCGCGACGTCACCGCCGCCGTCGAGGCCGCGCACCGCCGGCAGATCGTGCATCGCGATTTGAAGCCCGAGAACATCTGCCTCGTGTCACATGGGTCGAGAGAAAGCGCGAAGGTGCTCGATTTCGGCATCGCCAAGTTCCTCGCGGCACACGACGGCGAGTTGCCCACGGTCCACATGACCGGCGGCGTGTTGCTCGGTACGCCGTTGTACATGGCGCCCGAGCAGCTTCGCGGCGAGGAGCCCGATCCGAGCTGGGATCTGTGGGCGCTCGCCATCATCGCGTTCGAAATGCTGAGCGGATCGCATCCGTTCGCCTCGGCGACCAGCGTCCTCGACGTGGGCATGAAGGTGTCAGGTTTCGACCCGCGGTCGGCGAATCTGCCGAGTGGCTGCCAGCCGTTCTTTGCCCGCGCGCTGGCGCTCAACCGGGCGGCGCGACCCGAGTCGCCAGCGGGGTTTCTCGCGGAGCTCGAGCGGAGCCTGCATGCCTGACGGCGGCTTCCCGGCGCCGCGGGCCGGCCGATTCGCGACGACTCGCTGGAGCCTCGTCCTCGCGGCCGGGCAGAAGTCGAACGCGCGCTCAGCGGAGGCGCTGGCCAGTCTGTGCGAGATGTATTGGTATCCGGTGTACGCGTTCATCCGCCGGCAGGGCAATCGTGCGGAAGAAGGCGCGGACCTGACGCAGGAATTCTTCTCGCGCGTGCTCGAGAAGAACTACTTGCATGACGCCGATCCGGCGAGAGGGCGCTTTCGCGCGTTTCTCTGCGGCTCGATCCGACACTTTCTGTCGAACGAGCGCGATCGCGCGCGGACGCTGAAGCGCGGCGGTAATCAGCCCCCGATCTCGCTCGAGGTGGAGACCGCCGAGGGAACATACCAGCTCGAGCCGCGCGACGATCTCACGCCCGAGAAACTGTTCGATCGCCGCTGGGCGCTCATCCTGCTCGAGCGTGTGCTCGCACGCGTGCGCGAGGAGCAGGTGTCTGCGGGCAAGGCCGGACTGTTCGATCATTTGAAGGGATTTCTGACCGGTGATAGCGAGGGAGTGCCGTACGCCGATGTCGCAAGGGCGTTGGGGATGAGCGAGGGGGCGGTCAAAGTCGCCGTGCACCGCCTGCGCCGCCATTTCCGTGACACGCTGGTCGAGGAGATTGCCGAAACCGTCTCGGATCCAGCCGACATCGACGCCGAGATTGCGTATTTGCTGAAGGCCGTCAGCGAGTAGCGCCTGCGGCCCGCGGCCCGCGCGAGGAAGCGAGTCTTCGAGCGCCGCAGCGCGAAGCGAGCGGGGGTGGGGCCCCGCGAGCATAGGTAACGTCCGACGGCCGTTGCTTCACAGTAACGAAGCTGCGCCTCAAACCGACCAGCCATGATGGAGCAACGCAGCTTCGTGACTAGCACGGCTACCGAAGGTATGACCGTATCCCGACCGGTGCGGTGCCCGCGCTGCGGAACCGCGCGCGCGGCGCGTGCGACGCCGCTCGACCTCTGTCCCGTGTGTTTGCTCACCACGGCGCTGTCGATGGATGACGAGCCGTGCCCGTATCGGGTGCTGGCGCCGATCGGCGAAGGTTCCAGCGGTGTGACGTATCTGGCGCAGGCGCTCACTGGGGCGCGCGGATATGTGGCGCTCAAGGTTCTGGGTCCGCGTGACGACGTTGATGCGGTGCTGTCGCGATATCAGCACTGGAAACCTGCCCTCGCCCGTATCCAGCATCCGAGCGTCGGAAGGCTGCTCGATGTCGGTCTGACCGCCGAGGGGCTGCTGTACGTCGCCAGCGAGTATGTGGCGGGCTGGCCGCTGACCGCCCTCGGCTCGCGTGCGTCAATGGGAATGGACGAGCGGGTCGAGATTGCGCGCCAGCTGACCGGCGCTGTCGACGCGGCCCACGCGGCGGGTGTCGTGCACCTGAAGCTCGACACGTCGACAGTGAAGATCTCGACGGCGAACGGCCCTCACGCCACGATCCTCGGGCTCGGGCTGAGCCTCGTCGTCGACGGCGCAAACGGGCAGCCGGACGTCGATCGGATCGCTCTGGCGCGCATCATTCGCGAGCTCGGCGTCGAGCCGTAGTAGTAATTGTTTACCGCTCATCGTTCGAAGGCGGTAAACAATCACCCGTAACGTTCACCCCGTCACGCTTCATCCCACACCAAGAGGTGGACCCATGAAGCCGTTGACGGTCGGAGTGGCTGCGGCGATCCTGTTCATTGCAACGTCGGTCTGTGCGCAGGAATCACGGCTGGTTGCGCTCGAGGTGGGAGTCGTCCAGGGAATCCTCCCTACGCCCTATGCATCGGTCGGGGTCGTCGCGGGGCCCTGGTCCATCCGTCTGTCGGGTGGGGCCTCGGGTGACGGCCGCAACGGCCAGCAACTGAACGTCGGGCGTGTGCTCAGAGACGAGGACAACGCGACGCACACGGTCGGAGTCGTGTGGGCGCGCGTTCGGAACGCGTACCAGTACGGCTGGTACGGCAATCGCTCGATCAGCGGAGAGTACTTTGGCCTCGCGTACGACTTCCAGGTGAAGGGATTCTTCATCGAGGTCGGGCCGGCGTTTGGCATGAAGAATCCCTGGTTTAATGGGACTCCTCTCACTCAGGTGTACGGACAAATGGGGTACGTGTACCGCTTCGGAAAGACCTACGAGGATTGACTGGGTGTAAGGCCATTCGACAGGAGGAGGCGGAACATGTCTCGCACGAAATCGGCCCTGTCGCTCACATTGGTCGTGTCTTTGGCGGCGTCCGCACTGCCGGTGACTGCTCAGGGGCAGACGAGGACACCAGAGTCATTTGATCTCCGCGATCCGGCATCACAAGGCACGGTCGGTCCCATCGCTCGCGCCGCGACGCGCGAGGCCATCCGCCTCGCTGACGCTGGGGAGCTCACTTCGTCGAGCGGCGAAGCCGTCCAGCAGAGCGGCAAACCTGCCGAATCCGACTGGTCGCGCGCGCGCGAGCTGGACCCGGGAACAGAGATCACGCACCTTAGCCGGCCGAGTGCTCTCCGCCGCTTACGTCGACAACTATCACGCGTCCCACAGGTCTGTGTGCCGAAAGAACTTGACCGAGCGCCACGACATCGGAAGAATGGCCAAGGCCGGGCGGGCAAGACGGCGGAACAGCGAATCCGTCAGGGAGCCGATGGCTGGAGGATCACATGCGGGCGGTCGCGGCATTCATAGTGGTCGGTCTACTGATCGGCGGCGCGGCTGGTCATCGAGTCCCTGCGGTCAGCGTTGCCGCCGAGGGCGCTTCCATGACTAGCCAGCTCACAGACCGAGGCAAGGAACGTCTGCTGCAGGCATTCGCTGACGCTTGGAACCGTCACGATGTTGATGCGCTGATGTCGATGATGACGATCGACTGCGTCTTTGAAGCTTCGGGCGGTAACGCTGTCGACGGCGAGAGACACCAGGGGCAACGGGCGGTGCGGGCCGCCTACGCCGCCGTGTTCGAGCAGTATCCGGATGCGCACTGGGGTCATGCGCGACACTTCGTGACGGGAGATCGAGGCGTATCGGAATGGACGTTCACCGGAACACTCAAGGACGGCAAGCGAGTCGAGGTCACCGGCTGCGATGTGTTCACGTTCCGGAACGGCAAGATTGCGATAAAGAACTCATTCCGAAAGAATCGTCCTCCGATTGGGTGACCCAAGGGCGTAAACACGCCGCCGAGACAAGATCGAATGATCGCGCTGTGGAGTGGCTCGAACGAGCGTACGAGTCGCGCGATCCAAACATGCCCTATATCGGCGTCCCTCCGCAACTTGACGAATTGCGCGGCGATCCGCGTTTCCAGGATCTCATGCAGCGCATGAATTTGGCTGCGTGAGCGCCCTAACTTCTAACTTCTTACTTCTGTTCAGTACGCCGGGCCGAGGAGGACGGCGTTGATGAACATGAGCTCGCTGGCCTCCGTGAACGCACGGAAGTTGGGATCCTCGGCAAACGCGATCACGTGGCCCTGGCCGACCGGCTGGTAGACGAGATACGCCTTCTGCGCGATCTGATCGCGCGCCTCCTCCCACACGAGGCCGCTCGCCACGAGCTTGTCCTTCGCCGCATACACGCCGACGTTGCGCCCTCGATCGAGACGGATGGGCGTAAAGATCCGTTGGCCTTCAAGAATCACCTGCAGCTCTCCGTCCTGACCGGCGCTCAGCCAGTGCTCCTGGTCGAGCGTCACCCGCACGATCGCGCCCGGCGTGCTTTCGGGCCGCTCACGCTCGGGTTGAATCGACTTGTCGAAGTCGAACGAAGATGGACTGGAGGTCGCGGCGGTGGTCGAGGATGACGCTCCAGACCCTGGAGTCGAGGACGACGCCGGAGACGAGGAGCCTCCGGCGGGTGAGCTCCCGGCGGGCCGCTCGTCGGTTTCCGGCCGGCCGCCTCGGAGCTCCGTGCGCGTCTCGATCAGGTTCACCCGCTCGCCCGCGGCCCAACGCGACGCGTCGGCGAGGGTGACGATGGTGCCCCCGCGCCGCGTCCATTCGCGGAGGCGGCGGAGCGGCTCCTCACCGGCCAGCGGGCCGTAGGTGCCCGACGGCAGCACGATGACGTCCACCTCGTCGAGATCGAGGCGTTCGAACGAGCTGACGCGCACCGCCGTGACCGGTACGCCGAACCGTCGCTCGAGCACGTAGCGCGCCCATCCCGCCGACTGTGACTGCGTCGGCGCGTCCCAGGCCAGTACGACACGCGGCGCTCGCAGCGCGACGACGTTTGCGCTCCCGATCGAGATGCCTTCATCCTGGTATCCGGTGTCGATCGGGATCGCGTCCGCGCCATGCCTGGCGACAATCGGTCCCAGCGTCGTGGCCAGGTCCGCCCGATTCTCCGAGACCCGAACGATGGCCGTGCCGATGCCGTACTTGCGTCCCGCGATGGCGAGCGGCTTGCCCGCCTGTCGCACGCGAATGCCCGAGCGCAGCGCCTCGGCCACGGCCGATGCCGTGGCGCTGCCCCAGGGCAGGAGGTAGCCGACTTTCGCTGGGGGAAGCGGGCCTGAACCCGAACGCCCCGCTTCGCCGTTTGCGGGGACAGGACTGGCCTTCACGGCGAGCGCAGCCGGCGACGTGATGACCTCGACGTCGAACACCAGCGGCAAGCTCCACGCGGTGATGTCGTAGATCTCGTCGTTCAACCTGAGCCTGCGGCGGCGATCCTGTTCCTTGACGAACGCTTCGTCCTGCGCGGTGTGCGCGTCGAGCAGGTTGCGAAGCAGACGCCCGGCCGGCTGAGCATTCGAGGCGAGGAACGCGCCTGCGGGTACGACGCGTCCGCCGATCTTCAGCGGCTCGTCGGCGCGGCGCACCTCGATGCCTTGAAGCGCGAGGCTTCGCGCCAGGGCAGCGGCCCGGGAGGGATCCTGGCCGGGAACGATCACGTACTCACGCACAGCGCCCTTCTCGCCCTCCTCGACAGCCGTGCGCCGATACTCGAAGAAGTCGCGGACGAGGGTTTCCCGATTCCTCGCCGCGGTCGAGGCCGTTGTCATCGCGGCCGTGAAGTGGTGCACGATGCCGTCGCGATAGGTCAGCACGTCGCCGTCTGTGCGCTTCCACGCCAGCCCGCGCGCCGACGCCTGCTCGTAGGTCATGCCGACCGCGCCCTGGAAGATCGGCCAGGAGTCGCCGTAGCCCGGGTAGAACTCGTCGTAGTTCTCACGGACGAAGTACGGGAAGCCGCGCTCGTCGAACCTCGCGGCGTTCGCGCGGCCGAACAGTTCCAGCGCCGCGCGCTGCGATCGCGTGATGTGCGGGTTGATCGGATCGGCCGGCGGGCCGAAGTAATAACTCGAATCGCCGCCCATCTCGTGCAGATCCACCACGACGTGGGGAAACCACTCGAGCATGGCTTTGCTTCGGCCGCGCGTCTCGGGCTGCGATTGCGAGAACCAATCGCGGTTCATATCGAACAGATAGTGGTTCGATCGGCCTCCGGGCCACGGCTCGTCGTGCTCGGCTGCCACCGGGTTCGCATCGCCGGCGGCGGCGGCGCCCACCAGGTTCTGTGACACGAAGCGGGCGCGGCCGTCGGGGTTCTGCATCGGGTCGATGACGACGATCGACTCGCGCAGGATGGTCTCCACCTCGGCGCCTCGCGCGGCCAGCAGATGGTACGCTTCCGCCAGCGCCGCGTCCGACGAGGAAATCTCGTTGCCGTGCACGCCGTGCATCAGCCAGGTGACGACGGGCAGCTCGCGCACGAGGCGATCGGCCTCCGAGCGGGCCAGTCCGCGCGGATCGGCCAGGCGCCGGAGATCCGCTTTCACTCGATCGAGCTGCGCCAGGCGTTCAGGAGAGCCGATGACGAAGAGCCAGAGCGGACGGTTCTCCCAGGACCGCGCGTACTCGAGGAGACGGCTGCGATCCGGCGCCGACTGGGCGAGGGCGCGCAGGTAGATCGGAATCTCCTCGGGCGTCGTGATTCGCTCGCCGATGTCGTGCCCGAGGACCTGCGCGATCGTGGGAATCTTCGGGTCGTAGACGGCGCCAGGTGTCAGCTCCAGCGGGGCAGCCGCCCCCACCTGCAATCCGAGCGTCAGCAACCAAGCCAGCATGCGGCCCATGGTAACGCCGACAGTCGGCAGTTAACAGTCGACAGTTAACAGTTGACAGCCAGCCCCCGGAGAGCCGTCTGTTAACTGTGAACTGTCAACTTGATCTTCCTCGCAATTACGGCTGCCTGGCCCGCTCGCGGTCGAGCGGCTTCAGCGCCACGGTCCACGTGAGTGGAATCGACTGGGGAAGGAAGCATTCCTTGTCGTTGCACGCCTGGTAGTCGAGCACCCCCTTCACCGTGAGGCTCGTCATGCCCTCGAGCGTCTTCGCGGCCTGCGGGGACGGATCGATCATCAGGTCCTGTACGATGCGGAACGGCTTGCTGTAGACCGCTACGTGTTCCTCGAGCGGCGCGAAGAAGTAGTCTTCCGGAGCCGGGAACTGCGCGTCTCTCACCACCAACCCCGGCTGCGCGTCGATCCGAAGCGCGATGGGTTTGTACCCCGTCACGCCCGGCGCGTAGACGTGGACCTTCGACGCCGGCTTCACGTCCATCACCACCGAAAAATGCGTCCCGGGCGCCGCCACCTGGTCGGTCGCATACGTGGTCAGCTCGAGATACGACCCTTTCGCCCTGGTGGCCTCGGCGCGAATCGTCTGCCCAAGCCGCACCATCACGGTCGACATCGCCGTCCGCTCCTGGTACGCCTGCTCGAAATACCGCGACGTCACGGCGCCGGTCCTGTCGAGCATGAACGTACCGGGGAACGGGATGCCGTACTGCTGCTTGTTCGACGCGGGCACGGTCGTGTTCAGAATGCCGTACGCCCTGATGATGCCGGACCCCGCATCGGAGAGCAGCGGAAAGGTGATACCGCGCCGCGCGGAAAAATCCGCAAGGATCGGGACCGCATCGTAGCTGACCGCGGCGAGTCCCAGCCCTGCCCGCTCGAGCTCAGCCTTCCGACCTTGCAGCTCGACCAGCTGCGTTTTGCAGTACGGTCACCAATCGGCCGAGCGGAAGAACACCAGGACCGCGCCCTTCGGGCCCAGGATCGACTCGAGTGTCTGCGTGCGGCCGTTCTGGTCCGCCAGCGAGAAATCGGGAACCTTGGTCCCGACCTGGGGGCCAAGCGTCTGCACGTCCGGCATGGCCGGCGGCGGCGTGGTCTGGCCGGCAGCGACCGACGCGACAGACATCGCGATCAGGACAGGCGCGAAAAGCGTTCGGGTCACGTCGTGCTCCTCATGACTTGCGGTCGACTGGCCAGATTTCGTCTTTCTGACTTCTCACTTAACACTACTTAACACTTCTAACTTCAGGTTGCCGGCTTTTTCAGCAACCGGCTACCTAGCGGCCCGCTCGGGACGAAGACACGACGGGCACTCGGATCGTGATGCTCTGGCCGACGCGCAGCACGCGCAGCGTGGCCGTCGATCCGATCGGAGCGTCGGCCACCAAACGGAACAGTTGCGACGGATCCTCGATCGCGCCGCCGTTGAACCCGGTGACGATGTCGCCTCGGCGCAGCCCGGCCACGTACGCATCCGAGCCGCTGTAGGAGCGCGAGACAACCGCGCCCCGGGTGTTGGGCGCCCCGAGCTGCGACGCGATGTCCGGGGTCAGCGGTTCGATGCTGATGCCGCTGATCGTGCCGCGTCGAACCTCGCCGTACTGCATCAGGTCCCGCACGACGCGCTGCGCGAGGACGCTCGGCACCGCGAAGCCGACCCCCTGATAGCCGCCGCTCTGGCTGTAGATCCCGGTGTTGATCCCGACGAGCTCGCCGCGCGTGTTGACCAGCGCGCCGCCCGAATTGCCCGGGTTGATGGCCGCATCGGTCTGAATGAAGTCTTCGTAGTCGGTGATCCCGACATTCGCGCGGCCCACCGCGCTCACGATGCCCGCGGTGACGGTCTGGCTCAACTGGAACGGGCTGCCGATGGCGAGCACCCACTCGCCGACCTGCAGCCTGGCCGAATCGCCCCAGGGCAGGACGGGCACCCCCTTGACGTCGACTTTCAGGAGCGCGAGATCGGTGGCCGGGTCGGTGCCGATGATCGTGCCGTGGATCTCCCGCTTGTCGGCGAGCGCCACGGTGACTTCCCGCATCGTGGCCCGGCGATCTTCGGCCACCACGTGGTTGTTGGTGACAATGTAGCCGTCGGACGACACCACGACGCCAGAGCCCAGGCTGAGCGAACGGCGCTCGCGCGATCCGAACACGTCCTGGTCGCCGAAGAAATAATTGAAGAACGGATCGTTGGCGAACGGTGAGCTCGAACGCTGTACGACCTGAAGGGACGAGATGTTGGCCACCGCCTTGACGGCCTGCGCCGCAATGCGGGTGAAATCTGGCCCCGACGCGATGACCTGCGGCGGCGGCGGCGCTGGGGCGGCGGTCGACACTGCCACGTGCGCGCTTTGATCGGCGGAGGCGTGTGTATCCGACGCGGTGTACAGGCGGCCCGAGAGCACGAGGCCGGCCGCGAAGCCGGCTAACAGCAGGGCGAACACGGGGAGAACGCGCCTAATCATGAGCAGCTATCAGCTATCAGCTATCAGCTTTCAGCTCTCGGCCGTCAGCCTTCAGGTGTCGGCATCGACAATCGGTACTCTGAGATTGAATCTGAACTCTGAGCTCTAGACTCTGAAATTTCAGTGACATTTCAATGTCTCTCGGTGACGTCGACGCGTCTCGCGCCCTTGCCGCTGGCCTTTGGCATCGTCAGCGTGAGCAGGCCGTCCTTGAAGTCGGCCGTCACCGCCTCGACCACGATCGGCTCGGGCAGCGAGAACGCGCGCGAGAACGGCCCGTGGCCGCGCTCGACGCGGTGGTACTGCTCGCACGGCACCTGGCCGGCGGTGCGCGCGCCGCGAATCAGGATGCGGCTGTCTTGCGCGTGAATCTCGATATCGCTCCGGTTCAAGCCGGGGAGCTCGGCGGTGAGGACGAAGGCGCCTGCCGTTTCGTACAGATCCACCGGTGGCGTCCAGCCTGGTGCATCGGTGCCGACGAGCTGTCCGAGCTGCTCGTGCAGCGTCAGCAGATCACGCATCGGATCCCACCGCGTAAAGGCCACGTGGAGCATCGTAGCACGGGGATTCCGGCCGGGTGGAGCCGTCACGTGCGGACCGCCCTCTATGCTACGATCGCGAGGATGTACCAGTAGCGAAGCTTGGCCTCAATCCGCCGAGTGAACGCCCGCGAGCCACTACGGCGAACTTTCGCTACCAAGGACGAAGCATGAGCAGCTCCGTGCAAGCCACGCGCCTCCGGAAGGGCATGTTGATCAAGGTGGGCGACGATCTGTTCCGGATTCTCGAGTTGCATCACCTGACGCCGGGCAACAAGCGCGCGCACATCCAGGTGCGTATGCGGAACATCCGGAGCTCGATGCTGGCCGATCACAAGTTCCGCGCCGAGGAGGACGTGGAGCGCGCGGTGCTCGACGAGCGAGAAATGCAATATATGTACAACGACGGTGACGTGTATTACTTCATGGATACGTCCACCTTCGATCAGATTCACATATCGGCCGACGCGCTCGGGGATTCGAAGAACTACCTGGTGGCGGACGCGCTGATTCGGGTCGAGTTCTACGACGTCGAGCCGGTCGGCATCGAGCTGCCGCCGACCGTCGACCTCGTCGTGAAGGAAACCGTGCCCGGCATCAAGGGAGCCACCGCGAGCGCGCAGGTGAAGCCCGCCACGCTCGAGACGGGTCTGGTCGTGCAGGTCCCGCCGTTCATCAACGAGGGCGACACGATCCGCATCAGCACGGAGACGGGCGAGTACCAGTCAAGGGCGTGAAGAAATAGCTCTCATGGACGACATTCGCAGGACCCCCGACCGCGGCTGGATTGAAGTCATCGCGGGGAGCATGTTCAGCGGCAAGAGCGAGGAGCTCATCCGCCGGCTCCGCCGCGCCCAAATCGCGAGACAGAAAGTCCAGATCTTCAAGCCGTTCGTCGACGACCGCTTCAGCGAGGACCACATCGTCTCGCACAGCGAGATGCGGATTGCGTCGGAGAACATCAGGCACTCCGATGACCTCGAGCGGCAGGTCGCTGTAGACACCGAGGTCGTGGGCATCGACGAAGGGCAGTTCTTCGATCCCAAGCTGCCGACGGCGTGCAACACGCTCGCCGACCGCGGCAAGCGGGTGATCGTGGCGGGGCTCGACAAGGATTATCTCGGACGCCCGTTCGAGCCGATGCCGCAGCTGCTGGCCATCGCCGAGTACATCACCAAGACGCTGGCGATCTGCGTCGTGTGCGGCGAGCCGGCCAACCACACCCAGCGGCTCGTGGCCAGCAGCGATCGCGTGCTCGTCGGCGCCGGTGGCCTGTACGAAGCGCGCTGCCGGCGGTGTTTCGATCCCTCGCTGGCCAGAAAGACCTGAAATTCCACTATCCTGTCCTTGTGACCGTCGTCTCGGGCACCCTCTTGGCGATTGGCGTGGGCTTTCTCGTGGCGAACGCCCGCATCCTGCTCGACTACCTCAAGTACCGACGGTTGCGCTCGGGGGCGCTGCTCACCTGGCCGAGTCCGAAACCTCGCCAGTACCTGTTGACGCTGGCGCTCGGCGTGACCACCGGGTTGTTGGTCCTCAACAAGGTGGTCGCGGCCCGGTACCCGTTCGGCGAGTTGATGATGTTCCTGTATTTCGCCTGCCTGACGCCTCTCCACCGCCGGATCGGGCGCGGGTTCTACGAAGACGGCATCTGGGCGGATTCCTCGTTCATTCCGTACAACGAAGTGGGCGGCATCAGCTGGCGGGAAAGCGAACACGCGGTCTGGCTCATCGTGATCTCGCGACTGCGCAGTCTTGCACGGAAGCTCGCGGTTCCGCTCGAGCACTACGGGGCCGCGCGGCGGCTGCTTCGTGACAAGATTGGCGAGCACCAGATTCACTTCGCCGGGACGGGGCTGGATTTGGGCGAGCGGGACGAAAGGGATGAGGCTTGATAGTCGACAGTCGTTGGTCGATAGTCGTTGGTCGGACGACCAGCCTATCATCAAGAAGGCACGCGCTCGGACCGATATACGTCACGACAAGCAGTCGGCTCACGCGGCTGACTAGGCCAACGACTAACGACTAACGACTAACGACTATATGGCTGCACGCCCAACCTGGAAAGGCTACCTGAAAGTGAGCCTGGTGAACATCCCGGTCAAGGTGTTCCCGGCGACAGAATCGGGAGCGACGATCTCCTTCAATCAGCTGCACGGGGAATGCCGGACGCGTATTCAGCAGAAGCGCTGGTGCCCGCAGTGCAGCCGCGAGGTGTCGAACACGGACATCGTCAAGGGCTACGAGTTCGAGAAGGGTCATTACGTCATCGTGAACGAGGACGACTTCGAGAAGGTGCGGCCGGAGTCGACCCGCGTGATCGATCTCGTGCAGTTTGCCGACGAGTCCTCGATCGATCCGATGTACGTCGATCGCACGTATTACCTGGCGCCTGACGGCCCCGTAGCCTCCGACGCCTTTGCGGTGATGCGCGAGGGCATGAAGGGAAAGGTCGGCGTCGGGAAGCTCGCGCTGTACGGGCGCGAGTACCTGGTCGCGGTGCGGCCCTACCAGCGTGGCATCGCCATGCACACGCTCCATCACACCGGAGAAATCCGTGCGATTGATCAGGTCGAAGAGCTCAACTCGGTGCCCACGACGGTGAAGCCCGAGGAGGTCAAGCTCGCCAAGCAGGTGATTGGCACCTTCGAGCGTCCGCTCGATCTCGCCACGTATCAGGACGAGTACCGTGCGGGCCTGCAGCAGATCATCGACGCGAAGATCGCCGGCCGCGAGGTCGTCGCCCCGACCGTTGAAGCGCCGCCGAAGGTCGTCAACTTGATGGAAGCGCTGCGCAAGAGTCTCGACAGCGTTACGGCCCGGAAGATGCCCGTCAAAGCCACGGTCGCGAGGCCGTCGGCGAAACGGAAGCGAGCCTGAAGAAATTAAGAATTGAGAATTAAGAATTAAGAATGCGTGGCAATTTCTGCGAACTGCCACGGGCCTCCACGCCGAAAACCTCGTGAATTCGCGCTGTTCCCGAATGGCATTGCCCGCGCACCGCGTGATGGCATGCCACAGGACATCCCCTCCAGGGAAACGCCTCCGACCTACGAGAACGGACAGGACATTCGGGACCGTACGTTTACGTTTGCCTGCCGGGTGGTGAAGTTCTGCCAGAAGCTCTCAACCGAAGGCGGCGTCGGCCGCATGATGGTTCCGCAGCTCGTGAACTGCAGCACGTCGACCGCGGCGATGCTCGAAGAGGCACGCGCCGCCGAGAGCGATGCGACTTCATTTCCAAATGCTGCGTGTCGCTGAAGGAATGTCGAGAGACGTGGACGAGATTGAGGGTGTGCGAAGCCTGTCGCCTGGGTCAGCCTCAAGAGGCGCGCGAGCTTGTTCAGGAGGGAAGTGAGCTCGTCGCGATCATCGCCACCATCATTCGTAACAAGCGGCGGAGCACGGCGACGAGATCTGCCGGCCGCGGTCGCCGCCGTCCACGCATTCTTAATTCTTAATTCCGAATTCTTAATTTGATTGCGTGTCCCCTTCTCGGGGTCAGCGAGTCACGTCGAACATCACGATATCACCCGGAAACTCCTGGTTGGCCACGATCACGCTCGCTCCATCGCGCGTCCACGTCAGCCCGCGCGGCCGGCCAATTGCGGGAAAGTCGAAAAACTTCTTGTAGGGCTGACGGGCGCCCGGCTCGACGATCCAGAGCGCGGAGGCCCCTCCAGCCGTCACTGACGCTCCGATGAGTCGCTTGCCGTCCGGAGACCACGACAGGAATCCGTTGGCGAACTGCTGATCTGGCAAATCCGTGTGTAACGGCCGCCCTTCGGCGTCAATGAACCTCAGCCAGAGCCTGGCTGAAGAAGATCCAGACGGCCCCTGGGCCGGCAGAATGGTCGGCTGCAGGTAGGCGATGACGTTCGCCTTAGGCGAGGCCGCCGGGCAGCAGGCCTGAGCCGGGGTTGAGATGGGCTCGACCCGGCCATCCGCCACCGACACGGCCGCAAGCCCCGTTCGGTTGCCTTCCGGTCGGGCGAAGATGACGCGGGTGCTGTCGAGCGACCAGGTCAGCGAGTCGAGCACGATCGTCTCGGCCAGCATTTTCGGCGCGCCACCGGCCGCGCTCATCGCCCAGATGGCCTGCCGCCCACTACGATCCGAGACGAACGCCACCTGTTCACCGTCAGGAGAAAACACCGGCCGCTCGTCGTTCGCCGATTCGGTCGTCAACGGGCGCGCATCGTTTCCGTCGGCGCGCGCGATCCAGAGATTGCGCCGACCCGATCGCGCGGAGCTGAACACCAACCGATCGGTTCGCGGATCCAGCGATGGGTCGATGTCGCCCATGTGTCCGTCCGTGATGGGGACCATGCGGTTCAACCCATCCGCAATGGGCAACCTCACGAGCGCCTGTCGCACGTCGACGAGGGTGGCGACGATCCTTCGTCCGTCTGCGGAGAGCCGCGGCTCGGTGTACTCGCCGATTCCCACGGTGAGCGGCTGGGCCGCGCCCGTTCCCGCGGGCTTCCACCAAAGACCGAGATCGATCGTGTCCGGATTGCCAGCAAAGACGAAATCACCGCCGGGTAGCGGCACGGGGTAGATGGCTCGACGCGCGGAACGGACCGCGGGCTCTGGCGATCCGCCGGAGACGGCGACGCGGTAGGTTTCCGATGGTTCCGTGTGCCAGGTGTCGTACGTATTGATGAAGTAGACAGATTGACCATCGCGCGACCAGGCCGGCCAGTGAATATGGCGACCCGGTACCGCGGTCACGAGATCGCGCGCGTTGCTTCCGTCGCTGTTGGTGAGGACGAGCGTGTCACCGCTCGTGGATCCTGGACGGACGCAAATGATCTGCCGACCGTCGGGCGACCACTGGAGCCCCTGCATCACCTGCAGCAGCTTGCGCGGTACACCTCCGACCGGTGCGGGAATCACCCACGTGTCGTATTGAGGCTGCGCCGGATCTGGACGGGCCGTAAAGGCAATTTGACTGCCGTCTGGTGAAAGCGCGACCCCGCCAATGCCGGTCCGCGCCGGGAGCTCCAGATTCAGATTCGCCGTGAGATTGGAGGTTGCCCCGCTGTCGAGAAACTTCACCCACAAGTCGGTCCGGCCGGCCTCATTCGAATAGTACGCCACCCACTTTCCGTCCGGCGAGATGGCCGGCCCGAATTCCTGCGCGGCGGAGTTCGTCACGTTCACTGCTCGAGACAGACGCGGCGCCGATTCGACCCGAACCCTGGGCCCCATCGAGGTCAGCGCGATGACGGCGGCCAACGCGCCGACCAGCGCTCCAGCCACTGACCACGCAAGCGGTTTGACGCGCCATACCTCCTCGCCCTGGGTGGAAGCCACATCTTTCGTCGGGGGGCTCGAGGCCTCATCAATCTCGAGGCGTGCATCGGCGATATCGTGGAGCCGCCGCTCTGGATTCTTCTCGAGGCACCGCCTTAGCAGTCGAGTGACGGCCGGCGGTGTGCGGGCAGGACACTGACTCCAGTCGGGCTCGTGTTCGAGGACGGCGGCGATCGTGTCGGACGTCGTGGCGCGGCCGAACGTGCCACGCCCGGTCAGCATCTCGAACAGCACGCACCCGAACGCCCAGATATCGGTCCGCTTGTCCACCACCTGCCCCCGCGCCTGCTCGGGGCTCATGTACGCGGCCGTGCCCAGGATCATCCCGCCGCGCGTCCCGAGGGCGGTGACCGTCGGCGAGTGCGACAGATCGGGATGCCACTGATCGTCTGTGACAGCCTTCGCGAGACCGAAGTCGAGCACCTTGACCGTCCCGCTCGGCGTGATCTTGATGTTGGCGGGTTTCAGATCGCGATGGACGATGGCCTTGCCGTGTGCGGCGTCGAGGGCGTCCGCAATCTGCCGGGCGATCGTCAAGGCCTCTGAAACCGGAAGGCCCGTACCTGCCAGCTTCGCTCCGAGCGTGTCCCCTTCCACGAGCTCGAGCACCAGCCCGCGAATCCTGGCTTGCCCAGCTGTTGCAGGGACGGATTCCTCCAGGCCGTAGATCTGACCGATGTTGGGATGGTTGAGCGAGGCGAGGGTCTTGGCTTCCCGCTGAAACCGCGCAAGCCGCTCCGGATCGGCGGCGAAGGCGTCGGGCAGAATTTTGATCGCGACGTCGCGATCGAGCGTCGTGTCGCGGGCGCGGTAGACTTCGCCCATCCCGCCTGCCCCGAGCGGAGCCAGGATCTCGTACTGGCCGAGCCGGGTACCGACCGCGAGGCTCACGAAACCCTCTCGCGCGAAGTCGAGGGGCCTGCCCCAAGCGGGGCGACGATTTCATACGGCCCGAGGCGTGTTCCGATTACGAGCGGCATGGGCAGCGAATTCTTAATTCTTACTTCCGAATTCTTAATTGCGGAGCAACCATCCAACGACCCCCGGCCCACTCGCCGTCGGATCCCGGATCCAATCGGGCGGCGTCAGCCACACGAACGCGAGAATCGCGATGACCCAGATGTCATAGGCGAGCGTCGCGCGCTCGTCGGTCCAGAAGAACGCGCGGTTGAAGAGCCCCCGCAGGCCTTCGCGCGTCGGCATCGGACGCCGGTTCAGCACGAGATACGTGAAGTAGATCCGATTGGCCACCGCCAGGATCGACAGGGCCAGGATCACCCAGAGGACCCCCGCCATACGGTTGGTCGACGCGCCGATCATCAGCAAGACGATCCGCTCGGGCCGCTCCATGAACCCGACCTTGCACTTCTCGACGAGCGATTCGGCCCGCGCGCGCGTGTAGCTCGTCATGATCGAGAAGATCAGCGTCAGAGACGCGATCATCACGTAGTCGCGGCGTCCCAGCCCCGAGTACAGGAAGATCAGTCCGGTCAGGAGCGCCAGATCCGAGAACCTGTCGAGCGTCGAGTCCCAGAAGGCGCCGAACGGCGACTGCAGCTGCAGCTGGTAGGCGACTTTGCCATCGATGAAGTCGAAGATGTTCGCCAGGATCATCACGACGAACGCCAGCATGAACAGGTTGTAGCCAAGCGCCCATGCCGCGCCGACGTTGACGATCACGCCGATGAGCGTCAGCGTGTTCGGGTGGATGCGCAGCGCGACGCAGGTGTTGATGATGGCGCGCAGCGGAAACATGCAGATCGCGCCGATGGCCCCGGTCAACGTCAGGCGCGGAGGAGCGGCCCGTGGAGCCCGTGGAGAACGTGGAGAACGTGGCGAACCGTGGGCCGGTGTCGTTGTCGTCGGAGCGTCGTCGGCGGCGAGCCGAGCGTTGGTCGGCACTGGTATAATCGAAGGTTCAGACACTGACCGCAAACGCGACATAGTAGCGTATGGCCATCCGCGAACTCAAGGATCAGATCGCGCGGCTGCCCGAGCAGCCGGGGGTCTATCTGTATTTCAATGCGGCGGGCGACACCATCTACGTCGGCAAGGCGCGCGCGCTTCGGGACCGGGTGCGCAACTACCTCGGCGCCTACGGCGGCGATCCGAAGACCGACGCGCTCCTCGACGAAATCGCGCGCCTGGAGGTCATCGTCACCGACTCGGTCGTCGAGGCGCTGGCGCTCGAGAACAACCTCATCAAGCAGCGCGTCCCGAAATACAACATCCTGCTGCGCGACGACAAGACCTATCCGTACCTGCGGCTCACGACGAACGAAGCGTTTCCTCGCGTGCTCGTTGCCCGCCGCGTCGAACGCGACGGCAGCGTCTTCGCGGGGCCGTTCATGCCGGCCCGCTTCGCGCGCAAGACCATGTCGTTGACGCACCGGCTGTTCGGGATCCGATCCTGCAACGAGGTCATCACCGGCAAGCGCGGGCGTCCATGTCTCGAGTACGACATCAAACGGTGCGTCGCCCCGTGCGTGGACACGGTATGCTCGGCCGAGGAGTACGGACGGGCCGTCGCGCTGACGCAACTGTTCCTCCAGGGCAAGAACGACGAGCTGTTGACGAGGCTCGATCACCGGATGAGGGAGGCGGCCGAGCGCGAGCGGTTCGAAGAAGCCGCCCAGCATCGCGATGCGATGCGCACGGTGCAGACGCTGCACGATCGACAGCAGAAGATGGAGACGACCGAGCTCGGGCACCGCGACACGTTCGGCCTCAAAATCGGTCCCGCCGGCGCGTCCGTCCTCGTCTTCCAGGTGCGGAACGGCCGCGTGGTCGAGCGCGTCGAGCTCGACACGGAACGCGCGCCGGCGGTGGCCGATCCCGGAGCGATCCTCTCGGCGGCGCTGCAGCAGTTCTACGAGCTGCGCCCGGGACCACCCGAGATCCACCTGCCATCGGAGCCCGACGAGCGGGAGGCGCTCGAATCGTGGCTGTCGGATCGTGCCGGACGAAAGGTCCGCCTCGTCGTGCCACAGCGCGGCGAGAAACGCGGCCTGGTCGATCTGGCGAGCCGGAACGCGGCGCTCGCGTACCAGACTCGCTTCAACGAGGCCGCCGCCGCCGAGTACGAAGCGCTCGAGACGCTCCGCGCGGTGCTGGCGCTCTCGGCCCTCCCTCGCCGGATCGAGTGCTTCGATATCTCGACAATCCAGGGTCGAGAGACGGTGGCGTCGATGGTCGTGTGCGAAGACGGCCGGATGCGGCGCGGGGAGTATCGGAAGTACCGAATCAGGGGCTTGGGGCTAGGGGCTAGGGGTCCCCAGTCCCCAGCCCCTGTTCAAGATGACTTCGCGTCCATGCATGAAGTCGTCGGCCGCCGCTATCGCAAGCTGCTCGAAGAGGGCGGGCCGTTTCCCGATCTCGTCGTCATCGACGGCGGGAAGGGGCAGTTGTCGGCCGCCTACGCCGCGCTCGAAGAGCTCGGCCTCGCGAATCTGGTGGCCGTCGGTCTGGCCAAGAAAGAGGAACTGCTCTACACGCGCGAGCGCGAGGATCCGATCGCGCTCCCCGCGAGTGATCCGGCGCTCCTGCTCGTTCGACGGATCCGAGACGAGGCCCATCGCTTCGCCGTGACGTTTCACCGCCGGGCGCGCGCCATGCGCGATCTCAGATCCGAGCTGGACGACATCCCGGGCATCGGCCCGCGGCGGCGACGGGCGCTGTTGACGAGATTCGGTAGTCTGGCGGGCGTTCGCCGCGCCACGCGCGAGGAGCTCGAGGCCGAAGTGGGCGGGAAAGCCGCCGGGGCCATCCTTGCGTTTTTCGCACGCCGGCCGTAACCTCTACGACGGCCTTGCTGGACATCAACGTTGCGCAAGTCGTCATCGCCTTCATCGTCCTCCTGTTTTCCCTGACCGTACACGAGACGGCGCACGCGTGGACGGCCAATCGCCTGGGCGATCCGACGGCGCGCCTGCTCGGGCGTGTGTCGCTCAACCCGGTCGTGCACGCCGATCTCATCGGGACCGTCGTGTTTCCGCTGGTGGCGATGGCGAGCGGCGCGCCGCTCATCGGGTGGGCGAAGCCCGTGCCGGTGGACGTTCGGCGCCTGAAGCATCCCCGCCGCGATTACATGGTGGTGGCCGCGGCCGGGCCCGCGAGCAATCTGGTGCTGGCGTTCGCCGCCGCCAGCGTGCTCGCCATTTTGCCCGTCTCTCCTGTCGTGCTGGGCGAGCCGAACGTCTCGGTGCCGCTGGCGGCGCTGCTGAGCGTCGCGGTGCAGTTGAACCTGCTCCTCGCCGTGTTCAACATGATGCCCATCCCGCCGCTCGACGGCGGCAATGTGCTGGGCGGACTGCTCCCGCCTCCGCTGGCCGCGCGGTTCGATCGGATCCGGCCTTACGGCGTACTGTTGATCTACGCGCTCATCCTGACCGACGGGTACTACTACTTCGTCATCACGCCCTACCTGTTCCTCCGCTCGTGGCTTCCCAGTTGACAGGCGGCGTCGCCGCCAGATCCCGCGTCGTGTCGGGCATGCGGCCGACCGGCCGGCTGCATCTGGGCCATCTGGTTGGCGCGCTCGGCAACTGGGTGCCGCTGCAGGAACAGTACGACTGCTTCTATTTCGTCGCCGACTGGCACGCGCTGACGAGCGATTTCGCCGACACGAGCCAGCTCACCGCGTACGCGTACGAGAACGTCGCCGACTGGATGGGCGCCGGGCTCGATCCGGAGAGAAGCACGTTCTTCATCCAGTCGCTCGTACCCGAGCACGCCGAGCTGTACCTGCTCCTGTCGATGGTCGTGCCCGTGCCGTGGCTCGAACGCGTGCCGACCTACAAGGAGCAGCAGGACGCGCTCAAGGACAAGGATCTGTCGTCGATCGGGTTTCTCGGCTACCCGCTCCTTCAGACGGCCGACGTCGCCATGTACGACGCCCGGTTCGTGCCGGTCGGCGAGGACCAGGTCGCGCACCTCGAGCTCGCGCGCGAGGCCGTGCGCCGGTTCAACAACTTCTTCGGCGGCGAGGCGCTCGTCGAGCCGCAGCCGCTCTTGACCCCCTTTGGCCGGCTGCCGGGACTCGACGGCGACAAGAAGATGAGCAAGAGCCTCGGCAACACCATTCACCTGTCGGACAGTTCAGACGAGCTCAAGAAGAAGGTCATGCGGATGTACACGGATCCCAAAAGGGTGCGGGCCGACATTCCCGGCACCGTTGAGGGGAACCCGGTGTTCACGTATCACGACGCGTTCAATCCGAACAAGGCCGACGTGGAGGACCTGAAGGCGCGTTATCGCGCCGGCAAGGTGGGCGATGTCGAGGTGAAAACCAAGCTGGCGAACGCGCTCAATGCGTACCTCGATCCGATCAGGGAACGTCGCGCAGCTGCGCTCGCGACGCCCGAACAGTTGAAGGAGATCCTGTTCGAAGGCTCGAGACGCGCGCGAAAGGTGGCTGGGGAGACGATGGGGCGGGTCCGGGAAGCGATGAGGATTGTTTATCGGTGAAGCAAGGTATGGATCAGTCTCAACACGACTTCGAATCGTCGGTCGACGCCCTTCCCGTCAAGCTCGAGAACTTCGAGGGACCGCTCGATCTGCTGCTTCACCTCATCAAGGAAAACGAGGTGAACATCTACGATATTCCCATCGCGCTCATCACGGCGCAGTACCTCGACAGAATCCAGCTGATGCAGGAGCTCAATCTCGACGTGGCCGGCGAGTTCCTCGTCATGGCCGCCACGCTCATCCACATCAAGTCGAAAATGCTCCTCCCGCGCCCGGAGACGGCGGCCGGGGTCGAGGGAGAAGCGGAAGACCCGCGCGACGCGCTGGTGCGCCGGCTCCTCGAGCACCAGAGGTTCAAGGCCGCCGCAGGTCTCCTCCACGAGCGCGAGCAGGTGCGCGCGGCCCAGTGGCAGCGTCCCGACGAGCGTGTGGCGGCCATCGCCGGCGACGAGTACGAGCCGGAGCTCGAAGTCGATCTCTTCAGTCTGCTGACGGCGTTTCGGGCGGTCGTCGAGCGCGCGAAGCTCCGGCCCAAGGTGCTCCTGCCGCCCGAGCAGATTCCCATCGAAGTGCGTATCGACCAGCTGCTGGCACGGCTCTCGGAAACAGAGGCGTGCGGCTTCGACGATCTGTTCATCGACGTCGGCGATCGCGCCGGCCTGATCGTGACGTTCCTCGCGTTGCTCGAGATGATTCGGCTGAAGCTCGCGCGGGTGTTTCAGTCGGTCAGCTTCGGCCCGATTCGCGTCTACAAGCGGCCGCGTCCCTCCGACGCGCCACATCCGATTGGAGATCCGGAGACACACCGTGGATAAGAAAATAGGGCAGGCAGGGCAGTCAGGGAGCGCCCGCGGCCCCCGCGAGGAGAGCGAGTCTTCGAGCGCCGCAGCGGGCGCGAGTGGGGGTGGGGCCCCACGAGCATTGGAAGATGACGGGCAGGCCCGAGAACTGGAAAACGATAGCCCAGCCGAGCCCCAAGAGCCGCTGCGCGCGAGCGCGGAGCTCAAGGCCATTCTCGAGGCCCTCATCTTCGCCTCGCCCGAGCCCCTCACGCCGAAGGCGATGTACAAGCTCCTCGACAGCGAGCCGAGTGAAGACGTCCAGGCTGGGCTCGACGAGCTCAAGCGGGACTACGACCGCCCGAGCGGTTTACAGCTCGTCGAGGTCGCGGGCGGCTTCCAGATCGTCACCCGCCCAGATTTGCACGAGTGGGTGCGCCGCCTCTTCCACGAGCGCTCCACGCAGAAGCTCACGCTGCCTTCACTCGAAACGCTGGCCGTCATCGCATACAAACAGCCGATCACCGCGCTCGAAATCGGCGAGATTCGCGGCGTCGATACATCGGGCGTGCTCACGACGCTCCTGGAGCGGCATCTCATCAAGATTGTCGGCCGCAAACAGGTCGTGGGCCGGCCGTTTCTGTACGCCACGACGAGGGAATTCCTGATCCGGTTCGGTCTGAACAATCTGAACGACCTGCCCAAGGTGGAGGACATGGCCGAGGCGCTGGGCATCGACGTGCCGTTGCTCGTCGAGCAGACGCCGGCCGAAGACGTCCTCCCGTTCGAAGAGCCCGACACGGACAGCGAGTTCGACGACGACGACCCGACACCGGGCGAACCGAGCGGATCCGTACACTAAAAGGGCCACCACGGAGGACACTGCGACGGCAGGCCGGCCATCGAGGTCACTGCTTCGTCCAATCAACCTGAACACGTGTCCTCCTGGATTGTGTCCGTGCCCTCCGTGGTAGAGCTTTTCGCGAGTCACAAGGAGCGACTGTCATGGCGTCCCGAGCTTTCGTGGTGGTCCTGGCGCTGGGCGCCCTGGGCGTCGCGTCAGGCGCCGCGCCCGCATACGGTCAGCCTGTCTTCGGCGGACAACAGATCATCGGCGGCCAGCCGCCTCGCGATCCTCGGGCGGCCCCTGTCAACACTATCAAGGGCACGGCCTCCATCAAGGGCCGCGTGATGGCGGCCGACACCGGTCGGCCGCTTCGGCGCGCCCGTATCATCGTGAACGCTCCAGAGCTCTTCGGGGAGAATCGAACCACCAGCACGGGCGCAGACGGCCGGTACGAGCTGAAGGACCTTCCCGCCGGCCGCTACACCCTCACCGTCAGTCGCAGCGGGTATCTGCAACTGCGGTACGGCCAGCGGCGGCCGCTCGAGCAGGGCAAGCCGCTCCAGATCGCCGACAAGGAAACCGTCAGCGACATCGACTTTGCCCTCCTGCGCATGAGCCTCATCACCGGGCGTGTCACCGATGAAGTGGGCGAAGCGATCGCCGACGCCCAGGTCTTCGCGATGCGCTCGACCTACTTCGAAGGTCGCCGTCGACTCGTACCGGCCGGCGGGCCCGGCGGGCGGACCGACGATGCCGGCCAGTTTCGACTGCTCGGCCTGGCGCCGGGCACGTACTACGTGATGGCGATGATGCGCGATTCGTGGACCGTGGTCGAGAACGGCGTCGAGCAGACGTTCGGATACGCCCCGACATACTTCCCGGGCTTTATGAACGCAAGCGACGCGCGGCGCGTGACGGTCGGCGTGGGACAGGAAGCGTCGAACATCGACTTTGGCCTGATGCCCGGCCGCGCCGCCGACATCTCCGGTACAGCCACCGACTCGCGCGGGAGGCCGCTCGAAGGTCAGACCGTCAACGTGGTGCAGGAGATGCGCGGACCCGGCATGATGATGATGATGTCCTCGGGGCAGGGGAGAGTGTCGGCCGACGGTTCGTTCACGGTCAAGAACGTCTCGCCGGGTGAGTACAAGGTTCAGGTGGGGGCGTCGACCGAAGGCAGGATTCCCGACACACGTGTGCAGGAGGCCGCCGCGGTTCCCGTCTCGGTCAACAGCGTGAACATCGAGGGTGTGTCGTTGATGACTTCGACGGGCGGGGCGATCTCAGGTTACGTGTCGACCGAGAGCGGCGCTCCGCCCACCTTTCCGCGCGATCGCATGCGGCTCGCGGCCCGGCTGAGCGGCGACGCCGATCCCAGGGCGGGGCCGAGGCCTGGCCTCAACACCGACAGCGGCCGCGTGAAGGACGATTGGTCCTTCGCCGTGACCGACGTGTTCGGGCCGGCCAGGCTTCGCGCCACGCTCCCCGACGGCTGGGCGATCAAGTCGATGCTGTACGACGGACGCGAGATCGGCGACACCCCGCTCGAAGCCAGGGGCGGCGAGGAGATCGCGGGCGTGCAGGTCATCCTCACCGATCGCGTCACGAGCGTCAGCGGGCGCTTCACCGACGAGAAGGGCGCGCCGGTCACCGACGGCACCGTCATCGTGTTCGCGGAAGAAGCCGACAAATGGTCGGAGGATTCGCGGTTTGTCCGATCCGCTCGCCCCGATCAGCAGGGCGAATACCGCGTTCGCGGTCTCCCGCCCGGCGACTACCTCGCGGTCGCGCTCACCTACGTCGAGGACGGCATGTGGAACGATCCGGAGTATCTGGAAACGCTTCGCGCCAGTGCGGAGAAGCTCCGGCTGCAAGAGGCCGGTACGGCGACGCTGTCGCTGAAACTGCTTCCGTAGACGGATTGCGAAAGTAGGAACTAAGAATTGAGAATTCAGAATTCGTCGTGCGCGCATTCTTAATTCCGAATTCCTAATTCTCAATTACGCGGGCCGCGTGTCGCGGCCCGCAGTTTATTGACCTCGGCTGCCGTCAACTCCCGCCAGTGACCAACCTTC
>Ga0156018_1016_pt3 | contig 28974 bp, 21 predicted proteins | sample RifCSPlowO2_02_FD_107672 | JGI IMG/M metagenome (GOLD analysis project Ga0156018, IMG submission 107672) | Acidobacteria bacterium RIFCSPLOWO2_02_FULL_65_29 | reverse complement strand
GTGGGCGCCAAGCTCGCCATCGTGTCGGACAAGCCGCAGACGACGCGCACGCGGATTCTCGGCGTGCGCAACTATCCGGATGCGCAGGTCGTCTTCCTGGACACGCCCGGCATCCATCGCCCCCTGCACAGGATGAACGTGCGGATGGTCGGCACGGCCATCGACACCATGCGCGACGTGGACCTCGTCGGGCTCGTTGTCGATGTGACGGAGCCGCCGGGGAAGGGCGACCGCTTCGTCATCGACCTCCTGAAAGATCTGAAGGCGCCCGTGTTCCTGATTCTCAACAAGATCGATCTCACCAAGAAGTCGAAGCTGCTGCCGATCATGGACCGCTACAGCCAGATGGGCACGTTCGCCGAAATCGTGCCGGTGTCGGCGGCCACCGGCGACAACGTCGACCGGCTGGAGCGCGTGATTCTCGATCGGCTGCCCGAAGGCGAGCGCCTCTATCCCGACGACTTCCTCACCGACCGACCCGAGCGGTTTTTTGCGGCCGAGATCGTGCGCGAGAAGCTGCTGCAGTTCACTCGCGCCGAGATCCCGTTTTCGAGCGCCGTGGTCATCGATCGATTCGAGGAACCCGTGGGCGACCCTCCGCTCCTGCGTCTGTACTGCACGATTGTCGTGGACCGCGAGTCGCAGAAGCCGATCGTGGTCGGCAAGGGCGGGGAGATGATCAAACGTATCGGCATCGCGGCGCGTGAGGAATTGGAGAAATTCTTCGAGGCTCGCGTGTTCCTGGACCTTCACGTCCGCGTGAAGTCCGAATGGCGGGAAGACGACGGCGTGCTGTCGGAGTTGGGGATGGATGGGGCGAAGTAGTACAGTGTCATTCCGCCGCTGATGCCGCTCTACACCACGGACGCGCTGATTCTCAGGACCTACAAGCTTGGTGAGTCGGATCGCATCGTCGTGTTTCTGACGCGCGATCGCGGGAAGAAGCGCGGCGTGGCGAAGAACGCGCGGCAGAGCCGGCGGCGCTTTGGTGGCGGGCTCGAGCCGATGACCTGTGGGCGCGTGGGGTACGTCGAACGGGAACGGCGGGACCTCGTGCTGCTCAACTATGTCGAGCCGACGAGGTCGCCTCTCTCGGCCGAGGACGGCGAGGCGCTGGGGTACGTCGGGTACTTCGCCGAGCTCATCGACGAGTGCGCGCAGGAAGCCGATCCGAACGAGACGCTGTACCGGTTAGGCGCGTCGATGGTCGAGGCCATGGCGGGCGGCGTGCCGATCGATCCGCTGGCGCGGTATTTCGAGTACTGGCTGCTGCGGCTCCAGGGCGTCTACCAGCCGGATCCGCGGGCGTCGGGTGACGCGCGCGCGTTCCTGGAGGCGGCGAGAACGTGCAGCCCGTTCGCGCTGACCTCCGTCACGGTGTCGCGCGGGACGCTGCGCGAGCTCGAGACCACGCACGGCGCCCAGATTGCCGCGCATCTGGAGAAGGATTTGAGGTCCGTGCGGGTGCTCAAAGAGATTGGGAGGGAGGAATTGCACACCGAAAATCGAAAATCGCAAGTCGATCGATAGATTGGTGTTTGCGATTTCCCGTTTGCGATTCTGCCATGACGTTCCAGGGTCTCATCCTGAAGCTGTCGGAGTTTTGGGCCTCGCGCGGGTGCACGCTGCAGCAGCCGCTCGACGTGGAAGTGGGCGCCGGCACCATGCATCCCGAGACGTTTCTGCGGGTGCTCGGCCCGGCGCACTGGAACGTCGCCTACGTCCAGCCCTCCCGCCGGCCGGCCGACGGCCGGTTCGGCGAGAACCCGAACCGCCTGTTCAAGCACCATCAGTTTCAGGTGATTCTCAAGCCCGCGCCAGACGAGGTGCAGCAGCTGTACCTCGAGAGCCTCGAAGCGTGCGGCATCAATCCGCGTCAACACGACATCCGGTTCGAGGAAGACAACTGGGAGTCGCCGACGCTCGGCGCCTGGGGCATCGGCTGGCAGGTGATGTTCGACGGCCTGGAGATCTCGCAGTTCACGTACTTCCAGCAGGCCGGAGGCGTGGAGCTGGCGCCGATTTCGGCGGAGCTCACCTACGGCCTTGAACGCATCGCGATGGCGCTGCAACGCGTCGACAGCGTGTTCGAGCTCGAGTGGGCGCCTGGCGTGAAGTACGCCGACGTCCGCCTGCGTGAGGAAGTGGAGCAGTCGAAGTACGTCTTCGGGCAGGTGGCGATTCGGGGCGCCGAGTTCGGCGCGTTCCATCGCGAGCTCTTCGAGAAGTATTACGTGCTCGCCCAGTCACTGCTCGAAGCCGGGCTCATCTGGCCAGCGCTCGAGCATACGCTCAAGTGCTCGCATCTGTTCAACATCCTCGACTCGAGCAACAGCATCGGCGTCACCGAGCGCACGGCGTACATCCTGAGGATTCGTCAGCTGGCCATCGGAATCGCCAAGTCGCACGTCGAGACGGGCGTGCCTGCCATCGCCGCGGAGGTCCCCTAGTTGGATCGAGAGCTGCTGCTCGAAATCGGCTGCGAGGAGATTCCCGCCAGCTGGCTGCCAGGATTGACCGAGCAGGTGGGGGAGGTCGTCGTCGCCCAGCTGCACGAGCACCGGCTGCCGCCCGAAGCTCCAGCCGAAACCTACAGCACGCCGCGACGGCTCACCGTGCGCATCGCCCGGCTGGCCGAACGGCAGGCCGACCTCGAGGAGCTCGTGAACGGCCCGCCGGTGTCGGCCGGCTTCAAGCCGGACGGGACGCCGACGCCCGCCGCCGCGGGCTTTGCCGCCAAGCAGGGCGTGGACGTCGCCGCGCTCGAGCACGTCGAGACCCCCAAAGGAAAGTACCTCGCCTTTCGCAGGAAGCAGCGCGGCAAGACGGCAGTCGACGTCCTGCCGGGCGTCCTCGGCGGGACGCTCCGGGCCCTCACGTTCCCCAAACTGATGCGCTGGGACGCCACGCTCGAGGACGGCCGAGGCGAGCTGCTGTTCGGGCGTCCCATCCGCTGGCTGCTGTTTCTGTACGGCGGGCGGGTCGTGCCGTTCCGCATCACGCGAGCCGCGTCGGCGCAGACCGGACAGGTGCAGGACGTCACGACCGGCGCGGTGACGTACGGCCACCGCTTCCTGACCACGAGCGGACGGGCCGGCCGCGCGATCAAAGTGCGGTCGTTCGACGAATACCGCTCGCGGCTGCTCGAGAACTTCGTCATCCTGGAACGCAGCGAGCGCCACGACAAGATCGCCCGCGAGCTCGACGCCAAGGCGCAGCGCCTGCACGGCCGTGTGAGCCGCGTGGCGCGCGGCGAAGCGGGGCTGCTCGACGAAGTGCCAGACCTGGTCGAATACCCGTCGGTCGTCGGTGGCACGTTCGCCCACGAGTTCCTCGATCTCCCTGAAGAAGTGCTGACGACGGCGCTCATCCATCACCAGCACTATTTTCCCGTCGAGTCCGAGGAGGGGAAGCTGAAGAATGCGTTCCTCGCCGTCATCAACACCGAGCCAGACAGCGAGCGCACCATTGCGAGGAACGCCGAGCGGGTCGTGACGGCGCGGCTGCGCGACGCGCGCTTCTTCTGGGAGGCCGATCGCAAGGCCACGCTCCAGTCGCGGCTCGACCGGCTGTCGACGCTGCTGTTTCACAAGAGGCTCGGCACCTATCAGGAGAAGGCCGAGCGGATGGCGACGCTGGCGCGGTGGATCGCGATCGAGGCGTTCGGCGCGGACCACGCGACGGCCGGCTTCGCCGAGCAGGCGGCGCGTCTGGCGAAGGCCGACCTGACAACCGACATGGTGCGGGAGTTCACCGAGCTGCAGGGCATCATGGGCGGCATCTACGCCCGCGAAGAAGGGCTGCCCGAGGAAGTGTGGAAGGCGATCTACTTCCACTACCTGCCCCAGGGCGTCGAAGCCGACGCGCCTCCCTCGCGCGCGCAGCTCGGAAAGGCCGCAGTGACGTGGGCCGCCGTGTCGCTGGCGGACAAGCTGGATACCATCGCTGGCCTGCTGATCAAGGCGCACGAAAGGCCGACCGGCTCTCGCGACCCGTACGGACTGCGTCGTGCAGGGCACGGCGTCGTCAGAATCTTGGCGGATCTCAGCACTCTGACAGGAGTGGTCTCGCGCCCTCTCCTGCAGTCCATGATCGACAGGGCCTGCGCTGGGCTGGCGGTCGCTTCGCCCGCTGGTGAAGCCGCGAACGAGATTCGACTGTTCTTGATGGAGCGACTGCAACACTTGATGCGTGTGAGGGGTCTCGGATACGAAGAGGTTCAAGTAGTGACCGGAGCTGGGGTCGACCGGGTGATGAACATCAGCGTCGAAGACCTCATCGAGTGGGCCGAGGAATGGAGGCGCGTCAAGGGAACCCCCGTGTTCGAAGCGGCGGCGGAGGCGTACAAGCGCGCGAAGAGGATCGTCGAACGAGAGTGGGACAGTCTCGACGTCCGATTGTCGCGTGAGGAACAAGGCGAGGCGCTGACTGAACCGGCGGAACTCGCTCTGCGGCAGCATCTGGATCGTGTCACTGCTGATATTCGGACGGCGCTTGGCGGGCGGCAGCCACGGAAGGCGATCGAGGCCGTCGCTTCGATTCAACCCGCTGTGGCGCGTTTCTTCGACGAGGTGCGCGTGGTGGTGCCCGGTGGATCGTTGAAAGTTGCCCGACTGTCCCTTCTCGCGGATTTCAAAGACGCCGTCGCGCGCTTTGGCGATCCGTCCTACTTGAGCGCCCAACAGGAATAGGAATCAAGTCGCTGCGGGTCCGGCTGAAGCCGGACACTACCCGTGGGCGGTTTCTTCTGAAATAATCACGGTCGCATCCAAACGGCAATTACCCGATTACCCGATTGATCCAATTACCCGATTGTCAATCCGCCTCCCGGAGTTCGCAGATGCCGAAAGCCAGCGCGAAGCGCAAGACCAAGTCCCGGGCCTCCAGCCCCAAGTCTCGAAAGCACGTCTATTTTTTCGGCGGCGGCAAAGCCGACGGCAACCGCTTCATGAAGGACCTGCTCGGCGGCAAGGGCGCCGGCCTCGCCGAGATGACCAACGCCGGGCTGCCCGTGCCGCCCGGCTTCACGATTACAACCGAGGTCTGCAACATCTACTACAAGGAACAATCGAAGATCCCCGCAGGCATCGACCGAGAGATCGCCGAGCACATCAGGAAGCTCGAGAAGGCCGCCGGCGCGACCCTCGGCTCGACGGACAATCCGCTGTTGGTCTCCGTGCGCTCGGGCGGGAAATTCTCGATGCCGGGCATGATGGACACCATCCTCAACCTGGGCCTGAACGACGATGCGGTCGAAGGACTGAAGCGCCGGACGGGCAACGGGCGGTTCGCGTTCGACAGCTACCGCCGATTCATCCAGATGTTCGGCAATGTCGTTCTGGAGATTCCGAAGGAGGCGTTCGAACACGAGCTCAGCGCCGTCAAGAAAGCTCATCGCCCACAGGAGGCTCACCGGGGGCCGATCGCTGAGGGGTTCCGAGAAGTGTTGGATACCGACCTGGACGAGGCCGCCATGCGTGAGGTGGTCGACCGCTACAAGACAGCCGTGAAAGCGCGATCGAAGCATCCCTTCCCGCAGGATCCGAACGAACAACTACGGATGGCCCGCAACGCGGTGTTTCGCTCGTGGATGAATCCCCGGGCGATCGAATACCGCCGGATCTACGACATTCCCGACCACATCGGTACGGCGGTCAACGTGCAGATGATGGTGTTCGGCAACACGGGCGACCGCTCGGCGACCGGGGTAGGATTCACCCGAAATCCCGCGACCGGCAAGAAGGAGTTCTACGGCGAGTTCCTCATCAACGCGCAGGGCGAGGACGTCGTCGCCGGCATTCGCACGCCGCAGCCGATCGGCGAGCTCGAGCAAGCGATGCCAAAGGCCTACAGACAGTTGCGAAACATCACCACGAGGCTCGAGCGCCATTACAGGGACGTCCAGGATTTCGAGTTCACGATCCAGGACGAGCGCCTGTTCATGCTGCAGACCAGGAGCGGCAAGCGCACGGGCTACGCCGCCGTGGTGATTGCCACCGACATGGTCGCCGAGAAGCTCATCACACCGAAGGAGGCCGTGCTGCTGGTCGATCCAGAATCGCTGACCCAGCTCCTCGCGCCCGGCTTCGACCAGGACCAGTGGCGGAAGATTCCTACTGCGACCAGAGGCCTGCCCGCGTCGCCCGGCGCCGCGAGCGGCCAGGTGGTGTTTTCAGCCGAGCGCGCCGTGGAATGGAGCCAGCAGGGGAAGCCCGTCATCCTCGTGCGCCGCGAGACGGTGCCCGACGACATCCACGGCATGTTCGTGTCTCAGGGCATTCTCACCGCGACCGGTGGTCTGACCTCGCACGCCGCAGTCGTCAGCCGGCAGATGGGCAAGCCGTCGGTTGTCGGCGCCGGCTCGCTTGACATCGACGAGGAGGGCCGGACGTTCAGCGTCGGCGGCAGGACGGTCAAGGAGGGCGACTTCATTTCCTTCGACGGCCTGACGGGCGAAGTCAAGATCGCGCGCGTGGCGTCGATGCCGAGCGAAATCCTTCAGGTCGTGAACAAGACCGTCGCGAGCGCGACGTCGGAGATCTACCAGCGCTTCGAGAGGATTCTGTCGTGGGCGGACACATTCCGCCGCCTCGGCATCCGCGCCAACGCGGATCTGCCCGATCAGGCCGCCATCGCCTATGCGTTCGGCGCCCGCGGCATCGGCCTCTGTCGAACCGAGCACATGTTCTTCGGCGAGGGCCGCATCCCGATCGTCCAGCGGATGATTCTCGCCGAAACGGAAGCCGACCGAAGAAAGGCGCTCGACGAGCTGCTGCCCCTGCAGCGCGAAGACTTCTACGGAGTCTTCAAGGCGATGCACGGCGACGCCGTCACCGTCCGCACGATCGATCCGCCGCTCCACGAGTTCCTGCCCAAGCGTGAGGAGCTCATGGTCGACATCGCGAGGCTCGAAACCGCCGGCAAGACCGGCGCCGTGCTCGATGAGAAGAGGCGCCTCTTGCACCGGGTGGAACAGCTCCACGAGTTCAATCCGATGCTCGGCCATCGCGGTGTCAGGCTTGGCATCACGTATCCCGAAATCACCGAAATGCAGACGCGCGCGGTGATCGAGGCGGCCTGCCGCGTGCACAAGGAAGGCTTCCATATCGTGCCCGAGATCATGATTCCGCTCGTCGGCGACGTCAAAGAGCTGCGCGACCAGAAGGCCGTCGTCGATCGCGTCGCGGCCGAGACGATGAAGGCGCAGGGGGTGACCATCAAGTACCTCGTCGGTACGATGATCGAAGTGCCCAGAGGCGTCGTGACCGCCGACAAGATTGCCACAGAGGCCGAGTTCTTCTCCTTCGGCACCAACGACCTCACCCAGATGACGTTCGGCTTCTCGCGCGACGATGTCGGCAAGTTCCTCAGGATTTACCAGGACAAGAAGATCCTCGACAAGGATCCGTTCGCGTCGATCGATATCGAAGGCGTTGGCGCCATTGTCCGCATGGGCGTGCAGCTGGGGCGCAAGACGAGACCCGACCTGAAGATCGGCATCTGCGGCGAGCACGGCGGCGACCCGGCGTCGGTCCACTTCTTCCACGATGTTGGGCTCGACTACGTGAGCGCGTCGCCGTACCGGGTGCCCGTCGCCCGCCTGGCCGCGGCGCAGGCGGCGATGTCAGTGAAGGTTGGAGACTAGAACAGTAATGTGAAGGGCAAAGGGCAAAGGGCAAAGGGCACCTAGACCCTTCGCTGGCCCTTTGCCCTTTTGCCCTTTGCCCTACGTGATTACTATTCCATGGCGCGCATCCACCGTCTTCCCGCGGACCTCGCCAATCAAATCGCCGCTGGCGAAGTGGTCGAACGTCCGGCCTCGGTCGTCAAGGAGCTCGTCGAAAACGCGATCGACGCCGGGGCCCGCCGGATCGCGATTCACGTCGAGATGGGTGGCAAGAGACAGGTGCGTGTCGAAGACGAAGGCGAGGGGATGGAGCCCGAGGACGCGCGACTGGCGATCGAGCGCCACGCGACGAGCAAGATCCGGCGGGCCGACGACCTCGCGGCCATTCTCACGCTCGGATTTCGGGGAGAGGCGCTGCCCTCGATCGCGTCCGTGTCGCATTTTCTCCTCAGAACCAGGGCGCGAGGGACGCCGAGCGGCACCGAGATTCGCGTGAACGGCGGCGTGATGGCGTCCGTGACGGAAACGGCCGCGGCCGAAGGCACCGTCGTCGAGGTCAACGACCTCTTCTACAACCTGCCGGCCCGCAGGAAGTTCTTGAAATCGGACAGCGCCGAGTCTGCCCAGGTGTCGCGCGTGACGACGCAGCTGGCGCTGGCCTATCCGGAAGTGGGCTTCACGCTGACGAGCGCCGGGCGGACGGTTCTGCAGCATCCGCCGGCCTCGTCGCTGCGCGACCGCCTCTATCAGCTGTACGGCGAACGCGACGACCTGCTCGACGTTCGCAAGGACGCCGGTGGCCTGCGGCTGACCGGCTTCATCGCGGCGTTGGCCGAGCAGGGTCCGACGCGCGGCCCGCAGAACGTGTTCATCAACCGCAGAATCGTGAAGGATCGAACCATCGCGCACGCCATCATCGACGCCTACAGCCAGGCGTCCATCAAGGAACGCAGTCCTGAGGTGCATCTCTTCATCGAGATGCCGCCCGACGCGCTGGACGTCAACGTGCATCCGACCAAGTTGGAAGTGCGGTTCCGCGATCAGTCGCTCGTGCACGAGGTGGTGCGCCGGGCGCTGATGGACGCCCTCGGGCGGGGCGGCGTGCCCCAGCTGCAGCTGCGGCCGGAGACCGTCGATCGATCGCCGACTGCGGCGAGCCTCCCGGGTGTGTTGGGCGGGGGCGCGTTTCCGAGCCGCTGGATGCCCAATGCGGCCCGGCTGACCCCGGACACAGATGGGGTCCGGCTCAAGCCGGACACGACGGAAGCGACCACCGGTGATCCGGCGTCGATCGGTCCGATGATTCCGCTGGGGCAGTTCCGCGACACGTTCATCATCGCCGTGGACGCCGAGGGTGTGGCGATCATCGATCAGCACGTGGCCCACGAGCGCGTGCTCTTCGAGCGGATGATGGAGCGGCTCACCGCTGGGCGTCTCGAGTCGCAGCGGCTGCTGGTGCCGCTCGTCATCGATCTGCCCGCCGCGGCCCACGAGGCGCTCGTCGGACGTGCCGGCGAGCTCGACCGCCTCGGGTTCGAGCTCGAGAATTTCGGGGACCAGACGGTCAAGGTCACCGCCGTGCCGGCGCTCCTCAGGATCGAGGACAGCTCGAGGACGCTGCTGGCCCTGGCCGACGACCTCGAAGGCCTCGATCGGGGCGCGACACTCCTGGACGCGCTGCGGCGCATCGCGGCCACGACGGCGTGTCACGCGGCGGTCAAGGCGAACGATCCGCTGACGTACGAGAAGATGGTGCACGTGCTCGACGAGCTGCGCGAGACGGCCTATTCCACGGTGTGCCCGCACGGCCGGCCCGTGATGCTCAGGCTGACGCGGCGCGAGATCGAGAAGAATTTCGAGAGGATCTGAGGGAAGCGCCTGCGGCCATGCCGAGCCCCGGTGTGCAAAGCCGCGAGGCATCATCGTAAGAACGCGCTGGGGGTGCCGCCTTCGCGCCTCCAGCGCTTCGGCGAGCCTCGCCGAAGCTCGCTTGTGTTACAGGCGAGCGGAGGCGGGGGCCCCAGCGCCAGTGAAGAATGTTGGCCGTGTCGGCTCAGGCGGAGGAACTTGTCAAAAGCCATTTTTTACGTGGGACGCGCCGGCCAGATCCTCGGCATGTGGCTGCTTGTCGTCGACATCTTCACGGCCGGGCCGCTCGGACCGAGCCCGAGGCTGTTTGCGGCGGGCGTTGCGGTGTTTCTAATCGGGTGGGGGCTCACGAGGATACGATGGCGAATTTGAGGATTTGAGGATTTGAGGATTTGAGGATTTGAGGATTTGAAGAGTTGAGGATTTGGCGACGATTTGAGGAATTGAGGATTGAGGAGTTGAGGGGACACCGATGAGCAGTAACGAAGCTCCTTGGAAGATGTCTAGTCACGGGCTGTTCGGCGACGTGCGGCACGCGTGCCGAACGATCGTGCGCACGCCGATGCTGGCGAGCGTCGTCATCATTTCCCTGGGCGTCGGCATCGGCGTCAACACCGTCGTCTTTTCGTGGATTCAAGCCCGCGTGTTCAAGCCGCTGCCCGGCGTGGCCGACGTCGTCGGCTTGCTCCTGGTCGAAGCCAGGGCGGAGACCGGTTCGTACCCTGGCACGTCATGGCCCGAGTACCTCGACCTGAAACGCCGCGTGTCGTCGTTCGCCGACCTCATCGCGTTTCGCATGGTGCCCTTCAATGTCGGAGAGGCCGGCCGTATCGAGCGGACGTATGGGCTGCTGGTATCGGGGAATTATTTTTCCGCGCTGGGTCTGCGGCCCGCGGCCGGCCGGCTCCTGGCAGCCGAAGAGGCGACACGAGCCGGCAGCGAGCCGGTGGCGGTGATCTCGCACGACTACTGGCAGTCGCGCTACGGCGGTGCGGGCAGCGCCGTGGGGCGGACCGTCCGCGCAAACGGCCTGGACCTCACGATCGTGGGCGTCGCGCCGGAAGGGTTTCAGGGCACGGTGCTCAGCCTGCAGTTCGACGTGTTCGTTCCGGCCACGATGGCGCCGGCGCTGCTCGGCGGCTCGCGCGAGCTGGACGATCGCGGCGTGCGCGGCTACAACGTGATCGGCCGGATCGGCCCGCAGGCGACGCGCGCGCGGGCGCAGACCGAGCTCGACGTGGCGATGGCGGATCTGGCGCGCGAGTATCCCGAATCGAATGCCGGCGTGGGGGGCGAGGTCAGGCTCTACTGGCAGCAGACCCGCGGGCCGCAAGGCACCGTGACCGTCGCCGTCCTCGTCTTGCAGGGCCTCATGTTGCTGCTGCTGCTCGCGGTCTGTGGGAATACCGCCAACCTCCTCCTGGCACGGGCCAGCGCGCGGCAACGTGAAATCGGCGTACGCCTCGCGATGGGCGCCGGTCCCTGGCGCATCGTCCGGCTGATGATGACCGAGTACGTCGTGATGGCCCTCGCGGGCGCGGGTCTCGGCGCGGCGATGGCCGTCTGGGGCACGAGCGCCCTGCGCGCCGTGCCGATCTCCAGCGAATTACCGGTGCGGTTTCAGACGAGCATCGATGGCAGCGCGCTCGCGTTCGCGGCGCTCATCGGCGTGTCGTGCGCGCTCACGTTCGGCGCCGTTCCGGCGCTGCAGCTGTCGCGCGTCAGCCCGCTCGCGGCGCTTCACGCCGGAACGGGCGCGGCAAGACGCAGCCGGCTTCAGCACACGCTCATGGGCGTCGAGGTGGCGCTCGCGCTGATCGTGCTCATTACGGCGGCCATCTTCGTCAGGAGCTTCGACGAAACGCGCGACGTGGATCCAGGATTCCGGAAAGACGGCGTGCTGCTCGCGGCATACGACCTGACGGGCCGGAATCTCGATGCGCCGTACGCACGAAACTTCGCCGATCGCCTGCTCGACGGACTTCGCCGCCTGCCGGACGTCCAGGCGGCCGCAGTCGCCTCGGCGGTGCCGCTGGACATTCACGGTCTCCCGCTGCGATCTTTCACCGTCGAAGGTCGCGTCAGAGACGACGGGCGCGCGGACCGCGCGCTGTCGATCACCGTGTCGCAGGGCTATTTCGACGCGATGGGGATCCCGCTCGTGGGGGGCGCGGACTTCGTGCAAATGGGCGACGCGGAAACGCCCGCGCAGGTCATCGTCAACCGGGAGTTCGTCCGCCGCTATCTCGGCGATCGCGAGCCTCTCGGCCGGCTGGTGCAGTCGGCCGGACGCGCGTTTGTCATCGCAGGCGTCGCCGAGAACTCGCTGTACGAAGCGTTCGGTGAGGCGGTGTCGCCGTTCGTCTATTTCTCCTTTCGGGACCGTCCGCAGTTTGTCGGCCAGATTCACGTGCGCACCAGATCCGGAGCCGAGTCGCTCCTGGGGCCCGACATCCGGCGCGTCCTGCGCGATCTCGACCCGACACTGCCGCTGTACAACGTGCGCACGCTGACGGAGCACGTCGAAACGAATCAATTCTTCCGTCGAATACCCGCCAGGATGTTCGTCGTGCTCGGTCCACTGCTGCTCGTGCTCGCGGCGATTGGCATCTATGCCGTGGTGGCCTACGGCGTGGCGCGGCGGACGACTGAAATCGGCGTGCGCCTGGCGCTCGGCGCGACATCCCGCGGGGTGATCGCCGGAATTGTTCGCGACGCGCTTCGTCCCGTCGGCATCGGCATCACGCTGGGCTGGGTGGCGGTCTTCGTGGTCTACATCCACGTGCTGCCAGGACGGCCTCTGGACGGGGTCGCGTTTTTCGGCGTGCCGATGGCCTTGCTGCTCGTGGCGGCCGTGGCAAGCTGGGTGCCGGCCCGGCGCGCGACCCTCGTCGATCCGATGACCGCGTTGAGGAAGGAATGACGCTGAGCCGTTAGCCGGAGATATGCGCTAGGATTACCACGATCAGTCGGGGTCCTCGGCGTCCTCGACCGTAATTCTGGAACACGCTCAGTGCAGCCCGTTATGCTGGTCGAAACGAGAATGTTTGTTGGAGGATTACCATGACCGTTTCACGAGGGTTCAGAGTCGCGATCGTCGCTGGGGTCGCCGTCATCGCCTTGTCGGGAGTGCGGACGTTCACGCAGGAAGGCGTTGTCGACCCTGCCAGTAGACCTCTGCCGAATCCCAATCCCACGGTGATCAAGGGTTGGGGAGCGCTGCCCGACGGCCGGACGTGGGGATCGACGGCCGGCGCCGACATCGGGCCGGACGGCCACGTCTGGGCCTACGACCGGTGCGGCACCAACACGTGCGTCGGCTCGAACCTCGACCCGATCTTCAAGTTCGATCGGTCGTCGGGAAAGGTGCTGGCGCAGTTCGGTGGCGGGCTGATCAACTTCCCGCACGGCCTTCACGTGGATCGCGACGGCAACGTGTGGGTCACCGACGGCCAGGGCAATAAAGAGGGAACGAAGGGGCATCAGGTCATCAAATTCAGTCCGACGGGCCAGGTGCTGATGCGGCTCGGGAAGGCCGGCGTGCCCGGAAACGGCCAGGACACCTTCAACGAGCCGAACGACGTGATCACGGCGCCCAACGGCGACATCTTCGTGGCCGATGGACATAGCGGGCAGAACCCGACTCCTCCCCCGAATGCCAATGCGCGGATCGTGAAGTTCACGAGGGACGGAAAGTACGTCAGGGAATGGGGCAAGCTGGGATCAGCGCCGGGCGAGTTCCGCACGCCGCACGCGCTCGCGATGGACTCGAGAGGGCGACTGTTCGTGGCGGACCGCGGCAACCACCGGCTGCAGATCTTCGATCAGGACGGGAAGCACCTGGCGTCGTGGGTGCAGTTCAGCCGCATCAGCGGCATCTTCATCGACAGGAACGACATGCTGTACGCGATTGACTCGGAAACGAGCCCCGAGCGTCATCCCGGGTGGAAGACCGGCATCCGCATCGGCAGCACGAAGGAAGATCGCGTGCTGTCGTTCATCCCACCCCACGAATCCAAGGGGCCGCACGGAGCGGCGGGCGAGGGCATCGCGGTGGATCCGGACGGGAACGTCTACGGGGCCGAAGGACCGATCTCGCGTCCCTTCGCCGGCGGTGGGCTCACGAAGTACGCGAAACGGTAGATTCCCACGTCGGGGCCCGGGCGAGCGAGACGCTTTGGCCCCGTCACTCGCCGCCTGAACCCTTGAACTGATCCTCGTCCTCGGCGAACAGCACGTTGAAGCTCGTCAGCGATCCGTAGCAGCCCGTGATGTAGGACTGCAGCTTGACCTTCACTTCGTCTGGCAGGTCGGCGGCGTTCACGTGTTGCTCGAGCGTTCGCAGGCGATTGCGCAGCATCACGATCTTGTGGAAGAAGGTTTCGATTGGCCACGCCTTTTCCTGCAAACCCGGCGTCCCGGGCCGCAGGACGAGCGAGCCGCCGCGCCACTTGTCGGCGGGCGTGACGGTGGAGACGCCGGCCTCTTCGCGGATGACCCGGCGGAGCAGCAGTTCGAGATCAGCAACTGACGAATCGGCGCTCATGCGGGGCATCGTCCTTTCGCGTTCGCTGATGAGGGGAAAGCCGTCGCCCGCGGACGGCGGTGCCGAGCCTTCACGCGCGGACCGTGGCGCCGAGGGCGCATGCGTCGCCTCTCGCGAGGCAGCGGGCACGGTGTGCCCTGAGTGCCCTGTGTGCCCTGTCTGCGACGTTGCGCCATGGGCCTTCACTCGAGGCCCGCCGCGATACGCGTGCTCGCTGCGGCAGTAGCCGCACGAGACGCGGAGCGGGCGTCCATCGGAGTCGACGGCAATCACGGTGTGCAAGCGATCGTTCTTGCACGCGCGACAGTAGTCCTCGAGAGATTCGCCGGCCCGATAGCGCCGCAACGGGGAGGCCATGGCGGATGCTATGATCGCAGACCTCGCGGGAGCTGACAAATGAACAGGCACGACGTGATTCTCTTCAGCGGCGGGGCGCCTGGCGCCGAAGCGGAGTTCGGCGCGTCGGCCGAGCGGCACGGCATCGAAGAGGTGAACTTCACTTTCGACGGCCACAAGATCGCCAGGCATCGGGGTGTGCGGGTTCTCAACCACGAAGAACTGCAGTCGGGCGACTTCAGCCTGGAGTACGTCTCGAAGCTGATGCACCGCCGCTACACCGACTCGCCAACGATTCGACGCGTGCTGCAAACGCTGTGGTACCAGGTGAATCATGGCCAGGAGATCTACGTCATCGGGACGATCCTCGACGATGACACGGTGCGCGGGGGGACCGGGTGGGGCGCCGAGTTCGCAAAACTCTGCAACAAGCCATTGCACGCGTTCGATCAGGACAAGGACGCGTGGTTCGTCTGGACCGGCATCGAATGGAAGGCCAGAGGCAAAGCCAATCCACCCTCGATCGGCCATGCGCATTTCACGGGCACGGGCACGCGAACGATCCGCGACAGCGGGAAGCGCGCGATCGCGGCCTTGTTCAATCGGTCGTTCGACGCTGCTTCTTGATCTCGGCCCACCCGTCCAGACGACGCCTGATTTCCTTTTCGAACCCGCGGTCGGGTGGATGGTAATAGCGACGACCTTCGAGCGCGGACGGCAGACAGGTCATGTCCGCGACCGCTCCGGCCTCGTCGTGCGCGTAACGATAGCCCTTGCCGTACTCGAGGTCTTTCATCAGCCTGGTCGGCGCATTCCGCAGGTGAAGCGGCACGGGCTCGGCCACGTCGTTGTGGGCGTCGGCCGCCGCCTGCGAATAGGCCTTGTACACGGCGTTGCTCTTCGGCGCCGTGGCAAGGTAGATCGCGGCCTGAGCCAGCGCAGTGTTGCCTTCGGGCATGCCGACAAAGTGCACGGCCTCCTTCGCGGCCACCGCGACGGCGAGCGCCTGCGGGTCGGCGTTCCCCACGTCTTCGGACGCGAAGCGCACGAGCCGGCGCGCGACGTAGAGGGGATCCTCACCGGCTTCGAGCATTCTCGCCAGCCAGTACACCGACGCGTCGGGGTCGCTGTTGCGCATCGACTTGTGGAGCGCCGAGATCAGGTTGAAATGCTCCTCGCCCGACTTGTCGTACCGAAGAGTGCGTCGCTGGATCGCCTGCTCAACGCGCGACCTGTCCACGACACGACGCTCGTCGACGAGCGTGGCGGCGGTCACGCTCAGCTCGAGCAGATTCAGCGCCGAGCGCGCGTCGCCGTTGGCGTACATCGCGATCGCGCCGATGGCTTCCTCGTCGATCGCGACGGCCTCGCGTGCGAGGCCGTGTTCCTCGTCTTGAAGCGCGCGCCTGAGGATGATGGTGATTTCATCAGTCGTGAGCCCGCGCAATACGAAGACCTTGGATCGCGAGAGGAGCGCCGCATTCACCTCGAACGATGGGTTCTCGGTCGTCGCGCCGATGAGCACGATGTCGCCGCCCTCGACGCGCGGCAGGAAGGCGTCCTGCTGCGCCTTGTTGAACCGATGTATTTCATCGATGAACACGATGGTGCGGCGGCCGGTCGCGCGTCGCATCCGTTCCGCCTCGCTCATCACGTCGCGGATTTCCTTGATGCCCGACAGCACCGCGCTGAACGACACGAACTTCGCTTTCGTCGTGTCGGCGATGAGGCGCGCGAGCGTCGTCTTGCCGGTTCCCGGCGGGCCCCACAGGATGATCGACTGCAGAAGGTCGCGCTCGATGGCCTGTCGGAGCGGCTTGCCCGGCGCGAGGATGTCGTCCTGCCCGACGATCTCGTCGAAGGTCTTTGGCCGCATCCGATCGGCGAGCGGCGACGAGGCCGGCGCAGGAGCGGGGTCCTCAGGGAAAAGTGAATCCATTCAACGGGATCTTAAACGATCGTGTTGTCGCTGCCGGCGCGCTTCGTACAGCACGAGCGCAGCGGCGATGGCCGCGTTGAGCGATTCGACCCGCGACTCCATCGGGATCGAGAAGCGTTGGTCGGCCAGGCTCGTCAGCTCGGGAGCCAGGCCAGGGCCTTCGCCCCCGATCAGGGACGCGGTCGGCCCCGTCAGATCGAGATCGAACAGAGAGCGCCCGTCGCGCGGTACTGCGGCGTAGACCCGACAACCGTGCCGGCGCGCGGCCGACACGGCCTCGGCCGTGCCACCCACCAGGACAGGGAGCCGCAACGAGCTGCCCATCGAGCCACGCAGAGCCTTGGGGCCGAATGGATCGGCTGAATGGCCAGCGGCCACCACGCCGGTCGCCCCCGCGGCCTCGGCGACTCGCACGATGGCGCCGAGATTACCGGGATCCTGTACGTCACACGCGATCACGACGAGCGGGATGCGCGTCCCATCGTCGTACACGTCATCCGGCGAGGTGTCTCGCCGGTCGGCGACGGCCACGATCGCGCTCGACGATCGGACGGAGCTCACGGCTGCCATCACCGGAGGGGTGACCGACGCCACGTCGACGCCGCGATCGATCAACTGCGCGACAATCGCCTTGATGTCGGCGCGATCCATGGCATCGGCCGCGACGAAGGCCTGTCGAATCGGCACGAGCGCGGCGAGCGCCTCGGCCAGCAGATGCGGGCCGTCCAGCAGTAATCCGGGCGCACGACCCCGCGCCACGGCGCGAAAAGCGGCGACGAGCGGATTCTGCCTGCTCGTGATCCGTTTCATTGTCAGTCTTGAGCCCTGCGCCCTTGGCCTTCAGCCCTACTGCGGCTCGCGCGCGCGTGCCGGGACGTCCGCGCGCGCTGCTGAAGGATAGCACTGTGGTACCATGGCCACGACCCGAGGGGCCGATGAAGGATCGACTGATCAAGAAGTTTGAAGAGGAAATTGCTGCGCTCGACCGCGAGCTGAAACTCGAGCTGCCGAAGGAAATCAAGCGCGCCCGCGAGCTGGGCGACCTGCGCGAGAATGCCGAATACCACGCGGCGAAGGAACGGCAGCGTCTCGTCGAGGCGCGTCTCAGCATGCTCCAGAAGCGCGTGTCGGAGATCGCGCTGATCAACGTGGACCGCATTCCAACCGACCGGGCAGGCTTCGGCTCGACGCTCCACGTGATCGAAATTACCGGCGAGAAGCTCGTGTTTCAACTGGTGATGCCCGAAGACGCCGACGCCGCGAAGGGGCTGATCTCGACAACCTCGCCCATCGGCCGTGCGTTGCTCAACAGAGAACCGGGCGACGCCGTCAAGGTTCTGACGCCAGGCGGCACGCGCCAGTTCGAGATCGTCAAGCTCATCACCATCCACGAAGCCGCCGAATGACGGAGCCCGGCGCCGCCGTGCCCCTAGAGCCCTACTCTCCACGACGTCGCACCGCGCTCGTCCTCACCGGCGCGGGCACTGCCGGGGCCTATCACGCCGGCGTCCTGCGCGCGCTGACGGAGGCCGGCGTCAAGCTCGACGTCGTCGGGGGACGGGGGATTGGCGCCATCGGGGCCATCTTCGCTGCGGTGGATGGCGGCGAGCGGCTGTGGGACGACAACGGGTTCTGGCGCGCACCGGCGGTCGCGCGCTTCTATTCATGGCGTCCCGCGGTTGGGCTGGCGGCCTGGGCGCTGGTCGCCGCCGTCGCCCTCGTGGCGGCGCCTCTCGCGGCGATGGCCGCGGGCCTCGTCGTGTTTCCGATCGATTTCGTGTTGAAAATGGCGGGCGTCTCGGCGGCGAGTGGCCTCGCCGAGCGATATCTGCGGTTCGCCGCGTCGGCGTTCGCGCCGACCGCGCTTCCCACCTGGATCCCGCGTCTCGTCGTCCTCGTGCTCGGGTCGGCCGGCCTCGTGGCCGCCGTCGCAGGCTGGGCCGGCGGCAACACGCGCCGCCAGCGCGGCGGCATCTGGTGGCGCATCGTGCGACCCCCATTGTCGACCGCGGCGGCGACGAAGCACTGCTGGGACGTTGTCTGGGATCTGCTGCGCGGCGCCGCGTCGTTGGCGCAGCCGCCACGGGCCGAGCTCGGCCGCCGGTACACGGAGCTGCTGGCCGAGAATCTCGGCCAGCCGGGTTTTCGCGAGCTCGTGATCGCCGTCCATGATCTCGACGCGCGGCGCGACCTGGTGTTTGCGCTCGTTGGCGAGCGGCGCCGGCGCGACCTGGTGCGTCGGCCGACGAGCGGCGAGGCCGAGGCCCGGCGGGCCGAGGTCATCGATCTGGCAGGCGTCGCACGCGATCACTTTCCGGACGCCATCGCCGGGTCGCTCGCGGTCGCGCTGGCCACCGATCCCTACGCCGTGCGATTTGACGCCGAATCGTATTGGCGCGGGGAAACCCACCGGATCTGCGACCGTCCCTCCAGCCTGGTGCGCCTCGTGGACGAGCTCGCGCGGCTCGATGTCGAGCAGATCGTCCTCGTCTCCGCCGCGCCTGAGTCGACCGGGCCTCACGCGCTCGCGCGGCCTCGGCTCGACTTGCGCGGGCGGCTCGGCGAGCACCTCCAGTCGTTCGAGGCCGCCATCGTGAACGACGTCGCGCGAATGGGGCCGCCGGCGGGGCCCCGGATCTTCACCGTCCGCCCGGTGCACAATCCGACCGGACCGCTCGACTTTTCTGGAGGCTTCGACGATCGGTCCGACCGCCGACAGATGCTCGCCGAGCTGATGGCGCGCGGCTACGAGGATGCGTACCACCAGTTCATCGAGCCGGTCGTCGGGGCGAGCGGGGAACGCATGGGAATCTAGTCGTTGGTCGTCAGTCGCTAGTCGTTAGTCGCAGGTCGCAAAGTCGTCAATCTGAACTCTGAACTCTGAACGCTGAAATGTCTGGGGAGCACCATGAGGGGTCCAGCCACCGAACTGATTCACGCGGGCGAAAGCGGCATGGGCGACGCCGTGCCGCTCACCACGCCCATCTACGAGACCTCGACGTTCGTCTTCGAGAACGCGAAGGAGCTTGTCGCCTACAACGAAGGGCGCTCCTCGAAATACTTGTACTCGCGCTATGGCAATCCGACCATCGTCAGCGTCGAGCGCAAGCTGGCGGTGCTCGACCGTGCGGAGAAGGCGCTGCTGTTCTCGTCGGGTCAGGGTGCCACCACGACGATCCTGATGGCGCACGCGAAGGCCGGCGACGAGATTGTCTGTAGCGCGGCGATCTACGGAGGGACGCTCCACCTCTTGCACGATCTGTTGGTCAAGTTCGGCATCAGCTCCCGGTTCGTCTCGATCGCCGAGCTTGGCACGCCCGAGCGAATCATCGGGGAACGAACAAAGATCGTCTGGTTCGAGTCGCCCATCAACCCCACCACCAGGTGCGTGGACGTCCAGGCAATCGCCCAGGCGTGCAGGGCCCGCGGCGTGCTCTCGGTCATCGACAACACGTTTGCCAGCCCCATCAATCAACAACCGCTGGCCTTGGGCGTCGATCTGGCCATGCAGAGCGCGACGAAATATTTGAACGGTCACAGCGATGTTACGGGAGGGGTCGTGACCGGGCCGGCGGCGCTGGTCGATCCCATTGAGAAAGTCCGGCGGATGGTGGGCACCGTGATGGATCCGATGCCGGGCTACGCACTCGGCCGGGGCGTCAAGACGCTGCCGCTGCGCATCGCGCGGCACAACGCAAACGCGCAGGCCGTCGCCGAGTACCTCGAGGCCGACCGGCGCGTCACCCGCGTGTATTACCCAGGGCTGGCCTCGCATCCTGATCACGCCGTCGCGAGACTGCAGATGTTCGGTTTTGGCGGGATCGTCTGCTTCGACCTCGACGGCCAGTACGAGCGCGCCGAGCGGGTGTTCGACCGGCTGAAGGTCATCAAGCGGGCGGCGAGTCTTGGCGGTGTCGAAAGCCTCATCAGCATGCCGGTGCTGACGTCACAGTGGGGGCACACCGACGATCAGCTGCGCCAGGCGGGCATCACGCGCGGCATGCTCAGGTTGTCCGTTGGTCTCGAAGATGCCGCAGATCTGATTGCGGACCTGGATCAAGGGCTGGCTGGAAGCTAGAAGTTAGAAGTTAGAAGTTAGAAGGACTGAACGAGGACCTAACGGGCCTTGACTTCTTCGTCTTCACTTCTCGCTTCTAACTTCTGGCTTCTCACTTCCTTCGGTGTGTCGTGCCGGAACTGCTCGACGAGCTCGTGGAGGCGCGGCGCAATCTCTGACGGCTTCAAGTCTCCGAATTTCTCACGAAACGCGCGCATTGGCACCACGGCCTTGGCCATGGCGCGGTGCCCGCCGGCGCTTCCGATATCGGCGAAGAATCGACGGGCGAATTCGCCCGCGTTCTTCGAATAACCCAGGTTCCGCACCGACGCCACAAACGTGTCGTCGACGACGCCGGCGATGAGCGTCCACTTCACGTCCTCGAGCTGAAGGAAGAAGTCGGCCACGTAGGGAATCAGATCTTCGCGCGGGACCGACCCCAGGAATCCGCAGAACACCTGATCGACCATCGTCCCGTTCCGGTACGCCTTCTCCACGTACTCGAGCCGCTCCAGGGTGATTTCGGCGCCTTCCATCTTTCTGATGAGCGCGGCGTCGGCGAGCGGGTACAGGTAGGAAAACGCCTCGATGTCGACCCGGTTCGCCTGGCGGTTGAAGAACAGCGTGTCCGACTTGATGGCGTAGAGCATGGCGGTGGCCGTGCGCTCGGAGATGTTCACGTCGACGGCGCGCAGGTGCTCGGTGAGAATCGTCGACGTCGAACCGTAGTCGGCGCGCACGTCCTTGAACACGGTCGTATAGCCGCTCTGCTCGGGGTGGTGATCGATCACCAGGTCCGCGTGGTCGATGAGGCCGCCGAAATAGTGGGGCTGGACGTCGACCAGGGCGAGGCGGTCGTACTCCTTGATCGTGTCCGGCGTGACCTCTTCGACCTGAATGTCGAGCAGGTTCACCATCCGGAGATTCTCGGGCCGCGTCACCCCTTGAATCGCGCCGATGATGGCCGTGGTCTTCGTGCGGTGCAGCACGTTGCGGAGCGCCAGGCCGCTGGCCATGGCGTCGGGATCCGGGTCGTTGTGGAGCAGGATGAGCAGCCGGTCGGCGTCCGCGAGATACCGCTGGTACTGCTGGACGCGCGCTCGGGTCAGCGAGCGGGCGAACTCGGTGACCAGCGGGCTGCCGAGAAGCTCCGACATCGAGAGATACGAGACATCGGGGAAATCTTCGTGGAACTCTTCCTGCCGTCGCGCGGTCGCGACGGCGCTCACGCCCAGTACGTAGATGAGCGTGCCGCCCGCGTCACGAACGGCCTCGAGAATCTTGCGTGGGCTGCGACGGCCGTTGTCTTCGACAATGACGCAGGTGCTGGGGCCGAGGTCGGCTTTGACGAATGTGTCCGTCCGGCGCGGGTCGCCCGCGATGACGCGGACGCCCGCCTCGTGCAGGCGTCGCGCGGCAGGCCGGTTTTCGACGATGAATTCGACGTCGAAGTTGGGCAACAGGATTTCTTCGAGCATCCTGATGACCAGCTCGTCTTGGCAGACGGCAAGGCACCGCATCACGCTTACGTGGGGCTCCGCCCCACACCCCGGCTCGGTCGCTTGCGGGGGCCCTTTTGCCCCGCGCCGCTCCCTCGCAGGCGCGCCGTGCGCGCCTTGGGACCGCTCGTGCAGCGCTCGAGCGACAACACGCTCTCGTGACGCGCCGTCCAGCGGTCCAACTCCTGATTATACCGCCGGCCCAGCTTAGCAGCCCGTGGTGAAAGTCTGGCGTCGACTGCAGCCAGACTATTGCCACGGGCTGCTGGGCTTCGTTGTGCAAAGGTGCGCCGCGGTGTAGAGTGCTGCGCGATGACGGGACAGACGCGCGCGGCGGCGCTCGGAGTTGTGCTTGCGTGCGTGGCGGGCGCCGCCGGCCTTGCCGCCCAGGCGCCGGTCTTTCGTGGGCGCGTCGACCTCGTCCAGACGGGCGTGACGGTGACCGATCGGAAGGGCAGTCTCGTCACCGATCTCACCGCCCCTGATTTCCGCATCGTCGAAGACGGCGAAGAGCAGATCATCGGCTATTTCGCGTCCGGCGGCGTCTCGGCGGACGATTCCGCGCCGGAGCTCCATCTGGGTGTCCTGCTCGACGTCAGCGGGAGCATGACCGACGACATCGGCTTCGCCCGGACTGCGTCGATCAAGTTCCTCAACACGCTGACGAGCGCGTTAGACATCACGCTGGTGGATTTCGACATGCAGGTGCGGGTGACGCGCTACGGGCAGAGCGACTTCGCCCGGCTCGTCGAGCGCATCCGGTCGCAGAAGCTGGGCGCCTACACCGCCCTGTACGACGCGATAGGCGTCTATCTGGACGGCGCCGCCGGCCAGGACGGCCGCAAGGTCATGGTGCTCTACAGCGACGGCGGCGACACGCGCAGCGCGCTGCGCTTCGGCGAGCTCCTCGATCTGTTGAAAGCCTCCGACGTGACGGTCTACGCCATCGGCGCGATCGACCGGCGGTCGGCAGCGGGCCGTGGCCAGCAGCGCCTGGTGCTCGATCAAATTGCAGGGGCGACTGGTGGGCAGGCGTATTTCCCGCTGTCGCTCGAGGAGCTTGACAAGATCTACCGGCAGATCGCCTCCGAAATCCACGCGCAGTACACGCTGGGCTATGTGTCGGCCAACGCCGTCGCCGACGGCCGCTGGCGCAAGGTGGAAATCAGGGTGACGCGTCCGGGCGCGAAAGATCTCAAGATCCGATCGCGTAAGGGGTATTTTGCGCCGTTCCGTAGGGACTAGGGACTAGGGACTAGGGACTAGGGCGAAGCAGCTCCGCAAACCAATTGACGATGAGGCGCAGTTCGGTCGAGGGCGGCTGCGCTTCAGTCTTGATCATGAGAAACCGCTGCCCGTCCAGGCTGACATCGTAGTTGGTTTGGCCCCACACGACGCGAGCGTACTGCCCTTCGAAGAGGACCCGCGGCAGTCCAGCCCTGAAGGTCGAGCCCGCTTCGACGGCCACCACCATCATCTTGTCGCCGTTCCGATAGAAGATCTCGCGTCCGTTTCGCGCCCACATCGGCTCGCTGCCCCCGTCGGAGGAAATCCGCGTGCGCGCGCCCGGCACTGGGAACGCCTGCACGTACACCTCCTCCCGTCCCGACTCGTCCGAAATGTAGGCGACCCAGCGCCCGTCGGGCGAGGGCATTGGGTCGTGCTCATTGAACGGCGTCTGCAGGTAGACCCGCGGCGCACTTCTGTCACCGATGCTCAGCGAGTAGAGGCCGCCCCTGGTCGACACATTGCCCCCGTCCGTCAACAGATTGCGGCCGTCGCCCGTCCATCCGCCGAGATGGGTGTGCTGGTCCGCGACAAACAGCTGTTCCTGCCCACCGCTGCCATCCGCCGCTTTCAGCATGACGCTTGACCGGCCCTCGCCGCGCGTCGAGCTGTACGTCACTCGCGTGCTGTCGGGTGTCCACGCGACCGAATGATCCTCGCCAGCTTCCGAGGTGATTCGGGTCAACATTCCGCGCCTGAGCTCGACGATCCAGACATCGGCATCCCCCTCCCTGATGGTCACGGCGACCCGTTCACCGTCGGGGGAGAGGCGCGGGATCTCGAAGCCGCGCAGGGTACCGGACAACGCATCGGCGATGCCTTTCCTGTCGACCCAGACCAAGGATCGACGCACATCCTCCCCGCCGCCAGGGACGTAGACAAGCGTGCCTGCGGTCGACAACGCGTACTGAGCGTTGCCGCCCAACGCAGTCGTGCTCAGGTCTTGGAAGAGGAGTACTGCGGGACCTGTCGTGGCGCGGCGGGCCAGGTCGAAAGGCGCGGCGAACAACGAACCTGCGCGAGCGAAGATGAGGTGTCCCGTGGGTACATACCGGGGACTGGTACCGACATCCGGGAGGATCCGGTGCTCGGTCGAATCCAGGGACTGAACGGCGATGCGCGCATCGTCCCAATTGAAACCTGCCCCGACCGCAAACAGCACGTCGCGGCTGCCGGGCATCAGCGCAGGCCAGCGATGGGAACCGTCTCCCTTGTCGAGCTTCGTGAACGCTTCTGGCTGTCCTCCGTTCGACGAGACACGCAACAAACCTCCTTGAAGGCTGCCACCGAAGACGATCGTCCCGTCAGCGCTCCACGCGCCGCCAAAAACGAACTCGGCGTCACACAACGTCTGCGCCGCCCCGCCGACAACGGGGACCTTCTTGAGCTTTCCGTCTGCAAAGAACGCGACCCACTGTCCATCTGGCGAGAAGAATGGATTGAGGGCGTCCTCCGTCCCAGCAATCGGCGCGACCTCCTGCCCGTCGAGGGACCGCAGGTAGAGTTGCGAGCCATCGCCGGCCGCTCCGGCATAGACGATGCGCGTGCCATCGGGAGAGATCGCGACGTTCGCGGCGGTAAAGCGGCCTGCCTGAACCGCAGCGGTTGCCGGTAGCACGACGGTTGCGCGCACAACCACCGGTGCCGGCGCGCTTTGCGGTCGAATCAGCCACCACGTCCCGAGACTCGCCACGACCGCTGCCGCGGCGATCCCCGCGGCCGCACCGAGTCGCGCGCGCGCCCGGCGCGGCGTACCGACTGCCAGCCCCGATCCGGCGGTCAGTGACCCACCTTCGACAATCCATTTCAGATCCACGAGCATGTCGTGGGCCGACTGAAAACGAGCGTCGGGATCCTTGGCCAGACAGATCCGGACGATGTGATCGATCGCCGGCGGTGCCAGCGGTTGGCAGGCGGCTATCGGCATTGGCTGCGCCGACATGATGGCCGTGATCAGGCTGGCCTGACTGCTGCCTTCAAAGGCTTTGCGCCCCGTCAGCATTTCGTAGAGCACCACACCGAAGGCGAAAATGTCTGTCCGCGGATCGGCCTCCTTCCCCTCGAGCTGTTCGGGCGCCATGTACTGCAAGGTCCCAAGAATGGTGCCGTGTGCCGTCAGAGGCCCTGCCCACGTCGGTCCGGCCGACACGTTGGCGACAACGGGCATCGTCGTCTTGGCCAGCCCAAAATCGAGGAGCTTCGCGCCGCCCTTGGTCAGCATGACGTTCCCGGGCTTGAGATCCCGATGGACGATGCCTCTGCGGTGGGCGGCGGCGAGTGCGCTGCAGACATCCACCGCACAGTCCAGCGCCTGGTCAAGCGGCAACGGCCCAGACGTCAATCGCTCGGCGAGCGTTTGGCCATCTAGAAACTGCATGACCAGGAAGTCGACGCCGTTCTCGCGTCCAACGTCGTACAGCGCACAGATATTGGGATGCTCGAGACTGGAGACGACCCTGGCTTCTCGGTCGAATCGCTCACGAAACTGCGGGTCCGAGGCGACCTGAGGCTGGAGCACTTTGAGCGCGACGGTGCGATCAAGCCGTGTGTCGCGGGCGCGATAGACTTCGCCCATGCCGCCAGCGCCAAGCGCGCCGACGATTTCATAAGGGCCGAGACGCGCACCGCTTACGAGCGGCATGGGCTCACGGTCAACACTCTTGCACTTCCACCGATGCCGACGGCCGCGAGGACTTCATAACCTGCGAGCGTTGTGCCGGGTGACAGTGTCATACCGCTACAGAAGGGTCCCAGTTCTGCTGGTGTAGATTATCTCGCGTCCTACGTTCTGCCCTCTAAGGGCCGGCGTTCACACCCCCCGCTTCTCAGTTTGCGCGGCCGTCTGGTAAAGCGCCTGTTGGGCTGCGCCTTTTGCCCGGGTCGCTCGCCACGCGACCGCAAGCTTCTTTTGATTGGCTGCACAGTCTCTGAGATACAGGTTGATCAGCGTCTGATACCGAATGCCTATCTCCTCCGAGAGGGCCTTGAAGTAGGCGATCGTGCCGTGATCGAGCCGGATTGTGACCTGACGCTTAAGCCGTTTCGCGTACGGATTGCGCTTGGCCTTCGAGAAATCGTATTCCTTCCTCATCGTTTCCACCTCTCGAGGTACCCTTTGCGTTCGATCGCGGTCGCCTTTCGAGCCGAGATCAGTCGAATAACGTTGCCCGAGGCGCGGTAGCAATGGCAGACCACCAACATTCGAACGGCCGCGCTCAACCCAAGCAGGAGGAACCGATCCTCTCGGCTTGAGTGGTCCGGATCATCCAGCAACAACGCCTGATCGTCGAGAAACACCGTTTCCGCTTCCTCGAATGAGACCCCATGCCTGCGCCGGTTACGGATGTTCTTCCGCTCGTCCCATTCGAACTGCAGATCCTGCACCACGCCATTGTAACTACATTGTAATCAGGATCAAAGTATGCCTGCGCAGCCTACGTCGGCAGCAACGGTTTTGCTCCCTCGGCCAGCGGCGTCTGGTCGAGGACCACCATCCACAATCCCTGAGCCTCCCCTGAGTCCCGAGCCCCGATCCCCGAACCCCGATGCCAGAGCAGTATGCGCACAAGCTCTTCGACGTCTTCCAGCGGCTGCACCGGGCCCTGGCCAACGAAGTCTTCCACGTTCGAGACGGCGCCGGCGCGCTCGACTCCTTGTACCGGCGCGGCCAGTTCGCCGGCCGGCCCAACGGTCAGCCGGCCCTGCTGCTGCTGGACTTGAAGATGCCCAAGGTGGACGGGATGGAGGTGCTGCGCCGGATGAAGGGCGATCCCGCGCTCAGGATGATTCCCGTCGTGGTGATGACCTCCTCTCGCGAAGAACAGGATCTCTTCAACAGCTATCAGCTCGGCGTCAATGCGTTCGTGGTCAAGCCGGTACAGTTTCACGATTTCGTCGAGGCCGTGAAGCAAGTGGGCGGGTTCTGGGCCGTCATCAACGAGCCGCCGCCGGGGAGCGTGCCTCGCGGCGTGCCCGGCCGTTCCTGAGCGCACGTCAGAAGAAAACAGAGGACCAGACGTGACACGTCCACTCCGAGTGCTCCATCTGGAGGACAGCCCCCGGGATGCCGAGATGCTTCACGACAAGCTGAAGACCGCGGGCGTTTCCACCGACATCGTCCTGGTGAACAGCAAGGAGAGCTTCGAAGCGGCGCTCTCAGGGGATTCGTCCGGGGATTCGTTCGACATCATCCTGAGCGACTACAACGTGCCGGGCTACGACGGGATTGCCGCGGTGATGCTGGCGCGCGAGAAGCGACCGGAGACGCCGGTGATCGTGGTTTCCGGCACCATGGGCGAGGACGAGGCGGTCAAGTACCTGCACGTCGGTGCAACCGACGACCTGCTCAAAGCGCGTCTGGAGCGTTTGGTGCCCGCCGTGCAGCGCGCTATTCAGGAGGCGGAGGATTCTACGCGACCGTCGCCGATAGCATTTTCTATATAGAGGTGGAAAGGAATGGACGATACCGATTCATTTCCGTCAACGCGGCCTTTGTCTCGACGACTGGGCTCGAGTACGCCCAAGTCGTTGGCAAGCGGGTGGATGAGCTTGTTCCTGAGCCGTCGTTGACCCTGGTGTTGGAGAAATACGGAGAGGCGATCCGAGAGAAACGGGTCGAGCGATGGGAGGAGACATCAGATTATCCGAAGGGAAGGCTGACCGGTGAAGTGAGCATCGTACCGGTCGTCGACGACGCCGGGAACTGCACCCACCTGGTCGGCGCGGTGCATGACATCACCGAGCGCAAGCGGTTGGAGGCCCAGTTCCGGCAGGCCCAGAAGATGGAGAGCGTGGGCCAGCTCGCCGGCGGCATCGCCCACGACTTCAACAATCTGCTCACCGTCATCAACGGGACGGCCGAGCTCGCGCTGATGCAGTTGCAAGGTGGCGATCCGCTCCGCGAGGATCTGCAGGAGATTCGCCGCGCCGGGGAGAGGGCCGCCGCGCTGACCCGTCAGCTGCTGGCCTTCAGTCGCAAGCAGATACTGCAACCCCAGGTGCTGAACCTCAACACGGTCGTCGCAGAGATCGAGAGCATGCTCCGGCGTTTGATCGGCGAGGACATCGACCTGGTGGTCGTGCCGGCACTGGGCCTCGGCAATGTCAAGGGAGACCCCGGGCAGATGGAGCAGGTGATCGCCAACCTGGCCCTGAATGCTCGAGACGCCATGCCGCAAGGCGGCAAGCTGACCATCGAGACGCGAAACGTCGAGATCGACGAGCAGTACGCCCGCCAGCATGGAGTTCCCGTGAAGCCTGGGCCTCACGTGATGCTGGCGATGAGCGACACCGGCGTGGGGATGGACGAGCTCACACGCGGGCAAATCTTCGAGCCGTTTTTCACCACGAAGGGTCCAGGCAAAGGAACCGGGCTCGGGTTGTCGACGGTGTACAGCATCGTCAAGCAGAGCGACGGATTGATCTGGGTGTATAGCGAGGTCGGCAAGGGGACCAGCTTCAAGATTTGCCTGCCACAGGTTGGCGAGGTGGCGGACAGTACGGGCCGCAGTTCGACTGTTGCGTCGACGCGCGGCACTGAGACCATCCTGATCGTGGAGGATGTGGGAGGACTTCTCCGTCTCGCACAGCGGATGCTCGAATCGGCTGGCTACACGGTGCTCACCGCCGCCAGCGGCGCCGACGCGTTGCTCGTGCTGGAGCGCTACGAAGAACCGGTGCACCTCACAGTCACCGATGTGGTGATGCCCGGGATGGGCGGGCGGAATCTGGCGGAGCAGTTCGATCGGACTCGCCCGGGGATGAAGGTGCTCTACATGTCCGGCTACACCGCCGATGTCATCGTGCGGCAAGGGG
>Ga0156018_1088_pt1 | contig 29568 bp, 26 predicted proteins | sample RifCSPlowO2_02_FD_107672 | JGI IMG/M metagenome (GOLD analysis project Ga0156018, IMG submission 107672) | Acidobacteria bacterium RIFCSPLOWO2_02_FULL_65_29 | reverse complement strand
AGCGATGAAAGTCGCAACCGCAAACCCAACGATCATCGGCATTGTTTGCGGTTGCGGCTTTCGTCGCTCCGTCCCCGGCCGGCTGTGCCGGCCGGGCGGTCGCACCAGTGTCCTCCGTGAAACCTCCGTGCTCTTCTCTGTGGTTGAGTTTTTCTCTGCGTGCTCTGCGTGCTCTGCGTTTACCGTCGTCTTAAGGTGTCTTAAGGTTGCTTCAGTAACTGATCGGCCGTCACGTACCGCGGCTCGATGTCCACCGGCACACCGGCCAGCCTGTCGAGCGCCGCTTGCACGGGCGGCCGGACGTGACCCAGCTTCTCACCAAGGGCTTTCGCCTTCGCGTAATCGCCCTCGGCCTGCATCGTCATGATGTCGCGCGTGAGCGCGGTCACACCCGCCTTGATCCGATCGTGATTGACCGCGAACGTACCGTCGGGCCGCACCGTGAATCCGCCCTGGTCGAGCAGGTAGTTCAGTTGAACGGCTATGCCCTTGCCGTGGGCCTCGTTGACACCGAACCGGATCGAGCGGAACGTCGACGCGAGAAACGTCGTGTAGATCGAGCGCTCGAGCGACTTGGCGAACACGCCCTTGTCGATCAGATACTGGAGCGCGAACAAGCCCGAGATGTCGGCCTTGGCTTCCTCGAGATAGCTCGACGCTTCTTTCATTTCCTGCCGTACGGTCGTGGCCCGGCCGCCGACGGTGATGTCATGCGGCCCGAGTCCGTGCATCAGCTCGTGCATCAGGATGTGCGTGAAGAACGCGTCGAACGACACGTCTTTCTGATCGTCCGCGCTCAGAACCACTCTCGAAATCGGCACGAGCGTCTTCGCGAACTTCGCGTCCTGCACGTTCTTCAGCATGACCCGCTTCGACCCCTTCTCGCGGGTCACGCGCTCGTCGTTCGGCAGGTTGAACGCGGCGGTCTGCACGCCCCTGTTGCCATCGCCGCCCGCGTAGATCTCGTTGACGACGACGATTGGCGCGAGGGCGCCGAGCTTGGGATTCCGGCGCGAGGCATCGATCGGCAGGTGATTCTCGATGTCCTGCAACTCGGAGGCGAACTTCTGCAGTTTCGCGCTCTCGACGAGGTCTTTGACCGTGATGAACGACTCGAACGCCGCCTTGTAGTTGAAGAGCTCGTCCTCGTAGACCTCGTACGGGCCAATCGTCGGCTCGATGACGCTCCCGAGCTCCATCCAGGCGACATCGCTGTCGTAGTAGTCGTTCGAGAGAAACGCATCGGCGCGCTTCGAGAGAAACGCTTTCAGCGTCGGATCGGCCGTCGAGACGGCGGCCTCTTCGAGTAGTCCCGCGATGGCGGTCACTTCCTTCTGGTATTCGACGCTGTACGGCACGAGCATGAACCGGCCGTCTGGGCCCCGGCGCACGACGGTGAAGAAGCCGGTGGCGCGGGCGCGATCGGCCGGGGAGAGCGACGCGATCCACGTCTCGATGTCGGCCTTCGCCGCGCCCGTAGGATAGAAATTCGCGCCCTCGGGTTTCGGCGGAGCGCCCGACACGAACGGCGTGTTGTGATCGAGGCGCGACCACGGTCCTTTGTTGATCAGGAAGTAATGAAGCCTGGCCCTGCCCTCTTCGGACTGGTCGCGAACCAGATCCTGGCGCATGGCCTCGTTGCCCTCCCACACCTGCCGGAGGTACAGCGCGTCGATGATCTTCGAGGCTTCGATAAGCTTGGCGAGCACGGTCTTGTCCGCCGGAGACAGCGTCGAGAGATCGACCGTCAGATCGGTTGGCGCGAACCTGTCGGCCATGCGCTGAAGATCGGACGGTTTCGATGTTTGCGGGGATTGCGAGGTGGTTGGCACCGGAGCCTCCGGAGTGGCGCAAGCCGCTGCGATCAGCAGCGTCGCCACCGCGCCGCACGCCAGGCAAGTTTTCGTCAGGTGTATGATCATTATTCCGCCTAGTCTACAACTGGAGGGCGTCAGTGAGCCGAGTCCTTGCATATTTCGCCGCGTCGACACTGGCCGTTTCGTCAGCAGCGCTGCTGGCACAGGCGCCCGCCGCGCCGCAGCGAGGCGGCGGCTTCGCGCTTGGCGCGGGAATGCCCCCGGGCGGCCCGGCACCGCAGCTCGACAAGCTGTCGTTGCCGCCGGGCTTCTCGATTGCCGTCTATGCCGAGAACGTGCCGGGCGCGCGCTCGATGACGCTCGGTTCCGACGGCACGGTCTTCGTGGGCACGCGCGCCCAGGTCGTGCACGCCGTGGTCGACAGGAACCACGACTTCAAGGCCGACGAAGTGTTGACCGTGGCCAGCGGGCTGACGAGCCCCAACGGCGTCGCGTTCAAGGACGGCGCGCTCTACGTCGCCGAGATCAACCGCATCTCGCGATTGGACGGCGTGCTGGACTTTGCGAAGGTCCCGGGCGGCGCCGGCCCCGCGCCGAAGCAGACGATTCTCAACGACAAGCTGCCGGCCGACCGCATGCACGGCTGGAAGTACCTCTCGTTTGGTCCCGACGGCCTGCTCTATACGCAGATCGGCGCGCCCGGCAACATCCTCGATCGCGGCGATCCGTACGCGTCCATCATCCGGATGAAGCCGGATGGATCGAGCTTCGAAATCTTCGCGCGCGGCGTGCGCAACTCGGTCGGCCAGACATGGCACCCCGACACGAAAGAGCTCTGGTTCACCGAGAACGGCCGCGACATGCTCGGTGACGAGCAGCCGAACGACGAGCTGAACCACGCGCCGAAGCCCGGGCTGCACTTCGGGTATCCGTACTGCCACCAGGGCGACATCCTCGATCCTGAATTCGGCAAGGACAAGTCCTGCGGCGACTACGCGCCGCCAGCCTTCAAGATGGGACCGCACGTCGCCGCACTCGGTTTGAAGTTCTACACGGGCACCATGTTTCCGGCCGAGTACCGCAAGCAGCTGTTCATCGTGAACCACGGATCGTGGAATCGCTCCGCGCAGGTGAGTCACACGGGCTACCGCATCATGATTGCGAAGGTGCAGGGCAGCAACGTGGTGAGCTACGAGCCGTTCGCGCAAGGCTTCCTTCAGACGGCCGAAGGCGCGGCCGTGGCGCGCCAGGCATGGGGCCAGCCCGTGGACTTGCTCGAGCTGCCCGACGGCTCGCTGCTCGTGTCCGACGATCGGGCGGGCGCGATTTACAGAATTACGTATCGACGGTAGGGGCTGGGGGCTCGGGGCTGGGGGGCTAGGGACTAGGAAACGCTGCGCGACTTCTATCGCCTCGGCGGGATGCTGCGCGCAATCTTGTTCTCCAGGGAACGGTGAAGGCCCGACAGCAGACGACCCACCGAAGCGGTTGCCAGGTCGAGAGCGAGCTTCTCCGCCTTCGACAGCATTCCCAAGCGACACGCGATGTCAAGGCTCGTCTCGAGTTCACCATGTGAACCGAGCGCGATGCTGACGTGATTCGCATACACCGCGGTGCTTCGCCGGCAGTGGCCTTCAGCAACATTCGAGGGGATCGAGCAAGCGGCGCGCCGCAGTTGGCTCGTCAAGCCAAACCGCTCGTCAGCTGGAAATGATCGCGTCACCTTGTAACATTGCTCGACCAGATCCATCGATTGACTCCACGCGTCGAGATCACGGTAAGTGACAACATCCGGCATGAAGGGGCTGGGAGCAGGAGCCGTGCCAATTCAGATCGTTTGGAATTTCGGCGATTGCGTGTCTCGAGCGTGAAGTTTCTGCAGCGCGAATTCAGAAGCGAGTTGGCAGCTTCTGCAACGTGACGACCCCAGTCCCTAGTCCCTAGTCCCTAGTCCCCAGCCCCCGTCAGTGCACTCCCCGTGACGTGTGCAGCGCTGACGGGTCCGCGCCCAGCCGCCGAATCGCGGCCTCCCACATCTCACTGGGCGGCGTCGTGAAAATCAGATCGCGATCGATGTCGCTGATGAGCCACGCCGATTCTTCGAGCTCCGCTTCGAGCTGGCCAGGTCCCCACCCGGCGTGGCCGACCACCAGTCGCACCTGTGCGGGAGGATGGGGCGCGAGCATGCGCCGCAGCAACTCGGGCGACGTCGACAGGTAGAGACCATCGGCGATCGCGATGCCACCCGCACTCTCGGCGTCGCCCGGCTCGCCGCCAACGAGCATCCAGCTCCGCTGCGGCTCGACCGGCCCCCCCACCCACAGCTCGAGCTCGCACTCGGTGGCAGCCGGTGGATCGAGGTTCACCACGACGCGACCGGTCGTGACGAGCGGCCTGTTCACGACGAGGCCAAGCGCGCCGTCTTCTTCGCTGTGCTGGCAGAGCAGGATGACGGTCCGGTTGAAGTTGGGATCGACGAGCTGGGGCATCGACACGAGAAAGGCTGGCGCCAGCGAGGGCTTCGCTCGTATCACGAGAACTCCATTATCGCTCGGTCGAGGCGTTCCAGGATGCCGCGGCGATGTTTCTTCGCAAGCCCTCGGGCTTGGCGCGTTTCATGGCGCTGCCAGCCAGCGCGCGCTGCATCTCCTCGTCGGTCATGCGGCTGAGCGCGTCCAGGGACGGCAGGTCCCACGCCCTCCGGGGCTGCCAGGCGGGGTCGGCGGACACGGGCGCCGCGTGGTTCCACGGACACACTTCCTGGCAGATGTCGCATCCGTAGACGTGCGAGCCGACAGCTTCTCGCGCGTCGGCCGGGAACTCGCCGCGATGCTCGATCGTTAGATACGAAATACAGCGCGTCGAATCGAGCTCGCCGGGCGACACCAGCGCGCGCGTCGGGCACGCGTCGAGACACAGCGTGCACGTGCCGCATTGATCGAGCGAGGGCGCATCGGGTGCGAGCGGAAGACTGCACAGGATCTCTCCGAGGAAGATCCACGAGCCGAGCTGCGGATTGATCACGCAGGTGTTCTTGCCGATCCAGCCGATGCCACCGTGCCGCGCGTAGACACGTTCCTGCACGGGACCGGTGTCCACGTACGCGCGTGCGTCGAACCCTTCGGGCGATGCCTCGCGCATCCACGCCACGAGCGCCTCCAGCCGGGCCCCGATGACGTCATGGTAGTCGTCTCCCCACGCGTAGCGCGCGATCTCGACGCGCGCGGGGTCGGCCCGCTCGGTGGAATACGGGCGATCGGTGTTGTACACCGTGGCGGTGACGATGACGGACTTGGCGGAGGGCAGCACCCGGCGGACATCCGCGCGGCGATCCGCCGAGCGCGCCAGGTACGCCATCGAGCCGGCGTAGCCTCGCGAGAGCCATTCAGGCAAGAACCGCAGCTCGGGCAGATCGCCCGCCGGCGCGATGCCGCACGCATCGAAGCCCAGTTCGCGGGCTTTCGCTTTGATGTCAGAAGAAGAGAGCGCGCTCATCGTAGGGCACAGGGCACAGGGCAGAGGGCGCAGGGTAGAGGGCACAGGGCAGTGGGCTAAGATTAGGGGTGGGGGACGGGTTGCCCTTTGCCCTTTGCCCTTTGCCCGTGCTCTTTACGTTTTCAGTCAACTCTTCGCGACGAGCTGCCGAAGCACGTAGGGCAGGATCCCGCCGTGCGTGAACGCCACGAGCTCCTCGGGCGTGTCGATGCGCGCCGTCGCCGGGAACTCTACCGTCTTGTCCCCCACCGCTCGGACCGTCATCGTGGCGCCGGGCCTGAGGCCCTCGGCGATCCCGCGAATCTCGAACACCTCGCGGCCGCTCAGGCCGAGTGAGGCCGCGCCGGCGCCGTCGCGGAACACCAGCGGTAGCACGCCCATGTTCACGAGATTACTGCGGTGAATACGCTCAAAGCTTTCCGCAATCACCGCGCGCACACCCAGCAGCGCGGCGCCTTTCGCCGCCCAGTCGCGCGAGGACCCGGACCCGTATTCCTTTCCCGCGAGGACCAGCAGCGGCACGCCGGCGGCCTTGTACTTCATCGCGGCGTCGTAGATGGTCATCACTTCCCCGCCGGGCTGATACGTTGTCCAGCCGCCTTCGGTGCCCGGCGCGAGCTGATTGCGCAGGCGCACGTTGGCGAACGTCCCCCGCATCATGACCTCATGGTTGCCGCGGCGCGCCCCGTACGAGTTGAAGTCTTTGGGATCGACGCCGTGCGCGATCAGATACTTCCCAGCCGGGCTGTCTCTCTTGATCGCACCGGCCGGCGAAATGTGATCGGTCGTGATGCTGTCGCCCAGCACGGCCAGCGCGCGCCCGCCGGTGATGTCGGTAAGCGGCGCCGGCTGGAGCGTCACGCCGTCGAGGAACGGCGGATTGCGAACGTAGGTGGAATCTGGCGCCCACGCGAAGCGATCGCCCGTCGGCACCTCGAGCTCCCGCCAGCGCGCGTCTCCTCGGAACACGTCGGCATACTCCGACTTGAACTGCTCCGCCTTCACCGCCGTGAGCATGGTCTCCTGGATTTCTCGTTCGCTCGGCCAGATGTCGCGGAGATAGACCGGCTTTCCGCCCTTGCCGTTGCCGAGCGGCTCGGTCGTGAGGTCGAGCGTCATCGTGCCCGCGAGCGCGTACGCGACCACGAGCGGCGGCGACGCCAAGTAGTTCGCGCGCACCTGCTGCTGCACCCGTCCTTCGAAATTGCGGTTGCCGCTGAGGACCGCCGCCACGACTAGTCCGCGCGCGTCCACTTCCGCCGACACTTCATCGGGGAGCGGGCCGCTGTTGCCGATGCAGGTCGTGCAGCCGTAGCCCACGAGGTTGAAGCCGAGCTGATCCAGATAGCGGTCGAGCCCGGCCTGCTTCAGGTACTCGGTGACGACCTTGGAGCCCGGCGCGAGGCTGGTCTTGACCCACGGCTTGGCTGAGAGTCCCTTCTCGACGGCCTTCTTGGCGAGGAGGCCGGCGCCGAGCATCACGCTGGGATTCGAGGTATTCGTACAGCTCGTGATCGCGGCGATGACCACCGAGCCGTGATCGATCGCAAGTGCTGGCGGCGCCGCGACGGCCGCGCCGCCGCCGGAACCGGATGCTTTCGCTGCCATCATGCCAGGCAGCGCCTGCGCGAAGCCCTGCTTGGCGCCCTTCAGAGGCACGCGGTCCTGCGGGCGCTTGGGCCCGGCCAGGCTTGGCTCGACTCCGCTCAGCAGGACTTCGATCGTTTCCGTGAAGGCCGGGTCGGCAGCCGTCTTCTCTCGGAACAAGCCCTGCGCTCTTGCGTACGCCTCGACCAGCGCCACGCGCTCGGCGTCGCGTGAGGTCAGCCGCAAGTAATCGAGCGTCATGTCGTCGATCGGGAAAATCGCGATCGTCGCCCCGTATTCGGGACACATATTGCCGAGCGTCGCACGATCGGCGAGCGTCAGGTGTTCGAGCCCTGGGCCGTAGAACTCGACGAACTTGCCCACGACGCCGTGCTTGCGCAGGCGTTCGGTAATGGTGAGCACGAGGTCGGTGGCCGTCGTCCCTTCGGGCAGACGGCCCGACAGCCTCACACCCAACACGGGGGGAATCAGCATCGACGAGGGCTGGCCGAGCATGGCCGCCTCGGCTTCGATGCCTCCGACGCCCCAGCCCACCACGCCGAGACCGTTCACCATTGTCGTATGTGAGTCGGTGCCGACCAGCGTATCGGGAAACGCGAGCGTGCCGTCGGCAGTGTCGGCCGTCATGACCACGCGCGCCAGGTACTCGAGGTTCACCTGGTGGACGATGCCCGTGTCGGGCGGCACGACCCGGAAGTTGCGAAACGCGTTCTGTCCCCAGCGGAGAAACGCATAGCGCTCCTTGTTGCGCGAGAGCTCGAGCTCCGCGTTCAGCTGAAACGCGTCGGACCGGCCGAAGTAGTCCACCTGCACCGAGTGATCGATGACGAGCTCGACCGGCTGCAGCGGGTTCACCTTGTTCGGATCGCCGCCGAGCCGGACGATGCCGTCGCGCATGGCGGCAAGATCGACCACGCAAGGGACGCCGGTGAAGTCCTGGAGCAGCACGCGGGCCGGCATGAAAGAAATCTCGCGAGGAGCGGTACTCTTCACGTCCCACCGGGCGAGCGCCTCGATGTCGGCCGGCTTCACGAAGCGGCCGTCTTCGTTGCGCAGCAGGTTTTCGAGCAAGATTTTCAGCGAATAGGGCAGGCGCGCGACTTCCGGAAAACCCGCGCGCTCGAGGGCCTCCAGGCTGAAGTAGCCGAGCGATCGACCGGAGACCTGTAGGTTCTCGAGCGTGCTGAAGCTGTTCGGGAGCGACATATCGTCCTCGAGGAAAATCCGATCGTACCACACGGTTCGGGGGAATCTTCGAGAGAGCGGAGAAGGTCTCCGTTCCCTCCAGCTCAGAAGCGCACAAACCACGCCGCCTCGAGCGCGGGCGTGACACGGGCATCGTCGTCGAACGCCACGCCGCCCTTGCGCACAATGGCGCGCGCGTCCGCCCGAAGGCCGGCGCCCTTCAAAACGCCGCGACCACCCGAGCGAAGCATGATCGTGACACCGCCGCCTGCATGGTAGATCGCGCCGGTTTCCGCCAGCGTCCGCCCTTCGTGCAACTGACGCAGATAGCCGCCGCCGACGGATACGAAAGGCGTCGCGCGCCCGAAGAGCGACCATGGCGTCACGTGCACGAGGAGCGAGGCCTCGATCGCCAGCTGACCAACGGCTTCGACCGCCTCAGTGTCGGGAATCCCTTCGGCGTCGGCTCGAATGCGCGTGCGCAGCTCGGGCGCGCCATAGCTCGCGGACAACTCCGTGTCAATCACGCGCGACAACCGCAGACCGACGGCCGTGTCGACGCCGATCGACGGCGCGAGCGAGGTGTCGGTCGCAAACAGACGATACCGAACCGGCGCGACGCCCCCCGTCTCCGTCGCGTCCATCGAGCCCACGGGCATCTCGCCCATCCACCATACGCCAGCCGACACCGTGATGCGGCCGGGATCCTGGGCGAGCGCAATATCGGGGTGCCACACGCAGACGAAGGAGGCCACCGCCGCGACGGCGCGTGCGTACGAGAATGTTCGAGGACTGCCCTTCGTGCCTTCGTGCCTTCGTGTCTTAGTGGCCTCGATCACTTTCGTGTTTTCGTGTTTTCGTGGCTGGTCTTCTTCGTGTCTTCGTGTCTTCGTGGCCCGATCTTCTTCGTGTTTTCGTGTTTTCGTGGCCTCACTTGGGAATGACCTCTATTTCGATCGCGCCGCTGTCTCCGCCGGCCGGGACCACCACCAGGCGCTCGAAGTACGCGGCGCGAAAATCGACGTCCGCGTTTGCGCTGGCCTGAAAGAAGCTGTCCACGCTCGCGTCGTCGATCGGCTCGACGCGGACCACATAGGGCCCGGGCGAAAGCCCCGCGATCGAGAAACGCCCTTGTGGGTCCAGTGAGAAGTTCGCCACCATGAGTCCGGTTGCGGGACTGAAGGCCACGACGTGCGCTCCGAACACGCCCTGGCCGCTTTTCGTCACTCGGCCCGACAGGCTGCCCTTGTCGCGAGTAAAGTCGCCGGTCGGATACACGTCCGACAATCCCGCCACATCGTCGGCCCGCGGCGTGCGCCCCGAAACGTTGCCGGCGCTGAAGGCGATTGGAAACATCACGGCTTCGGCGGCGATCACACGGCGCCCCCCGGTCGCCTGCAGCTCGGTTTCGCCCAGCATCGAATGCCCGAGACCGCTCATGTGGCCGATCTCGTGGAGCGCGATGCTCTCGAGATCGAAACGACCGCCCTGGCCGGAAGACTGCACCGACCATTGAAACGCGCTGTTGAAGAAGATGTCCGACTCGAGGAGAGCCCCGGTCACGGTGTCCACGAGGAAACTGGTCGACGCGAGCACGCGATCGAGCTCGGGCGCCGACCTGAATCCGAGCGTGTTCAGCCCCTCGTCTTCACCCGGAAGCGCTTCGGTGAATCCGCCGAATCGGTACTGAATGGAAGCGGTTGGCAGCGCCTCCCACGTCGCGAAGGCGCGGCCGAGGGCGGCCTGCAGATCCGCCGCACCGACACCCGGCACGCCGTGGTCGGTCACGTAATAGGTGACCGGCATCTGGGTCCACCTGAGCGTCACACCGCGGCCTGAGGCGAGCACGCCGAACTTCAAGTAGGCGAATGCCTCGTGCGGTCCCCCTGCCACCGCTAGCGCGAACGCCAAGACGAGGGACCAGATCCGTCGTGAACGCGTCATGGCCGCGCCTCCGCGAGCGCCCGGATACGGCGTTCGAACTCGTCGAGCGCGAGCGGCCGAAGGCGCGGATCGCCTCGCACGATCGGCACGGCCGCTCCGCCCGCGGGCAGAAGCGGCGCGGGCGTCACCACCCACGCGCGGTTCTCGAGCACGACACGGAACAGCCCCTGGCTGAGACCGAGGACGAACGGAATGCTCGGGCCCCAGGCGCCGAGAAACACGATCACGCGCTCACCCTCGACGAAGCGCGGCGCGCCAATGACGATGTTCTGAAATCTCCCAAGCTCGCCGCCTGGCACGAGAAACTGCACGGACGGCCCGAGCGATCCTTTGAGATAGGTGTCGGCCTCGAGCGTGACGAGCGTCTCGATCCCCCGGCGATCCGCCCTCCAGCGAGCCTCGACCGCCACGACGCGACCGAGTACGATCGCGCGCGCGTCGCGCGACAGTTCGCCGACGTCGGCCGGGACGAGGGTGGTGGCGGCGGCGGATCCCGCCGACAGAACAGCCGTGGCGGCGAGCAGGATTGTGATTCGCATGCGCATGAACTCGAGACTATCGACTATCGACTATCGACGAACGACTAATCGACTCTCTTAGCCACCTGCAAGATCGCTTCGGCTGCCCGCCGGCTCGCGCCCGGCCCTCCGAGCCGCGTCCGCACGCGCGCCAGTCCGTCGCGAATGCGGCGCGCCCGCGCCTCGTCTGTCAGCATCGACACGGCCTCGCTCGCGGCCGCCTCCGGCGTCAACCCGTCCTGAATGAGCTCGGGCACGATGCGCTCACCCGCGATGAGATTGACCATCGCGAACGTGTCGAGCTTCACGAGCCCGCGGCCCAATCGGTAGGTCATTGGCGACACACGATACACGACCACCATCGGCGTGTCGTGCAGGGCCGCCTGCACCGTCGCCGTTCCAGACGCCATCACCGCCACATCGGCCGACGCCAGCACGGTGTCGGCATCGCCCTCGACGACCGCCGCCCTCGACACACCACTCGCGCGAACCGGCGCAAACAGCGTGTCTTCCAGAAAAGGCGCGCGCGCGACCACGAACTGCGCGCGCGGCACGCGCGATCGAATCAGCGCGGCCGCCGCCATCAGATCGGGCAGCAGCCGCCGCACTTCGTTCGGGCGGCTCCCGGGCAGGATCGCCACTGTCGGCGCGTTGGGGTCCTGGCCGAGTGTCCGGAGGAACGCCTCGCGCCCCATCGACGGCTTCGCGAGATCGACGAGCGGATGCCCCACGAACTGTGCGAATCCGGCGGGGGCGCCCCCGTCTCTGTAAATCGCCTCCTCGAACGGAAAAATCAGGAGTACGCGCTCGGCCACACGGAGAATCGTCTTCAGCCGGCCCGCCCGCCACGCCCAAATCTGCGGGCTGATGTAGTAGACGACCGGCACGCCAAGCGTCTTGACGCGCGCGGCCAGCCGCAGATTGAAATCCGGATAGTCGACGACGATGAGGGCATCGGGCCGGTGGTCGCAGGCCCATCGCGCGAGACGCGACAGCACCCGGCGCGATTTCGGGAGCTTGGCCACCACTTCGGTCAGTCCGGTGACCGCCAGACCGCGAAAATCGTCGAGGAGCTCGCCGCCTGCCGCCGCGAAGCATGGTCCGCCCAGTCCCGTGAATGTCGCCTCTGGCGCGAGCGCGCGCAACTCGCGCGTGAGCGCGCCCGCGTACACATCGCCGGACGGCTCGCCGCACGACAACAGGAAACGGGGTTTCAAGGGGCGGGGCGTTGAAACAGCGCGGGGTCGAGCGGGGCGTTGATCCGGATGTCGGTCACGCGTCGATCGAGCACGGGCCGCGCGCCCTGCCGCACGCCGGCCGTGAAGGCGATCATCACCCCGTCGATCTCTTTGTAGTCGCTGAAGAGCTCTTCGACCAGGGGCTGCCCCGGTCCGCCGGCCACGTAGGTCTGCCGAACGACGAGGCCGGTGTCCGGATCGAGGTTCATCACGAGCGGCTCGAGGCCCGGGCCCGACAGTTCGACGGCGCGGCGCGCCCGGCCGGATTCGTCCTTGACGTTCGGCAGGAGGCGCGCGTGGATTCGGCCGTCGTGCGCCGCCAGCAGCGCCGCAATCGTGTCGCGCTTGAAGGTCGCGTCGAGGTCGGGAATCATGCGCCCGGGCACCTCGTGCGTGCCGCTCCGGTCCTTCACCCACGCGCGACTGCCGTCGTAGGCCTGCACGATGGTGAACCCCGCGAGCGTCGTCTCGACGCGCATGTGGTTGGGATACTCGAGATACGTCGTGGTCTGCGCGTCGATGCGGCCCTCGGGAGCCGCCATGGTCGCTTGCGTGACGGCGGTGATGCTCCTGATCGCGCGAAGCCGCTCGAGGCCGCCCTTCGCCGCGATGGCGCGATCGATCAGCTCGCGGGCGTCAGCGTCCGCGGACTGCGCGCGCGCTGCCGACGGCGGCTGATATGCCAGCTCGATGCGGGCAGGACTGAAGTCCTGCACGACACCCACGCCCACATCCTCTGCCCCGCCCGCCCTGCCTGCTCCGCCTGCCCTGCCTGCTGCGCGCGCCCTGCCTGCCCCGCGCGCCCCGCCCGCGCTGCCGATCCGGCCCGGCTTCTTGAAATCGACCGTCGTGAGATCGAGACTGTCCATGTCGATCACTTCGAACGTGTCGAAGCCGGCGCGTCGCAGCTGCGGTTCGAACGCCGAGGCGTTGCCCACGAGGACGATCGACAGCCGATCGGGCCGCAGGTAGGAGCGCGCGACGCGCTCGACCTCGTCGACCGAGACGGCGTTCACGCGCTGGCGGAACGACTCGATCTGTTCGATGGGTAGGCCGTAGAACAGGACATTGAGCACCTGCGTCGCGATCGCGTCCGGCGTCTCGATGGTCAGCGGGAAGCTGCCGGTCAGATAGGCCTTGGCGTCGCCCAGCTCGCGCTCGCCGACGCGGTCGCGCCGCAGGCGCCAGAACTCGTCCACCATCAAGCGGAGCACCTCGCCGGTCGCCTCCGATCGCGTGTTGGTCGACGCCTCGATCGCCCCGCTTTCTCTGAGCGTATCGAAATCGGCCGACGCGCCGTAGGTCAGTCCGCGCTCCGTCCGCAGCACCTGGTGCAGTCGGTTTGCGCCTTCGCCGCCCAGAATCCGCGCGGCGAGATTGAGCGGCATGTAGTCGGAATGATTCCGGCGGATGCCGACGTGGCCGACGCGCACCTCGGTCTGCACCGCATCGGGCTTGTTGATCACGATCACGCGGCGCGTCGGATCGGGCGGCGCGGCGAAGCTGTCGGCCGGCAGTTCGCGGCGCTCCCAGTCGCCGAAGACCTTCTTGACGCCGTCGAACGCCTCCTGCTCCGTGAGATCGCCGACGACAGCGAGAATGGCGTTGTTCGGCACGAAGTTTCGCCGGTGAAACGCCACGAGGTCCTCGCGCGTGATGGCGGCGATCGTGTCGGGCGTGCCGGTCTGCGGCATCCCGTACGGGTGGAACCCGTACACCAGGCGGCGGAACACCATGTTCGCGATGAATTCGGGATCCTCGAAGCTCACTTGAAGTCCCGACAGCATCTGCTGCCGCTGCCGGTCGATCTCCTCGGCCGCGAAGTTCGGGCGGCGGGCGACGTCCGAGAGAATGCGCAGGCCGGTCTCGAAGCCGTCCTTCATCACGATCATGTTGACGAAGCTCAAATCGGTGCCCGCGCCTGCGCCGAGCGCCGCGCCCATGAACTCGATCGCGCCGTTGAGCTCCGTGGCCGACTGTCCGCCGGCGCCCTGCGTGAGGACCGACGCGGCGAGCTCGGCCAGGCCATTCTTGCCCTTCGGATCGAGCGCGCCGCCCGCGCGCACGATCATCCGCATGCTCACCACCGGTTGTTCGTGATGGAGCACCGCCACGACCTGCAGCCCGTTGGGAAACGTCTGCAAGTGGTAGGGCGGGAACTTGACGTCCCTGGCGGCCAGCGGTCGCGGCGGGTTGCCGCGTGTCTGCGCCGCGGCGGCGCCAGCCGCCAGCAGGATCAGCCCAAGACACAGGCCACGTGTCCACCATGGTAGAGCCTTTGACAGGATCATCGCCCGACAGGCGCCGCGGCGCCCGGCCTCCCCGGCTGCAGCGTGATGACCAGCCGGTTCTCCGGCGTGAAGTAGGTGCGCGCCACTCGCTGCACGTCGGCCTTCGTGATGTTCTGGAAGATCTCGAACTCGCCGTCGGCCGTCGCGATGTCGCCGTGAATCACGACGGCGTGCGCGAGCTGCCCGGCCTTTTGCTGGTTGGATTCGCGGCCCAGGATGTAATCGCGCGCGAACTGGTTCTTCGTCCGTTGCAGCTCCTGATCGGTGATCGGCTCGCTCTTCAGCCGATCGAGCTCTTCGATGAGCGCATCGATCGCCGCCTGGGGCGTCTGGCCCGGCTGCACGATGGCCACGGCGTAGAACAGATTCGGGTCCTCAATCAGGTTGGCCCCCCCGAACGCGGCCACCGCGAGCCGCTTCTCGTACACGAGCTTCTTGTAGATCCGAGACGTTTGGCCATCCGACAGCACTTTCGACACGATGTGGAGCGGATAGGAATCCGGATTGCCGTCGTGCGTGATGTGATGCGCCACCACCACGGCCGGCAGCGGCCACGGCGCGTCGAGGGTGATGCGACGCTCCCTCGTCTGCGGCGGCTCCTTCGGGATGTCGCGCGGCACGGGCTGCCCGGCCTTCGGCACCCGGCCAAAGTACTCGTTGAGGAGCTCCTTCGCGGTTCCGGGATCGAAGTCGCCGACGAGCGTCAGCGTCGCGTTTTCCGGCACGTAGAACGTGTTGTAGAAGTTCCGCACGTCGTCAACCGACGCTGCCGCAAGATCCTGCATGCTCCCGATGGTCGTGTGCTTGTAGGGATGAGTGCTGAATGCCTGGTCGTAAATGATTTCACTCAACCGGCCGTACGGCTGGTTGTCGACCCGCATCCGCCGCTCTTCTTTGACGACCTCGCGCTCGTTGGCGAAGGATTCCTGATCGATGCGCAGCGTCGCCATCCGATCGGCCTCCAGCCACAGGATGAGCGGCAGATACTGCGACGGCACCGTCTCCCAGAACACCGTCACATCGTCTTCGGTGTACGCGTTGGCCTGGCCGCCCACCGACGAGACGAGCGAGGTGTGCCCCTCTGGCTCGACGTTGCGCGAGCCTTTGAACATCAGGTGCTCGAAGAGGTGCGCGAATCCGGTGCGGCCGGGCTTCTCGTTCTTCGAGCCCACGTGATACCAGAGCTGCAGGTGCACAATGGGCGTCGAGTGATCTTCGGACAGGATCACCGTGAGCCCGTTTGGCAGCGTCATGAGCTCGTACTGCAGCTTCGGCGGCCGCACGGCCGCCGACGGCTCGGGGCTCCACGCGCCGGTGAAGACCAGCGCGAAGGCGACCGCGAGCGAAAGCCTTTGCCTCATGAGCCGATTGTATCGTTATTTGACGAGCCGAAAGCCGGCGAAGCCCCAGGACATCGGCAGCAGGTCGAACTGGTGCGCGTCGACCACGCGTTCGTAGCCCCCGAACAGCTCGAGCGCGCCGCCTTTGCCGGTCAGGCGCATCCCACCCTCGAAGCGTCCGCCGTACTGACTGGACCTGTTGTAGACCTGTCTGTCGACGCCGTACACCTCGGCATGCGCCATGCCGTACACGGCAACGTGCGGCGACACGGGGCGCCTCAGCATCGCCTCGCCGACGCTCATCCAGTCGTAGTCGACGTGCGCGCGCGCGAGCACCGGACCGCCTTCGAGGCGCAACGCCAGCGTGTTCTGACCGAGTGAGGTCTGGCCCATCACCCGCAACTGGAACGCGTTGTACGCGACAGCCACCTGCTTGGGCCGATCGCTCAGATGCCGCGACACGTGGTGCAGCACGCCGGCCAGTTCCAGACGCTTCACTCGCACCGAGCCCGACACGGCCAGTGTGTAATTGCCCTGGTTGGGGTCGAACAGTCGGAACTCCTTGCCGAGCAGCGCCTCATAGTCGGCGACAAACGCCAACCGGCCACGCACGTAGTCGACGAAATCGAAGTCGCCGCCCCAGTGCGTGTCCCACGAGAAGCGCGGATCCTCGCTCGCCAGACCGGCCGCCGACATGTGCACGTTGAAGCGCGACATGAACTCCGGCGAATCCGGCGGATCGCGTCGCAGTTCCTGCGCGTGCGCATGCCCCACGACGCCCACGGCCAGGCACGCGGCCAGCGCCACGCGCCCTAGCAGCCCGTGGTGAAAGTCTGGCGTCGCACCGAGACGGGCGAGGCGCCTCGCCGGCAAGGCGCGACGAGTGAGAATATCGGGAATATTTGAGCGAGGAGCAACGCAGCCGGCGGGGATGCATCGCCCGTCGAATGCAGCCAGACTTTCACCACGGACTGCTAACAGCCATCCGATGTCATCGATCATTCCGCGAGCTTCTCCTCGAGCTCCGCGAGGCGTTGCTCGAGGTCCGCAACGCGCCGTCTCAGGGCGGGCAACTGGCGATACACCGCGGCCGACTTCAGCCACTTCGTGTGCTCGATCGCCGGATAGCCCGACACGTACCCGCCGGCGTCGACCGAGTTGGGAATGCCGGTTTGCGCGGTCGCCATGACGCCCTTCCCCAGGCGCACGTGATTGGCGACGCCCACCTGCCCCGCCAGCACCACGTCGTCCTCGATGACACAGCTGCCGGCGATACCGACCTGCGCGGCGAAGAGGACGCGCCGGCCGACGGTCACGCCGTGGCCGATCTGCACGAGGTTGTCAATCTTGGTGCCGGCGCCGATGCGCGTTTCGCCGATCGCCGGGCGGTCGATCGTGGTATTCGCCCCGATCTCCACGTCGTCCTCGATCACCAGTCCGGCGCGTTGGGGGATCTTCACGTGCGTGCCGTCGGTCTGCTTGGCAAAACCAAAGCCCTCGCTGCCGAGGACGCTGCCGTCCTGTATGACGACGCGGTGCCCGATGACGACCCGGTCGCGGATGGACACCTGCGAATGGATCACGCAGTCGTCGCCGACGCGCGAGCCCGGTCCGATGACGACGTTGGGGTAGACGACCGTGCGCGCACCGATCGACGCGCCGGCGCCAATCACGACGAAGGCGCCGACCGAGACGTCGGGCCCGAGCATGGCGTCGGACGCAATCGCGCTCGCCGGATCAATGCCTGTGGGCGGCGGCGCCGCCGGCATCAGGAGGGCAACGGCCCGGGCAAACGCGAGGTACGGCTCGTCGGTGCGAAGAAGGGCGGCCGTGCAGCCCTTTGCGGCGACGTCGAGGCCGACGATCACGGCCGACGCGCTCGTGCCGGCGAACTTCTTGACATACTTCTCGTGCGCAAGAAACGTGATGTCGCCGGGCTCCGCGCGGTCGATGCCGCCCACGCGCGTCACCTCGATCTCGCCGTCGCCTTCGAGGCGGCAGCCCAAGCGCTCGGCTATCTCGCGCAGCTTCATTCTTGAACCCGCTGTCAGCTGTCAGCTCTCAGCTCTCAGCCCTTCAGCGCTCTGAAATCTGAACTCTGAACTTCTCTGAACTCTGAAATTTCGGACTGCCCCAATGCTATCTCACACCGTGACGCGGTCGAAGAACGCCGCCAGCCGCGGCAAGTTCAGCTGCGCCGCGATGGCCGCCACCCGCGGCGCGCGCGCGGCGCGCGGCACGTTGACGAGCGCGGCGAGCTCGCCCAGCCCCTCGTCGGGCTCGAGGGTCCACACGGTGCGATCAATCGCCTGGCGGGCGCCGCGCCACGATTGGAGATGCCCGAGCACGCGAAACGCGAAGTACCACGAGATGATGTTCGGCCCGGGCACGAAGAAGAACAACGGTCCCGTGACAGCCGTGATGGCGAGATCGACGAGGAGCCACCGTCCGTGGTGGCGGCGGGCATGCGCGAGCAGCCGGTCGAGCGCCGCCCGTGCGTCGGGTGGAGCGATCGTGGCCGGAAAGCGTGCCGTCGCTGCGCTCCAGTGCCGGAGCGCCCACAGCGTCCGCTGCTCGGCAATCGACTCGGCCACGTGGTGCACCAGCCGATCACGCCATCGAGCCAGGCGGCCGGCGCCGCTCCCGTTGCGGGCGCCGTCCACCATCTGGCGCCACCGGGCGCCCGCGCCGTGCGTCCAGCGCCGGAACCATCCGTCGCCTGGCGCGGGCGGGTCGGCCGGATCCTCGGGCGCCTCCGAGTACAGCTCGAAATGCGCGCGCGCGGGCACGAGGTAGACGATCATCGGTAACGACGCTCCGCCAGACAGCTTCTAAGACTCACCGACGAGACCGCCTTCATGTGTCACGATCATGGCCTTAGAAGAGCCTTAGAAGATGTCTAGCGCGGCCGCTCGAGGGGCCGCACATCCTGCAACCGCAGCACGGGGTTCCCCGCCTGCTCCCACGCACCGACGATGAAGCCCACGGTCGCCGAGATCGCCTCGCCCAGGCGCCTTTCGAGGAGCGGACCGACGTTGGCCAGAAACCGTTCGAAGTATTGATCGTCGTACGCGTCGCGCCCCACGAGCGCGTCCTTGTCCGCCTTGAGCACGGCCGGCACCAGCTGGTAGCTCGTGAGGAGCGTGTCGAACGACGACTCGCGCGCGCTTGTGACCGGCCGGGGCGGCGGCGGATTCACCGCCAGCCTCGACTGGAAACGCTCGAAGAGGTCGCGTTCGAAGCGCGAATGAATGCCGCGCTGGCCCGTCTGCACGCCATCGTAATCGTCGGTGGCGTGAAACGGCTGATACGCGTCCTGCACGTAGTGCGACATCACGGCCGAGTAGAGGATCGTGTCGCTCACCGTATACGGCGACTGGCGCCTCAAGGCCTCGAACGTGCGGCGGAGGTCACCGAACATCTCCGCCGTCCGCCACGGCAGCAGGCCGTTGCGCTCGAGCGTGGCGCGCCCGAATTTCTCGAGCGCCGCGCCGTAGTCGCGCGGCAGCTCGGCGAACGGATACACGCCGTACTCCTTCACCCCGAAATCCAGGAAGTGATGGGGATCCTCGGGCCAGCCAACGTTGCGCCATAAATCGGGATCGACGACGCGCAGGACGATCTCCTCGCGACGCTGCTCGAAGAAGGGCTTCAGCGCCGACGGCAACAGATCGATGGCGCGGCGAGTGATGAACCTGTGCGCCTCGAAGCCCCAGGCTGACGCCGTGGACGGTGCGAGCGCGAGCGTCACGAACGCGGCGATCGCCAGGAGCGTTCTTCGCATACTGCTATATTAAATTGTTTGGACAACATCACGCACACACTCATCGGAGCCACCCTGGCGCGCACACCGATCGGCCGCGCAGGGCGCGGCGCCACGATCGCCCTCATCCTCGCCTCGAACGCGCCCGACATCGACATCGTCACCTCGGCGGGCGGCGCGCTGAGGTACCTGGAGTGGCACCGCGGCCCCACACATGGGCCGCTCGGCCTCGTCGGCCTCGGGCTGGCGACGGCCGGACTCGTGCTGGCCGGCCGTGCCGCGATCGACCGCTGGCGTGGATCGCCGGCGGCGGGGTCCTCTTCCCGGAATGCGTCGTACGCGGCGATCACGATGGTCTCGATGGTCGGCGTCCTTCTTCATATCCTCATGGATTTGCCTACGTCGTATGGCTCACGGCTGCTCAGCCCGATCGACTGGCACTGGTACGCGTTCGACTGGATGCCGATCCTCGACATCTACCTGCTGGGCACCCTCACCGCAGGCCTACTCATCGGCCAGCGGTGGCCGGCCGCGCGCCGCCGGAACGCTGCGATCGTGCTGACGTTGCTGACCGTCGACTACGGCGTCCGCGCCACCGCACACGAGCGCGCGCTGTCGCTCGCGCCGCGTGTGTTCGGCCCGGCGCTGCCGGCGCCCTGCGACGGCGCGCCGCCTCGGCGCCTGGTCGACCGCTGGCCGCGCTCTGCTGCCGCGACGAAGACCGGCCCGGCGGGACGCTGTCTGCTGGAAACGGCGGCGCTCCCCGGATTTGGATCGCCGTTTCGCTGGCGCCTGATCGCCAGCCTCTCGAACGCCTACCTCGTCCGAGACATCGACCTGTGGGACGACATCTGGCAACCGGCGCCGACGGAGGCGGAGGCTCCGTGGCGCCTGACACGGAGCTATCCGAACGAATGGACGGCACCCGTGTTTCAGGCGTCGACGACCCACGCGGCGCGCGTCTTCCTCGACTTTTCACGGTTTCCGGCCGTCAACGCGTCGGTCAACCGAGACGGCATCACGACCGTGACGTGGGTCGATATGCGGTTTTCTACGCCGCTTTCCAGGCCGCGCCGTGGGTTCGAGCCAGACCGTGAACGCCCCACACCGAACCTCTTCGGTGCAACGGTTCGCATCGACGCCGACGGCCGGGTCATCGACTCGAACTTGGGAATCGGAAACTGACACGGAAATTTGAGGATTTGAGGATTTGAGGATTTGAGGATTTGAGGATTTGAGGATTTGAGGATTTGAGGATTTGAGGATTTGAGGATTTGAGGATTTGAGGATTTGAGAATTTGAGGATTTGAGAATTTGCCGGCTCAACGAATCATTCAGCAAAGACTTCGGCTTCGAAGCGCCAGAGCGTGGCGCCCCTCGTCCACGCGTCGGGGGGGAGTCCGGCTTTTCGGCACGTCTCGGCGACAAACCTCTCCCGGTCCCAGTTCCATTCGGTCGCGACCTGAGGCAGGAGCAGCCCGCGATTCCAACCCTTTTCCACGACGAGGCCGTGCCGGCCGATTTCAACCTCGACGCTCGTCGTCATCGGCTCGAGGGCGCCGAGGATGGAGAGCTCGATGGAAATGTCGGAGAGCTCCTCGGACGCGACCGGCGGGAATCGTGGGTCGGCGCTGGCGGCCGCCACGGCGCAGCGCGGGACCACGCGGGCCAGCGGCTCGTCGGCTTCGACGTGGCCGATGCAGCCGCGGAGTTGGCCCCGCTTGTGCAGCGACACGAACGCGCCGGCCAAACGCGCTAGCACGTCGGAGCCGCTGGACGCCGGCATCGTCTTGCTCGTGACGCAGGCGGTGAGCGCGCCGCGCGCCAAGGCCAACAGCAGCTGACGATCGGCGTGGCTCGTCAAGAGTGGCTCGCCGCGAAGTTCCCTATCGCCGCGGCGAGATAGCCGACGACCGCGGATTTGTCGCCCGACACGTCGCCCGAATCGGCGTAGCGCAGAATGACAGCGTCGGTGGCGCCCAGCAGGCGCGCGGCGCGTATCACGGCCACGGTCGGCCCGCCACCGCACGCGTGCTCGGGCCGCGCATCGAGCGCGCGCTGCAGGCCGTCGGCATCCAGGCGCGACACGTGGTCGGCGACCACGCGATCGAGCGCGGCGGCGGTCGCGGCATCGTGATAGTGCGACAAATCGGTGCTCGCCACGAGCAGCGCACGGCGGTTCGCGAGCGCGGCGCCCAACGCGTCACCGAGCGCCCAGGCCGTCGCCTTGTCCTGCCATCCCATCACGAGCGGCACAATCGCCGCGTCCGGCGCGACGCGCTTCAGAAAAGGCAGCTGCATTTCGAGCGAATGCTCGCGGGCGTGGGCCGCCCCGTACTCGTGCACGATCGACCCCGCCGCGCAAATCCTCGAGGCACACGCTTCGTCGAGCTCGACGACTCCAAACGGCGTCTCGAAGCCCCCTTTGTAGATCGACACGCCGTCGAAGCCGACAAAATGTGATGGCCCCACGAGCACCGCCACCTCGATCGCATGACGACGAAGCTGCCGATAGGCGTAGGCGGCGACGGGACCCGAGTACATCAGCCCCGCGTGCGGCGCCACGATCGCGACAAGACGCTCGAGCGCTCGTGGGCCATCGTCGGCCGCGGCCAGGTAGCCGTCGACCGCCGCGGCGAGGAGAGACGCCGTTCCCGGGTACCAGCGTCCGGCGACGGCTGCTTTGCGGATCCCGCTCATCGGCGATTTGAAGAGACCTCGATCGATCGGACCATCGGTCGACCGTCGATCGTAGATGTTACTATCTCCCAATGTCCGTCCGATTCAGCACGGCGGAGGTCGACGCCATCGCCGCGCTCGCGCGGCTCGAACTGACCGACGCCGAGCGCAAGCTGTTCGCGCGGCAGCTCGGCGACATCCTCGAGTACGCCGTCCAGGTGCAGCGCATCGACACCTCCGGGGTGCCGCCCACCGCCAGCCTCGTCACCAGCCACGCCGCCGACCGACACGACGCCGTCGCGCCGTCGCTCGACAGGATGGCCGCGCTCGCGAACGCGCCCGACGCGGCGCCCGACGCCGGCCTGTTCCGCGTGCCCCGAGTGATCGGATGAGCCATCCACGGACGATTCACGCCGTGCGCGGTGCGATTCGCTCTGGCGAACAATCCGCGGTCGACGTCTGCGAGCACGCCCTGGGCAGAATCGCCGCCCACGACCCCGCGCTGCACGCGTTCAATACCGTGACCAGTGAGCGCGCGCTCGACCGCGCCCGAGCGATCGATCGCGACAAGGCGCGCTGGAAGGACGCGCCGCTCTCCGGCGTCCCCGTCGCCATCAAAGATGTCCTCTGCACCCGTGGCGTGCGGACGACGGCCTCGTCGCGAATCCTCGATACCTTCGTCCCACCGTTCGACGCCACCTCCGTTCGGCGGCTCGAAGAGGCGGGCGCCGTGATCGTCGGCAAGACGAACTGTGACGAGTTCGCGATGGGGTCGTCCACTGAGAATTCGGCGTTCGGCCCGACGCGCAATCCCTGGGCGACCGACCGCATCCCGGGTGGGTCGAGCGGCGGATCGGCGGTGGCGGTGGCGGCTGGGTTGTCGACCTTCGCGCTCGGGAGCGACACGGGCGGCTCGATTCGCCAGCCCGCCGCCCTCTGCGGCATCGTCGGTCTGAAGCCCACGTACGGCCGCGTGTCGCGCTACGGCCTGCTGGCCTTTGGATCGTCGCTCGATCACGTGGGCCCACTCACACACACCGTGGCCGACGCGGCGCTTGTCTTGTCGGTCATCGCCGGCGTCGATCCCGCCGATGCCACGAGCTCGCCGGAACCGGTCGCCGCCTACGGCGCGGCGCTCACCGGCGACGTCCGCGGGGCGCGCATCGGCGTGCCGGCACGTCTCGTCGACGAGGGCGTCGACCCGGAGATTTCGAAGGCCTTCCGGGCCGCGCTCGAGGTCCTTGGCGCGCGCGGCGCCTCAATCGTCGACATCGCGCTGCCGAACGCTGGAGCGGCCATTCCTGTCTACTACCTCGTGGCCACTGCCGAGGCGAGCTCGAACCTGGCGCGCTACGACGGCGTGCGCTACGGATTCCGCGCGAAGGTCGAGCCCCAGGATCTGCTGACGATGTACACACGGACGCGAGCCGAAGGGTTCGGGCCGGAGGTCAAGCGCCGGATCATGCTCGGGACCTACGTGCTGAGGGCGGGCTACTACGACGCGTACTATCTGAAGGCGCAGCAGGTACGCACCCTCATCAGGCGCGACTACGAACAGGCCTTCGAGCGCGTGGATGCCGTCGCGATGCCGACGACCCCGACGCCCGCTTTCAAGATTGGAGAGCGCGTCGAAGATCCACTGCAGATGTACCTGGGCGACGTGTTCACCGTGAGCGCGAATCTCGCCGGCCTGCCCGCCATCAGCATCCCGTGCGGCTTCACCGCGGGCGGCTTGCCGATCGGACTGCAGCTCACAGGGCCCATGTTCGACGAGGCCTCGATCCTGCGCGTCGCCGACGCGCACGAGCGAGACACGGACTGGTGGAAGCGAACACCCCGCGAATTTGAGGATTTGAGGATTTGAGGATTTGAGAATTTGAGGATTTGAGAATTTGAGAATTTGAGAATTTGAGAATTTGAGAATTTGAGAATTTGAGGACTTGAGGATTGTGAGAGATTCGAGAAATCGTGGAAGGACGTCGAACTGTCCGGGCGAAGGCGCCACATCTCTGGATACGTCAGATCCTCAGATTCTCAAATCCTCAGATCCTCAGATTCCGTGATTCATATGTCCGATCCTGCTTGGGCTGTACTGCCCGACGATCAGCTCCTGGCGATTCGCCTGTGCGACCTCGAGCTCGCGATCGCGGGCACCGAGATCGAAGGGCGCATCGGCCACGTGAACGATGAGCTCGAGGCACGCGGCCTCGTCCGCCCGCACTACTGGCTCTCGGACGAATGGTTCACGCCCGACGGCGTGCCCGGCGTGGCCATTCCCTTCTACCTCGCTCACTCGCGCCTCGCCAAGCTCGAGTTGGCGCAGATGCTCGAAGTCGAAGGCGGCGATCACGAGTCCTGCCTGCGGATCCTCCGGCACGAGGCCGGTCATGCGATCGATAACGCGTATCGACTCCGGCGACGGCCGACCAGGCGGCGCCTGTTCGGCACGCCCGATACGCCCTACCCCGAGTACTACACGCCCAAGCCGTACAGCAAGAGCCACGTGCATCACCTCGACCACTGGTACGCGCAGAGCCATCCCGACGAAGACTTCGCCGAGACCTTCGCCGTGTGGCTCGATCCTCAGTCGATGTGGCCCTCTCGCTACGCGGGCTGGCCCGCCGCGCGCAAGCTCGAATACATGGACCGGTTGATGCGCCAGCTGGCCGGGACGGGGCCGAAAGTCACCTCCAGGCGTGAGGTGGACCCGCTCAAGCGCCTGCGCAAGACGCTCGGCGAGCATTACAAGAAGAAACGAGAGCACTACGGGCTCGATCATCCCGACTTCTATGACAGCGACCTGCGGAACTTGTTTTCCGACGCGCCGGCCTACGCCCGCAACCCATCGGCCGCGCGTTTCGTGCAGCACGTCCGGCGCGATGTGCGGGCGACGGTCGCGAGCTTCACCGACAGCTATCAGTACACAATCGATCAGCTGATCGTGACAATCATCGCCCGCTGCCGCGAGCTCAACCTGCGGCTGACCGATACCGAGGAGGCCACCACGGTCGACTTCATGGTGTTCCTGACCGTGCAGACGATGAACTACCTGCACAGCGGGCGGCATCGCGTGGCGTTATGAGCCTGCCGAAGCTCCGCGTGCTGGCGCTCGTGCACCGGCATCTCATCCCGCCCGACCCACTACCTGAGGGCGCCGATCCCGTCTCGGCCCCGTGGCGCACCGAGTACGACGTCGTCTCGACGCTCAGGACGTTGGGCCACGACGTGCAGACGCTCGGCGTGCACGACGACCTGGGCGAGCTGCGACGTGCGGCGACCGAATGGAAACCGCATGTGGCGTTCAATCTGCTCGAGGGCTTCGACGACATCACCATTTTCGACCAGAACGTCGTGAGCCATCTCGAGCTGCTGAAGTTGGCCTACACCGGCTGCAACCCTCGCGGGTTGCTCCTGGCACGCGACAAGTCGCTCTCGAAGAAACTCCTGTCCTACCATCGGATTGCCGTGCCCGAGTGCGAGGTGTTCCGCATCGGCCGGCCGATCCGCCGCCACAAACGGCTGTTGTTCCCCTTGATCGTCAAATCGCTCACGCAGGAGGCGTCGATCGGCATCTCGCAGGCCTCGGTGGTCGACTCCGATGAGAAGCTCCAGGAGCGAGTCGCCTTCATCCACGAAAGCATCGGCACCGCGGCCATCGTCGAACGCTACATCGAGGGACGCGAGCTGTACGTGGCCATTCTCGGCAACCAGACGCTACAGGCCCTCCCCGTGTGGGAGCTCTTCTTCACCAACATGCCCGCCGACGCCCGTCGCATTGCCACCGATCGCGTGAAATGGAGCGTGAAGTATCAGAAGAAATACGGCATCGAGAGCGGGCCGGCGAGGGAGCTGGGCGATGCCGACCGGGACCGGATCCAGCACATCTGCAAACGGGCGTACCGCGCGCTCGAGTTGAGCGGCTACGCGCGTATCGACCTGCGGCTCGACGAAGCCGGCACGGTGTGGGTGCTCGAAGCGAACCCGAATCCGCAGATTGCGAAGGGCGAGGATTTCGCGGCGTCAGCCGACAAGGCGGGGATTGCCTACGATGCGTTGCTGCAGCGGATCATCAACCTGGGCATGCGATGGCAGCCGGAGAGCGTTGCGTGAGCGTTCAGCGATTCAGATCGGTCATCCCTATTTGCGTGCCGCGGCCTCGACGAGCTCCGGCGCCCGGAGCTGGTCGGCAGGGCCGTGCGGCGCCGTGGGCAGCAGATACACCATCGGCCGGTGGCTGACCGTCTCGTCGAGGCTCTTGACGACGGCCGAATCGCCCGCGGTCTGCTTCAACTTCGTGAACCCGACGATGACGCAGAAGCCGATGAACAGGGCCAGGACGAACACCGTGCTCAGGCCAACCCCCTGAAGCGCGCCGATCGCAATCTGCTGGATGTCGCCTGGGCTCATGCCTGACCTTCCGCTTGGGGCGTTTGCGGCGTCGGAACCTCATACCAGACCAGTCCGCGCCGGACTTCTTCCATTGCCATCCGTTCTGGCTTGCGTGGCGCAGGCGTCATCGGGTCGGCCTCGAACCTCAAGCGCGCGCCGCGCCGCAACTGTTTGGCGCGTAACGCCGCCACATCGACGAAGAGAAAGCGGCTGTCAATCGGAGGCGCCGGTTCGACCGGAATCGCCTCGGCCTCAGCTTGTTCGCGAAACGGGTCCACTTGGTCCATAAACAGCCATGTAGCGTAGCACGTGGCTCACGTGGGCAGGAAGGGGCCAGGGGGGAGTCACGACGATCACCGCATCCCTCGACAGGCTCGGGATGCCCTGAGCGTGTCGAAGGGCGGAAACCGCGGAAATCGCAGAAAAGACCCACGGTTTTCTTTCTGCGTTCCTGCGAGTTCTGCGGTGATCGTCGGGACGCTACGCGGCGACGTCGACCTTGATCTGTCGCGGCTTGGCTTCCTCGCGCAACGGGAGCCGTACGGTCAGCACGCCGTTCTTGTACTCGGCCCTGACCTTGGCGGCGTCCACCGTTTCGGGCAGCGCGAACGACCGGCTGAACGCGCCGTAGCGCCGCTCGATCCGGTGGAACTGCTCTTCCTTGACGTCCGACGCGAACTTCTTCTCGCCCTTGATGGTCAGCGTGCCCTTCTCAACGGTGATGTCGATGTCTTCACGCGTCATGTCGGGCAGCTCGGCCTTCAGCACGAGCTCGCTGTCGCCGTCCTGGTAAATGTCCACGGCCGGCACCCACGAGCCCGACGTCATCAGGCCTTCGTCGCTGCCGGTCCGGCCGTACGGGTCGTTGAAGGCCCGGCTGAGCCGATCCTGCAACTGCGCGAATTCACGAAACGGGTCACTCCAGCGGACAAGCGTCATGGTGGATCCTCCTTCTATTTCAGATTTCAGACTATTTCAGACTTCAGACTTCAGACTTCAGGAAACTCAGATTTCTCAGCCGCCCTTCCTGCGGTGATTGCCTCGCCTGCGTCAGGCGAGTTACCGCGTTTCCGCGTATTGGGCGTCGACGACCTCCCCGTCCTTCACGCCAGCACCCTGCGAACCTCGAGCACCTTGCGCACCTCGATCGCCCTGAGCATCCTCTTCAGTCCTGTACAGCATTTGCGCCAGCGCGTGCGACGCTCGCTCGAGCGTCTCGGCCGCACGCTTGATCGTCGCGATGTCGTCGCCTTCGAGCGCCTTGCGGACAGCAGCCATGGCCGCGTCGATCGTCGAGAGGTCGCCGAAGGCCGCCTTGTCGCGGTTCTCGTTCACGGTCTTCTCGACTTGATACGCGAGCGCATCGGCCTGGTTCCGAGCGTCGATGAGCTCGCGCCGCGACCGGTCGTCGGCCGCGTGGCTCTCGGCGTCCTTCACCATCCGCTCGACCTCGCCTGTCGACAACCCGCTGGCGCCGCTGATGGTGATCTTCTGCTCTTTGCCCGTCGCCACGTCTTTCGCCGTCACGTTGACGATGCCGTTGGCGTCGATGTCGAAGCTCACGTCGACCTGCGGGACGCCGCGCGGCGCCGCCGGCAGCCCGGCCAGATGGAACCGGCCGAGCGTGCGATTGTCGCGCGCGAGCGGCCGCTCGCCCTGGAGCACGTGGACCTCCACGCTCGTCTGGTTGTCGGCCGCGGTCGAGAAGGTCTCGCTCTTCCTCGTCGGAATCGTGGTATTGCGCGAGATGAGCGTCGTCATCACGCCGCCGAGTGTTTCGAGGCCGAGCGAGAGCGGCGTCACGTCGAGCAACAGGACGTCTTTCACGTCACCGGCCAGCACGCCGCCCTGCACGGCGGCGCCCACGGCGACGACTTCATCCGCGTTCACGCCCTTGTGCGGCTCTTTCCCGAAGTATTCGCGCACGAGCTGCTGGACTTTCGGCATTCGCGTGGAGCCGCCCACGAGCACGACCTCGTCGATCGTCGTCGGATCCACGCCCGCGTCGGCCAGCGCCTGCTTCACAGGCCCCATCGTGCGCTGCAGCAGATCGTCGACCAGCTGCTCGAGCCTCGCGCGGGTCAGCGTCAGCTGCAGATGCTTCGGGCCGGTCTGATCGGCCGTAATGAACGGCAGGTTGATGTCGGTCTCCATCACCGTCGACAGCTCGATCTTCGCCTTCTCCGCGCCTTCCTTCAGGCGCTGCAGCGCCAGCCGATCCTTGCCGAGATCGATCCCGTCGCTCTTCCTGAACTCCGCAACGAGCCACTCGATGATGCGATCGTCGAGGTCGTCGCCGCCCAGATGCGTGTCGCCGTTGGTCGCCTTCACCTCGACCACGCCTTCGCCCACCTCGAGTACGGAGATGTCGAAGGTGCCGCCGCCGAAATCGTAGACGGCGATCGTTTCGTCCTTCTTCTTGTCGAGGCCGTAGGCGAGCGCGGCAGCCGTCGGCTCGTTGATGATGCGGAGCACGTTCAGGCCCGCGATCCTGCCGGCGTCCTTGGTGGCCTGGCGCTGCGCATCGTTGAAGTACGCGGGCACCGTGATGACCGCGTCCGTGACCTTCTCGCCCAAGTGGTCCTCGGCGGCGTGCTTCAGCTTCTGGAGCACCATCGCGGAAATCTCAGGCGGCGAATACGCCTTGCCGCGGGCTTCGACCCACGCATCGCCATTGTTCGCCCGCACCACCTTGTAGGGCACGCGCGAGGCCTCGCCACGCGAACCAGCGCGGGACGGCCCTGTGTGAGTCGACGAACCGCTCGACACCTCGTCGAACGTCCGGCCCATGAAGCGCTTGATGGAAGACACGGTGTTGTCCGGATTCGTCACCGCCTGGCGCCTGGCCACCTGGCCCACCAGCCGCTCGCCGTCCTTCGCCACAGCGACAACCGAAGGGGTGATTCGCGCACCCTCCTGATTCACGATGACCGCGGGCTGGCCCACTTCCATCACGGCCACAACCGAATTGGTCGTCCCGAGGTCGATTCCAATGACTTTGCCCGAAGCCGTTCCAGACATCTGAGGGGTCCTCCTTCACAAGACCCTTGAAGTATAGGCACGATATGAGTGCTTGTCAAGCAGTTAATCTTAGTATGTTATAATCATACAATACTGTCCGCTATCATACGGTATCTATTGCACTTATGGACTGGCGCAGCCTTCAGCCCTGTGCGATCATGCGATATGCACCCTCGTGTCCAGGTCATCGACTTCCCTTTCGAGGCCGGTGAATTCACAGAAGAGGTCCGGCAGATCTTTCCCGAGATCGGCCAGGCCGAGGCTCTCGTGGGCGAGTGCT
>Ga0156018_1145_pt1 | contig 29627 bp, 22 predicted proteins | sample RifCSPlowO2_02_FD_107672 | JGI IMG/M metagenome (GOLD analysis project Ga0156018, IMG submission 107672) | Acidobacteria bacterium RIFCSPLOWO2_02_FULL_65_29 | reverse complement strand
CGCTGAGCGTGATGGCCATTTCGTGGCGAACCGCCCAGACCAGCTCGGCGCCGATGACCGGCGAGTCGTCTGCCACGCGCGCGCGCCACTCGAGTCGTTGCGCGGCCACCGCCAACACCTCCGAGTAGCGGGTGCCGTAGGCGGCAACCAGGTGCGGGATGGTGTCGCTCGGCAGGCGGGCATCGTGCTCGCGCCTGGCAGCGGCGATCGTCGCGGCGACGTCGTGGAGGCCGCCGCCCGGCAGAGGCGTGGCGGCCGTGCGGCATGCCACGGAGGGGCGCTGCAGCTTCTGGAACGCCAGGTCGGTTACCCGCTCGGCCACCGCCCGCGCCGTCGTGTATTTCGTGCCGGCGACGCTGATGAGGCCCTCGTCTTCCCCGCGGACGTGTTCGTCTCCCTCGAGCGCCAGGGATCCGTCGCGCCCGACCGCTGCCGGCACGGTCCCGCGGTGCACGAGCGTGACCTCGTCCCGCCGGAGGTCCAGAGCGGGAAACACCCCATTGAGCTCCGCGATGAAGGCAGAGATGTCGGATTCGCTCGGTGCCGCGCGTCCTGGCTCGCACCGCTCGCGCGACTCCCACGTGCCGAAGATCGCCCGCGTCCGGCACGGCACGAGGAAGAGGTGCCGGCCAGACGAAGACGGTCCGCCGAGGGCCTCGTCGCCTGCATCGCGGCGGGTCACGAGATTCATCGCTTTCAGAAGTGGAGGTGCGGGGGCGTTCGGGCGGCTGAAGCCGCCGCCGGTCGTGTCGATCGTCAGCGTCGCGCGAATGTCGAACGCGCGTCCGGCCGCCACATCCACCGCCCGCGCGCCTGTCGTGAGGTTGTCGCGGCCGTCGTGGCGGATCGCGCCGACGGCCTCGACGTAGTTCGCGAGCACGGCGCCGTGGGAGTGCGCCGCGATCGCCCAGCTGAAAGTGAGGCGATCGGACTCCGGGGTCGTGTAGTCGTACCACACGGCCGCTCCCGTCAGGCCCTGGCGGCGAAGGCCGGGGAACCGCTCGATGGCCTCGCTGCGTGTGAGAACGCGGCCGGCCGGCAAATGGTGCGACGCAGGAATGCCGCGGTTGCGATCGTGACCGACCAGACGGTCCAGAAACAATCCAGCCCGCATCGCCAGCTTGCCCCTGACCAGGGAACGGTACAGCGGCAGGGCAAACGCGAGCGGCCGCACGGCGTGCGGCGCGATGCGCGCAAGCGTCCGGCGCTCGCGAATCGACTCGCGCGCGCGGCCGATGTCGAGCGTCTGCAGGTACCGCAGGCCGCCATGGATGGTGCGCAGATGATTGAACGACGTCCCGCCGCCGAAATCTCCGCGATCGATGAGCGCCACCGACAAGCCGCGCATCGCCGCGTCGCACGCGATTGTCAGACCGTAGATGCCGCCCCCGATGACCAGGACGTCGAAGGTGCGGTTGGCGAGCTGATCGAGATCGCGACGCATGATGAATGAATTCGGCATTGTCGGCGAAGGGTCGCAGTTGGAATCTGGACGAATCTATCGACGCAGAACATTATCCCGCAGCTGACCCGAGCCGGGTGCTGCCATCAGTTGTCGGCTTTCAGCCTTCAGCCAATCTCTATTGCTGAGAGCTGCAAGCTGAGGGACGAAACTCGTCGTGGGAACGGTCAGGCCGCCGAGTCCGAGGCGCGCACGGCGCGCCTGCGAGGGAGCGGCGCGGGGCGTAGGGGTCCCCGCGAGCGACCGAGCCGGGGTGTGGGGCGGAGCCCCACGTTAGTATAGTGTCGAGCGTGGCGACGACAGACGAAGTCCGGCGGTATTGGGAGCGGCACATTCACGATTTGGCGATCACGCGGCACCCGGTGGGCTCCCGCGGATTCTTCGACGATCTCGATCGCTATCACTTCGAAAAGCTGCACCACCTGCCGCGCCTCGTGCCCTTTGAGTCGATCGCCGGCCAGTCCGTGCTAGAGGTCGGATGCGGCGCGGGGGTCGATCTGGCGCGCTTCGCCAGAGGCGGTGCACGGGTGACCGGCGTTGACCTGGCGGCGTCGGCGATCGAGCTGGCGAAGGCAAACTTCGAGCAGCAGGGATTGCACGCCGAGCTCCGGGTGGCCGACGGCGAGCAGTTGCCGTTCCCCGACGACATGTTCGACCTGGTGTACGCGCACGGGGTCGTGCAGTACACAGCCAATCCTCAGCGGCTGGTCACCGAGTGCCGGCGCGTGCTCAAGACGGGTGGCCAGGCCATTTTCCAGGTGTACAACCGCGTGTCCTGGCTGAACGCGCTGTCGAAGGTGATGAAGGTGGGGCTCGAGCATCAGGATGCCCCAGTGCTCCTGAAGCTCAGCGTCCGAGAATTCGAGCGGTTGCTTGCGGGGTTTCGCGACGTGCGCATCGTGCCGGAGCGATTTCCGGTGAGGTCGCGGCTGCACGGCGGGTGGAAGGGCGCGCTCTACAACGGCGTGTTCGTCGGCGCGTTCAACGCGCTGCCGCGGTCGCTCGTCCGGCGCTACGGCTGGCACTTGCTCGCGTCTTGTCGGAAATGATCCGGCACCATCGTCCAAGGCGTGAGGCGCGTGTCAAGACCGTCGCATGCCCTTTGGCCTCGGCGACCTGCGTGGGGACAGTCCGTCAGGCGCGACGCTGAAGAACGTTCGATATAGAATACCGGCACCGACGACAAGCCCGTGAACCCCGAACGCTGGCGCCAAATCGAGCAGCTCTACCACTCGGCGTTGGGGCGACCATCGCGCGAGCGTGAGGCTTTCCTCCAAAGCGAATGCCGCGGCGATGAGGAACTGCGCCTCGAAGTGCAGTCGCTTCTGGGTCGCGCGGCGTCCGCGGAGAATTCTCTGGACAAGCCCGCCGCTGGGGTCACAGCGCACATGGTGAGCCAGCCGGCGGCCCCGATCCTGACCGGCCTTCGGCTCGGCGTGTACGTGGTGCAGGCGCCGCTCGGCGCCGGCGGCATGGGTGTGGTCTATCGGGCGCTCGATACCAATCTCAATCGGCCTGTTGCGATCAAGTTTCTTTCTGACGAGCTCGCCAACCCGGCCGCACGACGCCGCTTCCAGCGCGAAGCGCAAACCGCGTCGTCACTCAATCACCCGCATATTGTCACGGTGCACGATGCGGGCGAGTTCGAAGGCCGTCAGTATCTGGTCACCGAGTTCGTCGATGGCGGCACGCTCAGGGACTGGACACGAGGCGCGAAGCGCGGCTGGCGCCAGAGCATCGACCTGCTGACCGGCGTCGCCGATGGCCTCGCCGCGGCGCACCAGGCCGGCATTCTGCATCGTGACATCAAGCCCGAAAACATCCTGATCACGAAGAGCGGCTACGCCAAGTTGGCCGACTTCGGGTTGGCGAAACTTCATCAGCCCGCGACATCAGCCGATGCCACTCGGATGGAGACCGAGACGCGCACGCGCCCGGGAGTCATCGCCGGCACCGTGGCGTACATGTCGCCCGAGCAGGCATCAGGACAAGCGCTCGACGCCCGAAGCGATATTTTCTCCTTCGGCGTCGTGCTGTACGAGGTGCTGGCTGGGCAGCGACCCTTTACCGGAGCCTCCGATCCCGATGTGTTGCACGCGATCATCCATCGGCCCGCCGGGTCGCTGCCGGAGGACGTGCCGCTCTCGTTGCGCATGGTTGTCGAGAAGGCGCTGGAGAAGGATCCTGCCGATCGCTTCCAGTCGATGCGCGACATGGTCGTCGATCTCCGCCGCGCGGTGCGGCAAGGCGCGGAAGCGCCGCCCGCGCCCACCCCGGTGCGTCGTGCCACGCGTGGACGCCGTTGGCTGGCGCCGATCGGAGCCTCCGTCCTCGTCCTCGTGGCTGCGGGCGCGCTGATCGTGTCCCGATTCCGTCAACCCGCCGAGCCGGCACAGTACGTTCCACTCACCAACTTTGCCGATTCCGCAACGCAGCCGGCACTCTCGCCCGACGGCCGCATGCTCGCGTTCATCCGGGGGGCGAGGACGACCAGCACGTCCTTCGGTCCGGGTGAGATTTACGTCAAGCTTCTGCCCGACGGCGAGCCGGTAGAGCTCACGCACGACAACCTGTACAAAATCAATCCCAAGTTCTCTCCGGACGGGGCGCGGATTGCGTACACAGTGTTCGCTAAGGATGGGAAGACGATGGACACCTGGGTCGTGCCCGTGCTCGGTGGGCGTCCGCGGCTGCTCCTGACCAATGCGTCGGGGCTCACGTGGATTCCTGCGCGGAACAGGGGCGCCGCCAGTCAGCCCTTCGTCTTGTTTTCCGCACATACCGGCCGCGGATTGTGGCAGATGGCGATCGCTTCCTCGACGGAGAGCCGCACCGAGGAACGCAGCGTCTACATGCCACCCGAGAGTGGGATGGCCCATCACTCCTACCTCTCTCCGGATGGAAATCAGGTTCTCGTGGTTGAGATGGGGGCCGGGGCTTCGGGAGCGGGCGGCTACGGTTGGCTGCCCTGCCGGTTGATGCCTTACGACGGCAGCTCTTCCGGAACGCCCGTCGGCCCCGCGCCGGCACAGTGTACGGACGCCGCGTGGTCCCCCGATGGGAAATGGATGTATTTTTCTACCAATACCGGAAACGGGTATCACATCTGGCGCCAGCGTTTTCCGGACGGGACGCCCGAGCAGGTCACCTTCGGCGTCACCGACGAAGAGGGAATCGAATTTGCGCCAGACGGCCGCTCCTTCGTCACGTCGATCGGCACGAGCCAGAGCACGGTGTGGGTTCACGATTCGAGCGGCGATCGGCAGATTACTTCGGAAGGCTACGCGTTTCTTCCATCCTTCTCTCCTGATGGCAAGAAACTCTATTACCTGGTGCGCGCCGGCGGAGCGCGGAACTTTGTGACCGGAGGTCTTTGGGTCGCGGACCTGGAATCCGGGCAGCGCCAGCGGCTGCTGCCCGATTTTCAGATGCAGCATTACACCATTGCCTCTGACGGTCAGCGCGTGGTGTTTACCGCGCCAGACGACGCGGGGCGCACACCTGCATGGTTGGCGGCGCTGAACGCCGGTTCTGCGCCGCGGCGGCTCTCCACGATGGATAGCTGGGTGGTGTACTTCGGCGCGCCAGGCGAAGTGGTGTTCTCCGGAGGGGAGAAGGGAGAGCTTTTCATTTATCGCGTCAAAGAGGATGGCAGTGAATTGCAGAAGATGATCCCAACGCCGATGGTCTTTCCGTATGGTGTCTCGCCGGACGGGCAATGGATACCCGGACAGGTGGCCCCTCAGTTCACCGACCTGATGGTGTATGCCACCGGACAGGCTTCTCCCACGTTGATCTGCGAAGGCTGTGCCGCGCCCCAGGGTCCCGACCTGATCCCTTCCCCTCTGAGTTGGACACCAGATCGGAAATTCCTTTATCTGAAGTTTGCAGAGTCCATGTACGCGATTCCTCTGCAAAAGGGGCAGGTGTTACCGCCCATACCGGCCTCGGGATTTCAATCGAAAGAAGCTGTGGCGGCCCTGCCCGGCGCGCGCCTGGTCGCGGAAGGAAGCGTGTGGCCTGGTCCCAATCCATCAGTCTATGCATTGATGAAAGTGGCCACGCAGCGCAACATCTACCGGGTGCCCGTGCCGTGATCGTCAGCCCGTGTCGCACCTGATGGGTGCCTCTGTGCCGTGACGGCAAATCGCGAAGCTTGAAGGACTCCGAAGTCTTGTCTGAAACCGCATGATCAAATTCGCCAAAGCTCACGCGTACGGCAACGATTTTCTCTACGTCGACGCCGCCGACGTGCGCGGCGCGGCCCTCGAACGGCTCGCGCGCCAGATGTGCGACCGACACGAGGGCATCGGCGCCGATGGGCTGATCGTGTACGAACGGTCGGGCGACACCGTGTCGATGCGGCTCCTCAACGCCGACGGCAGCCGCGCCGAGGTGTCCGGCAACGGCGTCCGCGCGCTGGGGGCGCTGCTCCTGGACCAGGATGCACGACCTGCCGCCGAGCTCACGGTCGAGACCGAAGGAGGCCCGAAGCACCTCGTCCGACTCGGGCGCGAGGGCGTTCGCCAAATGTTTCGCGCGTCGATGGGGCAGCCGACGGGACTGCGGCAGGCGGCGCTCGAGGCGGACGGCGAGATGCTCACCGTCGTGGTGTTGAACATGGGCAACCCGCAATGCGTCGTGCTCGGTTCGCTCCCCGACGAGGGGCGTTTTCGCCGGATAGGCGCCGCGCTCGAGCGGCACGCCTCGTTTCCGGAGGGCACGAACGTCGAGTTTGCCGAAGTGGAGGCTCCCGATCGTGTCCGCATCATGATCTGGGAGCGCGGCGTCGGCCCCACCACCTCGTCTGGGACGGGCTCCTGCGCGGCGCTCGTGGCGGCCGCGGCCTACGGCGCCGCGGCGCGAGCCGCGGAAGTCGTCTCTCCTGGAGGATCGCAGCGCGTCGAGTGGCAAGCCGATCAGGTCTATCTCACCGGATGGGCCGAGGTCATTTGCGCCGGCGAGTGGCAGCGGCAGATTCCTCGTACGAGCTGACGGATTCCCCGATCAGAATCTGCGACATCCCGGTCATCGGCCGCGGCGCATCGAGCCGACCGTCGCCGCCTGAGATCGCTCGTAGCGATTGTCAGGTCGCTGGTTACGGCCCCGGCCTGGGCTGCCGCGGCCACGCGGTGCCCTTGTCGAAGGCCGAGCGCGGTTCTTGCAGAGGGCTGGCGCGACAGAGCAAGTTGACAGTCGACAGTCGACAGTTGACAGTCGTAAGAAGGCGTGTCGTGCAGCGATTCACGGAGCTTCAGATTTGGCAACGCAGTCACCAACTGGCGCTCGAAGTGTACAAGCTGACTTCTTCCTTCCCGCGATCCGAGCAATTCGGCATCGTCTCGCAGGTGCGACGCGCGGTGGTGTCGGTCTCCAGCAATATCTCCGAGGGTGCCAAGCGAGCATCGCAGTTGGATTACGCGAGGTTCCTGAACATGGCCGAGTCGTCGCTCGCAGAGACCGAGTCTCTTTTGCGCCTCGCCCGCGACCTTGAGTTCGCTCCCGCTGCGATTGCGGATCGGCTGATTGACGAGTCAGAGCAAGTGTCCCGGATGATTCAGCGATGCGTCAACTCGTTGGAGGAAAAGGAACCGATCCAGAGCGTAACTGTTAACGGTGAACTGTCGACTGTTAATTGTCGCCGTTCTCTGTAGTACGATGAGAGAGCTCTCGTCCGACGATCGCCCGCGCGAGAAACTGCTGCGCCACGGCGCGGCGGCGCTCGGCGACAACGAGCTGGTGGCGCTCGTGCTCGGCGGTGGCCGGCCGCGCACGAGCGCGCTTGGCGTCGCCAACGAATTGCTGCGGGCGCAGAGCGGGCTCCACGGGCTCGTGCGATCGACCGCGGGCGAGCTGGCGCGGATTGCGGGCGTTGGTCCGGCCAAGGCGGCGCAGGTGCTCGCGGCTCTCGAGCTTGGGCGAAGGACGCTCGCGCACGCACCGAGCGCACGCGTGCAGTTCCGAGTGCCGGGCGACGCCGCGGCCTACCTGCTGCCGGCGTTCGGGTCGCGCACGGCCGAGCAGTTCGGTGTCGTGCTGCTCGATACGAAGCACCGCGTGATCCGGACGGCGATTGTGGCGTCCGGATCGCTCAACGCCACGGTTGTTCAGCCGCGCGATGTGTACCGGGAAGCCATACTCGGTGCGGCAGCCGCCGTCGTGGTGTTCCATAATCATCCGTCAGGCGATCCGACGCCGAGCCCAGACGATTTTGCCTTGACGCGGCGGCTCATCGCGGCCGGCGTGCTGATCGGCGTCGATTTGGTGGACCACCTGATTCTCGGCGACGTCCGGTATTGGAGCTTCAAGGAAATGGGCAAGCTGTGAAAAAAGCTCTACCACGGAGGTGCCATCCGTTTGTGTCTGTGACCTCCGCAGTGGCGCTTCTGGATGAGAGATCCATCGAATGTCACGATTGTTGTACTTCGACTGCTTTTCCGGCATCTCGGGCGACATGGTGCTCGGCGCGCTGCTCGACGCGGGCCTGCCGCTCGCCGATTTGAAGCGTGCGCTCGGCAGCCTGGCTGTCGACGGCTACGACGTCGGCACCGAGCGCGTGCTGCGGGCGGGCGTGTCGGCGACCAGGTTCATTGTCCACGAGCAGGGGCCCTCGCGCGACCCCGATCGCACGGATCGCACGCACGAGCATGATCATTCGCCCGACCATGGCCATTCACACGACCACGATCCTCACGCGCACGATCGTGAGGCGCACACGCACGGCCATGGCGAACGCGCACACAGCCATCTGGCGCACCGCAGTCTGGCGGAGATTCGAGCGCTGATCGACAAGTCGGCGCTGTCGCCCGTCGGACGCGACCGGGCCAAGGGGCTGTTTCAGCGCCTGGCGGACGCTGAAGCCGCCATCCACCAGATGCCGGTCGAGCGCGTGCACCTGCACGAGGTCGGCGCCCTCGATTCGATCATCGACATCGTTGGCGCCGTGTTCGCGCTCGAGTGGGCGGGAGCCGACCGGATTGTCTGCTCCCCGCTCAACGTCGGGGGAGGCACGGTGCAGTCCGCGCACGGGCTGCTGCCGGTGCCGGCGCCGGCCACGGTGAAGCTGCTGGGCGACGCGCCGATCTACAGCGGCACCGTGCAGAAAGAACTGGTCACGCCGACCGGCGCCCTCATCGCGACCTCCTACGCTTCGTCGTTCGGGCCAATCCCGTCGATGGCGGTCGAGCACGTGGGTTACGGCGCCGGCGAGCGCGATACGCCTGGCGCGCCGAACGTGTTGCGCGTGCTCATCGGCCGGGCCACGAATCGCGCGGCCGATCATGGTGAAGCCGAGCGCGTGGTCGTGATCGAGTGCGAAATCGACGACATGAATCCGCAGCTCTTCGGCGTGGCGATGGATCGCCTGTACGCGTCTGGCGCGCTCGAGGTGTTCTACGTGCCGGTCCAGATGAAGAAGAACCGGCCGGGCACGCTCCTGACGGTCGTCGCATCTCCCGAGCAGCGCGCGTCGCTGGCCGAGGTGATCTTCCGCGAGACCACGACCATCGGGATCCGATACTCCGAGGTCGAGCGCGAGTGCCTGCGCCGGGAGATCGTGCAGGTCCAGACGCCAATCGGTCCGGTCCGCTTCAAGCTGGCGTGGCGCAACGGCCGCGTGATCAACGCCGTGCCCGAGTTCGAAGACTGCTCAACGCTGGCGACGGCGAACAACCTGTCGGTCAAGGACGTGCAGACCGTGGCCGTACACGCGTACGGCGCCCTTCCGCCGCGAACATCGTGAGCCGATTCTTCATCACCACGCCGATCTACTACATCAACGCCGAGCCGCACCTCGGCCACGCGTACACGACCATGGTCGCCGACGCCGTGGCCCGCGCGCATCGGCTGATGGGCGACGATGTGTTGTTTCTGACCGGCACCGATGAGCACGGTCAGAAGGTCGAGCGCGCCGCGAAGAAGGCCGGGCTGTCGACTCCGGAGTTCGCCGCACGAATCGCGCAGAAATTTCTCGACATTCTGCCTGTGCTCGACATCTCCAACGACGATTTCATTCGCACGACGGAGCCGCGGCACCGCGCGGCCTCGCAAGCGCTCTGGCGGCGCGTGCGCGAGAAGGGCCACATCTACAAAGGCAAGTACGAAGGCTGGTACTGCACGATCGACGAAGTCTTCGTGCCCGACACCCAGCTGAAGGATGGCCGCTGTCCGATTTGCAGCAACGCGGTCGAGCGGATTGCGGAAGAGAGCTACTTCTTCAGACTCTCGGCCTTCCAGGACCGGTTGCTCGATCACTACGAGCGCCACCCGGATTTCGTGACTCCCGAGGCGCGCCGCAACGAAGTCCTGTCGTTTCTCCGGGCGGGCCTCGAGGATCTGAGCATCAGCCGCACCTCGTTCACGTGGGGCATTCCTGTTCCAGACGATCCGGCGCATGTGATGTACGTCTGGTTCGATGCGCTCACCAACTACATGACGGCGGTCGGGTTCGGCGACGAATCCCCGGCGGCGACCAAGCGCTTCGACTCCTATTGGCCTGCCGATGTGCACCTGATCGGCAAGGAGATCGTGCGTCAGCACGCGGTCTACTGGCCGGCCCTCCTGCTCGCCGCCGAGCTGCCGCTGCCGAAGCGCATCGTCAGCCACGGGTGGTGGCTGATGGAAGGCGCGAAGATGTCGAAGTCGATCGGCAACGTCGTGGCGCCGCAGGCCTACGTCAGCCGCTTCGGCCTCGATGCGCTTCGGTACTTCGTGTTCCGCGAGATGGTGTTCGGGCAGGACGCCGACTTCACCGACGAGGCGTTTCTCACGCGCTACAACGCCGATCTGGCCAACGATCTCGGCAACCTGGTGAGCCGCGCCACCACGATGATCCATCGCTATTGCGAAGGGATCGTGCCGGCCGCGGACGTCAGCCTGCTATCGAGGCCGGAAGAGCGATCGTTGTCGAATACGGTTGACGCACTCGTGAAACGCGTCGGAAAGTCGGTGCAGTCGTTTCAGCTCAGTGTCGCGCTGCGCGAGATCTGGGACGCGATCGGTGCGGTCAACCGCTACATCGTCGCGCGGGAACCGTGGCGCCTGGCAAAGGACGCATCGAGGCGCGACGAGGTCGACACCGCTCTATTCGTGGCCGCAGACGCCCTCCGTGTCATCGCGGAGCTCCTTCGCCCGTTTCTGCCCGGTACGGCGGAGCGCACGCTGCGGATGCTCGGCGTCGAGCCGTCGCCTCGTGCGTGGGCATCGCTCACGCGCGGCGACCTGGCGCCGGGCACCAGGCTCGGCGAGATCGCCGCACTCTTTCCACGCATCGAACACACAGTCCAGGAGCTACGACAGATGACCGACGACACGAAGCCCCCCGTAGCCGCGAACGGGCCGGTGCAGCCGAGCACCCAAGCACCTTTGCACCCTAGCACCCCAGCACCCGTCAGCATCCCAGCACCCGTGAGCACCCTTGCACCCGAGCGAATCTCCATCGACGACTTCCTGAAGGTCGAGCTGCGCGTGGCGAGGGTCCTGGCCGCCGAGCGCGTGCCGAAGTCGAGCCGGCTGCTGAAGCTGAGCGTCGACGTCGGCACCGAGCAGCGCACGATCGTCGCGGGGATCGCGGAGGCCTACGAGCCCGAGTCGCTCGTCGGGCGCACGGTCGTCGTCGTGTTCAATCTCAAGCCGGCCAAACTCATGGGCGTCGAGTCGAACGGGATGGTGCTCGCGGCGAGCCCCGAGGGAGGAAAGCCGACGCTTCTCGGTTTTACGGAACCGCCGGAGCCGGGGACGAGGGTGCGATAAGTCAGGGCAGGCCGGGCAGGCAGGCCAAGCGGGGGAGGGCCGGCAGGGCACGCAAGTTTCCCTGCCTGCCCTGCCCGCCTCGCCAGCCCCTCCGGCCCTAGCCAGTTATGCGGGTCGAAACGAGAAGTCTCGTCCGCATAACGGGCTAGGCGCGCACGGCGCGCCTGCGAGGGAGCGGCGCGGGGCGAAGGGGTCCCCGCAAGCGACCGAGCCGGGGTGTGGGGCGGAGCCCCACGTTAGTTGGACGTCGACGCGCTGTACCGCAGTTCCTGACCGACCATCTTCGCCGGATCGGCGCCCTTCTTCGGACGGAACTTCTGCACGCGGCCGTTGAACACTTCGGCCAGGTAAAGGTTGCCGTCCTGGTCCGTCGTGATCGAGTGCGGGCCGAGGAACTGTCCGGGCTGGCCGCCGGGCGCGCCCCAGCCGTACAGGTAGTTCCCCTTCAAGTCGTACTTGACGATGCGGTTCGTGCCGCCATCCGACTGCCACAGGAACCCGTCCGTGGTGATCAGGTGCGCGTACGGTGAGGACCGCATGCCGGTGCTCCACATGTCGAGGAACTTGCCGTTCTCGTCGAACACCTGAAAGCGCCGGTGCCCGCGATCGACGACGTACAGCTTCCGGTCGTTGCTGATCTGGATGCTGTGGACCGTGTTGAACTCGTTTGGTCCCGGGTTGGCCGGATCCTTGGGCTCCGTGCCCCAGTCCATCAGGAACTTTCCATCCTTGTCGAACTTCGCGACACGCTTGCCGCCGTAGCCGTCGCTGATGAAGAACGTCCCGTCCGGAAGCCACGCGATGTCGGTCGGCCGGTCGAAGAGCTTGCCGGCGTCACGTCCGCGCTGGCCGTTGGTGCCGAGCGTCATCACGAGCTTGCCGTCGTACGTGAACTTGTGAATCACGTGCAGCTGATCGTCGATCAGCCAGACGTGCTTCTCGGGATCGTAGGGGCTCATCTTGATCTTATGGGGACCGCGGCCGCACCGGCCCTCGGAGAGCTTGTCGTGCTCCTGCCACCACTGGACCTTCTTGCCGTCGCGGTCCACGACGAAGATGACGTGGTGATAGCGTCGCTCCCAGCCGCGTTTCGCGGTCGGCTCGCACGTGGCGCTGAGGCCGTCGCCGTTGCCGGTCGAGTTGCCTTGCGACGGGTTGAGCATGCCGTACGGCGTCCACGGCTTGGCGCCTTTGGGAAGTGGCAGCTCGCCGCGCTGTGCGATCCAGATGCGATCGGGCGTTTCGGCGTAGACCGCGCCGACCGATCCCCACGTCCAGCCTTCGTGTTTCACGCCGTCGGGCTCGTCGGGAAGCGGCTGCGGCCAGTTCGGAACGAATTCGTACGGACCGAATTCCTCCTGGCCGCCTCTCTCGGCCTGGACGACGGCTGCGGCCGTTGTGGCCTCAGGTGCAGTGGTGCTGGCCGGCGGTGCGCAACCGTAAACGGCTACGACCGTCAGCGTAGCGATCGCCAACCGGATCGCCAGTGATCGACTGCGAACGTGCATGATCGGGCTCCTTTCGCGCTTCCGGGCGCGCACGACGTGTGGCTGGCCGGCTGCGGCCGGCCGGTATTCAAGTATTTGGACGTTGCGATTCTATCGCGTCTTGGCGCGCACCAACCTTCAAATTCTAACAAATATGGTCTGCCACCTGGCGTTATTCTGTAAGGTACGGTCGGCACGCTCCGACGACCGGCAGAGCTAATGACCACCATTTTCGCTTCGCGCCGTCCGGCACCTTGGCCGTCCGGCGCGGGAGGTTCCCATGCCGCAGCGAAGTCATAAATTCTTCGTGTTCCTCGCGTTTGCGCTCCTCCTGGCACTCGCATCTACTTCCCCGGCTTGGGCGCAGCAGCGTGGGTCGGTCAGCGGCCGCGTCGTCGACGCGGCTGGGCTGGCCCTTCCAGGCGCAACGGTGTCCCTGACTCAGCTGAACACCGGGTTCAGCCGATCGGTGGTGACGGCTCAGACCGGCGCGTATACCATCACGAATCTGGACCCGGGCCTGTATACCTTGACGGTCGATATGGCGGGGTTTGCGCCGCTGACGCGCGCGGACCTCCAGCTCGTCTCGGGGTCCGAAATAACCCTGGATTTCAAGATGCAGGTGGCCGGCGTGGCCGAAACGTTGACGGTGACGGGTCAGGCCCCCTTGATCGAACGGTCGAGCAACCGAATAGGCGGGACCCTGTCTGGACGTGAGATCGAAGACGTTCCGGCAAACTTCCGGAACATCGGAGCGCTGACACAGCTCGTGCCCGGTATGACGCCGAACCCGGCGGCCTCGACCTTTGAAGGCGGTCAGGTCGTCGCCAACGGTACGCCCGCGCAGTCGAACGTGTATCTCATCGACGGCATGTACAACAACGACGACCGTCTGGGCGGAAGCCAAGGCACACAGGTACGGGTGGTGCTGGACAACATCGAGGAATACCAGGTGCTGTCGAACCAGTACAGCGCCGAGTACGGCGGCGGCGCGGGAGCGATCATCAACATGGTCAGCCGTGGCGGCACCAACGCCTTCGCGGGCCGCGCGTACACGTACTTCCGCGACGATAAATTGAACGCGCGGGGACACTTCCTGCCCGCGGCTGCGAGTAAGCCGGACGAGCGTACGCTTCAGAGCGGCTTCGCGATCGGTGGACCGATCGTCAGGAACCGTGCGCACTTCTACTTCACCTACGAGAAAGACAACGAGGACATCGCCGGCCAGAAGCGCTTTCCCGGGCAGGCGGCGCCGCTCGCCGTCGATTTCGTGGGTGCCTTCGAAGTGCGGGCGACGAACTACTTCGGCCGCGGGGACCTGCAGCTCAACGACTCCAATTTCCTGAATGCGCGGTGGGTGCTCGAAACGGCGCCGACCCGGGGTGAGGGATTCAACACGAACAACCAGACGATTGACGCGCAAGCGTGGGAGGCGGACTGGGATCAGCTGTTCAACGTGGCCTATACGAGCGTGCTGACAGACCGTGCGTCGAACGTCCTCCGCGTGGGCCGCATCGGCGAGCAGCTGGGCTCGGGCGCCCAGACGTACTTCAACGACGATGTCTCGTTCCGCGGATTCGACGGGCGCGACCCCTTCACGATCGGACAGCAGAACAATCATCCGAGCTACGTCACCGGGAAGGGTGGCAACGGTGCGAACACGCGGATTCGGACCTACATCATCGAGGACTCGTTCAGCTACTTCATCCCGAGTCTGTGGGGCGGCGAGCACACGCTGAAGACGGGGGCCGGCTTCAGTTATAATTCGGCGCCCGGACGGGCGACGGTCAGCTCGGGCGCGTTCCGGTTTCCGACGGACAGGCCCTACAATCCCAGCGACTCGTCGACGTTCCCGGACCAGTTCACGATCGACGTCGGACCACCCGGAGGCGACTTCGCGGTCGACTCCATCGACAAGCGCTACAACTTCTTCTTCGAGGACAAGTGGCGCGTGGCCAGCAATCTGACGTTCAATGTCGGGCTTCGCTACGACCACCAGCAGCAGATTGCGGCGAGCAAGGACGACTGGAGCCCGCGCGGAGGCTTTGCGTGGGATATGCGGGGCAACGGGCAGACGGTGCTCCGAGGCGGCGTCGGCCGGTTCTACGCCTACATGCCGATCTCCGTCGTGCTGAACCTGCAGACGGCTGCGGTGCAGACGCTGTTTCCCACCATCACCGTCACGACGGCGAGCGACACCTGCCGCTGCGTGCTCGTACCGTCTATGATCAGTGACTCGCAGGGGAATCCCGGCGTCGCGGTGCTCAGCCCGGCCGCCATCGCGTTCCTGACGGCGCAGCGGGCGTCGCTGCTCGCCGGCTCGACGTTCTCGCGGGATCCGCGGGTTGACGATCCGAACCGGCAGATGCCGTATCAGAACGCGTGGAGCTTCGGGTTGGCCCACCAGGTGACGCCGACGACGGCGGTGACCGTGGACTACGTCGCCAACGCCTCACGCGATCAGAACGGCGTCGTGGACATCAACGAGCCGGTGAACGGCGTAAGGCCTGGCGTCAACACGTTCGATCCGACGGGCATCCTGATTCCGACAGTGGCGCGGGGCACGGCGTTCCGGCGCGTGCTCCAGAACCAGTCGAACCCGGCGTTCGACGGCGACTACAAGTCGTTCCAGATGTCCCTGCAGAAGCGGCTCTCGAACCGCGTGAGCGGTCGCGTGGCGTACACGGCGCAGGAGAGCACCTACGTCGGCCTCGGCAACCCGGATACGCGTCGCGTGTGGCTGGACAACGACATCCTGGCCGACAAGGGCACGTTCGCGTCGAATCGCACGCATGTGCTGGCGATGAGCGGTGCGTTCAACCCTTGGCGCACCCTGACCGCCGCGGCCGTCGTCAGCGCGATCTCGGGAGCGCGGATCAACGAGACGACGGGCAGGGACGGCAACGGCGACGTCGACAACACCGATCGTCCAATCAGGGGCATCGACGACCTGACGTTGCCGATCCGGTCGGAGCTCGACTCGCAGGGCCGGGCGGTGATCAACGGGCTCGAGGGTCCAGGGTCCTTCCTGATTGATTTCTCGTTGCGGTACTCGCTGCCGCTGGGAAGGGCCGCGTCGAGCCTGGACTTCTTCTTCGACGTCTTCAACCTGATCAATCGAGAGAACCTCGTGGCCCCGACGGGCAACCGTGCGTCGGCCAATTTCATGGTGTCGACGGCGGCGCAGTTCGCGCGTCAGAGCCAGTTCGGCGTGCGGGTCCGTTTCTAGAGGATGCAGAGATGAAGCGATTCGGCGTGAGTGGCGTCGTCCGGCACATGGGCGCCGGACTCGTTCTGTCGGTGGCGCTGTGGCTGAGTGCCGCCGGCGTTTTCGTTGCCGGTCAGATCGAGCTTGGGGTCATGCAGGGCGTCGTGAGAGACGAGGCGGGCAAGCCGCTCGTGGACGTGACGTTTCGCATTCGCGACCTGAGCCGTGGACGTGATGTTTCGGTCAAAAGCGACAAGGACGGCCGTTTCTACCGCCGTGGCCTGCCGGCAGTGGAGTACGAGATTTTCGTCGAAAAGGACGGCTACCAGCCGATTCACGACAAGCTGAAGTTGGTCGCCGGCGTGGATCGGCGTTTCGAGTTCAAGCTGGTCAAAGCCGCGCCCGAAGGGTCCGACGATTTCGTTCGTGGCGTTGCGGCGTTCAACCAGGGCAACTTCGAGGCGGCGGCACGCGCGTTTGAGGCATCGGTGCAGAAGGCCCCCACTCTGTCGGAAGTTCGGATCAATCTGGCACTGGCATACCTGCGGCTCTCTCGGACGGCAGACGCGGTCGCTCAGCTCGAACGGGCGGCGGAGCTCGATCAGGATTCGCCGCGTACGCTGTTTCAGCTTGGCGATGCATACGTGGAAATCAAAGCGTTCGACGAAGCCGTCGCCGCGCTCGAAAAGGGCCTCGCCAGGCAGCCGGCCCTGAGCGATCCGCTGTCGTTTCAGGCGACGACCACGCTCGGCGCGGTGTATTTTTCGATGGGAAGAAACGACGACGCCATTGCGCAGTTCAGCAAGGCCCTGGCCGTCAATGCCGACGCGCTCGCTCCGCGGATTGGGCTGGGGAAGGCGTACTTCAGCAAGGGAGACGTACCCGCAGCCCTCGAGCACTTCCGGAAGGTCGTCTCGACCGCGCCGGGTACGGCGGAAGCGACTGAAGCCGAGATGTTCATCAAAGAGCTCGAGAAAGCCAGCCCGCGCGAGTAGGGAGCCGCGGGAGTGATCGACTCCCATTGCCACCTGGCCGACCCTGCGTTTGCGTCCGAGCTCGACGCCGTTGTCGGCCGTGCGCGCGCTGCGGGTCTCGAGCGCGCGCTCGTGATCCTTGCGGCCGGCGACGATCGCGAAGCGGCGCGGGCGAGCCGGGTTCAGGCGCTCTGGCCCGAGGTTCGCGTCGCAATTGGCGTCCATCCGCACACGGCCCATCAGTTCACAGGGAGCCCCGAGCGCGCCGCGGACGTGGTGCGCGCGCAGATCGCCGCGACACCCTCGGCCCGGGCCGTCGGCGAGATCGGGCTCGACTATCACTACGACTTCTCGCCGCGCGACGTGCAGCAGCAGGTGTTCCGCGCGCAGATCCGTCTAGCCGGTGAGCTCGGACTGCCCGTCGTCATTCACACCCGCGAAGCCGATGCCGATACCGTTGCGATTCTTCGTGAAGAGGGCAAAGGGGCGCTGCGAGGCGTGTTGCACTGCTTCACGGGCGGACTCTCGCTGGCCCGAGCGGGACTGGACTTGGGGTTCCATATCTCGCTGGCCGGCATCCTGACGTTTCCGAAGGCGGCAGACTTGCGAGCGACCGTGAAAACGTTGCCGCCCGATCGGCTGCTGGCCGAGACAGACAGTCCCTATCTGGCGCCGGTCCCGTACCGCGGCAAGCGCAACGAGCCCGCCTACGTGGCGTACGTCGTCGCGGCGCTGGCCGACATTCACGGCCTCGATGCGGGGGACATGGCCCGACAGACCTCCGCCAACTTCCACACGCTGTTCCGGCCGTGATAAAGTTCTGAGGACACCACCTATCCAACTGTGGAAAACTCCTCGCTCGCCCTCGCGCAGATCTTCGAGTCGATTCGCGTCGACCTCGAGAGCGTCGACCGTGAATTCGCGCGCCACGTCGAGTCGCAGGTCGAGCTGATCCCGAAGATCGGCAAGTACATTCAGACAAGCGGCGGCAAGCGCATGCGTCCGGCCGTGCTGATCATGGCGGCGCGGCTCGCCGGGTACCAGGGCGACCGCGCGGTGCTCTATGCGGCGGTCGTGGAGTTCATCCACACGGCGACCCTCGTCCACGACGACATCATCGACGACTCGGAGCTGCGCCGCGGCCGCCTGGCGGTCCACTCGCGGTGGGGCAACGACATCACCGTGCTGCTCGGGGACTACCTGTATATCAAGTCGATGGCGCTCGCGCTGACGCACGACACGCTCGATCTCGTGCGTCTGCTCTGCGACGTGACGCTGCGCATGATCGAAGGCGAGCTCTATCAGCTCACGAAGAACGGCGACGCCGACATCACCGAGGACGAGCACTTCGACATCATCCGCCGGAAGACCGCGTACCTCTTCGGCGGCTGCGCGCAGATCGGCGGGATGCTGGGCCGCGTCGACAAGGAGGGCGAGGCGGCGCTTCAGGAATACGGCTTCAACCTCGGCATCGCGTTTCAGCTCGTCGACGACCTGCTCGACTTCACGGGCGACGCCTCCGCCCTCGGCAAGCCCATCGGCGCCGATCTGCGCGAAGGCAAGATGACGCTGCCCCTCATCCATCTGCTGCAGCAGGACGGAGAGATCGGTTCGCGGATCGTGCGCGACATCATCGCGAGCCGGACAACCACCGACGAGCAGTGGGACCAGCTCCTGCGGATGCTCAGGCAGCATCGATCGATCGACTACGCGAATCGGCGCGCGGCGGAGTTCGCCGAACGCGCCAAGAAGCCGCTCTACGTGTTTCCGCCGAGCGCCGAACGCGACGCGCTGCTCGCGCTGCCGGATTACGTTGTGTCGCGTGACCGATGAGAGTGCCCTGTGTGTCCTCCGTGGTGAACGCTCGTGTCGTCGACGTCACCTGAGGATCGAATCATTCGGCTTCGCGCTCTCATTCGCCACCACGAAGAGCGCTACTACATCCACAACGACCCGGAAATCTCCGACGAAGCGTTCGACCGCCTGCTCCACGAGCTCGAGCGGCTGGAAGCCGAGCATCCCGATCTCGTCACGTCCGATTCGCCAACGCAGCGAGTGGCCGGCCGGCCCGTCGAGGGATTCGAGACCGTCGAGCACGCCCAGCCGATGCTCAGCCTCGACAACGCCTACGACGACGAGGAGCTGAAGGCGTTCGACGAGCGTGTGAGCACAGGCGAGGCCGCCGTCGACTACGTGGCCGAACTGAAGATAGATGGGCTCAGCATCGCCCTGACCTATATCGACGGCCTTCTGATGCGGGGCGCCACACGGGGCGACGGCGTGCGCGGCGAGGACGTGACCGCCAACGTCAGGACGATCCGCGCCATCCCGCTCAGGCTGCGCGGCCGCGCAGGGCGGATCGAAGTGCGCGGCGAGGTGTACCTGCCGCGCGCCTCGTTCGATCGCACGAACCGCGAACGGGAAGAGAACGGCGAGCCGCTGTTCGCGAACCCACGCAACGCCGCCGCCGGCACGATGCGTCACCTCGATCCGGCGCTCGTCGCCAGGCGCGGGCTGTCGGCGTTCATGTATCAGGTGATCGACGCCGACGGGCATGGAGGGCGCGTCCCGGCGGACCCGCCGGCAATCACCACGCACGCGCGCATGCTGGCCGCGATGCGTGAGTGGGGATTGCCCGTCGAGCCGCACTGGCGCGCGTGCAGGGGCGTTGATGAGGTCGCCGCCTTCTGCCGCGAGTGGGCCGACGCGCGCCGCGCGCTCGACTTTCAGACCGACGGCGTCGTGATCAAAGTCGACGACCTGGCGCTGCGGGAACGCCTCGGCGCGACCAGCAAGTTTCCGCGCTGGGCCACCGCCTTCAAGTTTCCCGCCGAGCAGGCCACGACCATCATCCGGGCCATTCACGTGAACGTCGGACGGACTGGCGCGGTGACGCCGTACGCCGTGCTCGAACCGGTCTTCCTGGCCGGTTCGACGATCTCGATGGCGACCCTGCACAACGCCGAGGATCTGGCGCGCAAGGACATCCGCGAAGGCGATTGCGTGCTGATCGAGAAGGCGGGCGACGTCATTCCGAAAGTGGTCAAGGCGATCGTGCCCGATCCACCCCCCGTCGGCCGCAGCGCGCCGTGGCGGATGCCCTCGGCATGCCCGGTGTGCGCGAGCGCGCTCTCGCGCGACGAGGAAGCGGTGGTCTGGCGATGCGAGAATCCTTCATGCCCAGCGCGGATCCGCCGGAGCCTCGAGCACTTCGCGTCGCGGACGGCGATGAATATCGAGGGCCTCGGCGCGTCGCTCGTCGACGAGCTCGTCGAGCAGGGCCTGGTGCGCGACTTCGCGGATCTGTATCGCCTGGAAGCCGGCCAGCTCGAATCGCTCGTCGTCACGCCCCGCGAGCCGAGGTCCGAGCGCGCACGGCCGCGAAGACTGGGGAAGGTGGGCGCCAACGTGATCGCCCAAATCGAGCGCAGCAAGCAGAACGATCTCTCGCGCCTGCTGTACGCCCTCGGCATCCGCCACATCGGGGAGAAGGCCGCCGCCACGCTTGCGAAGCACCTGAGGACGATCGATCGCATCATGGAGGCGCCGGTCGAGGCGCTGCAGACGTTGCCGGATGTGGGGCCCGTCGTCGCCGCGTCCATTCGTGCGTTCGCGGACGCGCCGCGCAACCGCCACCTGGTCGATCGGCTGAAAGAGGCCGGGGTCAATATCCTCAGTCTTGCGCCGGAGCAGGGCAACGAGCCCGGCCCCCTGGCCGGGAAGGTCTTCGTGCTCACCGGCACACTCTCATCGATCTCGCGCGAAGCGGCGGCGTCCGCGCTCGAGCGCCTGGGCGCGAAAGTATCGGGCTCGGTCAGCCGGAAGACGACGTATCTGGTCGCTGGCGCCGACGCGGGCAGCAAGCTGGACAGGGCCCGCGAGCTCGGCGTTGAAACACTGGATGAGGAGGCCTTCAAGGCTCTTATAATGAAAGGGCGGGTCTAAAGACCTGCAGACGTCATGTCCCGCCGATTCACGATCGTCACCGTCATACTGACCGCGGTCGTGGCCTTTCTCGTTGGAGCGATCACGGCCGGCGCGCCGGGCCAAGGAGCGATGAGGGCCGGCGTCCCGGAAGGATCGCAACGTCCGACGCCGGTCATGCGGGCAGCCGGGACCTCCTCATCGCCCGCTGCCGGGACCGCCCCCGTCCCGCTCGTCAATTTTGCCGACGTCGTCGAGCGGATCAATCCGGCCGTGGTGAACGTCGAGGCCACGACGCGGGCGACCAACGCCTTGCGGCGGCGGCGAGTGCGGCCGGACCTGCCCGACGTGCCCGATCCCTTCAACGGCGGCGTGAACGGCATTCCGAGAAACGACCGCGACCAGCCGAGGCGCGGCTCGGGCAGCGGGTTCATCATCGACGCCGATGGCAACATCCTGACCAACCACCACGTCATCGATGGCGCCGAGCGGATTACGGTGAAACTCTCGGACGGCCGGAGCCTGCGTGCGCGCGTGATCGGCGCCGATCCCGACACGGACATCGCGCTCATCCGGGTCGAGGGCCAGACGGGCCTGCCGGTGGCGCCGATCGGCGATTCGTCGACCCTGCGGATGGGCGAGTGGGTGTGCGCGATCGGCAACCCCCTCGGGTACGAGCACACGGTCACGGTCGGCGTGGTGAGCCATCTCGGGCGGAAGCTCTTCGACGCGAGCCTCGACAACTACATTCAGACCGACGCGGCCATCAACTTCGGCAACAGCGGCGGTCCGCTCATCAACGCGCGTGGCGAAGTGATCGGCATCAACGCCGCCGTGAGCTCGCGCGCGAGCAACATCGGGTTTGCCGTGCCCATCAACGGCGCGTCGGCGATTCTGCCGCAGCTCAAGGCCAAGGGCTACGTCTCGCGCGGCTACATCGGCGTGGTCCTTCGCGACGTGGACGCCGACCTCCAGCAATCGTTGAGCCTTTCGGTCAGCAGCGGCGCGTTCGTGCAGGATGTGACCGGCGGATCGCCCGCCGATCGCGCCGGCGTTCGCCCCTACGACGTCGTCGTCTCGTTCGACGAACAGGCTGTGGCGAACGAAGATGAGCTGATTCGCGAGATCTCGGCGCACGCACCAGGTTCGGCGGTGAAAATGCGCGTGCTCCGCGATGGCCGCGACCAGACCTTCCTGGTGAAACTGGCGGAGCGGCCGCCCCGTGAAACCGCGGCCCAGAGCCGGCAGGCGCCGCCGGCCTCGGGCCTCAAACCCGATCTCGTGCCCGTGATCGGGTTGACGGTACGGGACCTCGACGCGGCGGCGTTCAACCGGCTCGATCTGCCGAGCTACACGCGTGGCGTGCTCATCACGCGCGTCGAGCCACTCAGCTCGTCGTTCGACGCCGAGGTGCAGCGCGACACCGTGCTCATCGAGATCAACCGCAAGCCGGTCCGATCGGCCGCCGAGTTCCGGCGGTTGGCCGGTGCCGCGCGCACGGGCGACGTCCTGGCGCTGTACGTCTACGTCCCCGAAGTGGACCAGCGCAAGCTGGTGACGGTTCGCGTCGAGGACCGATAGTCGCGCCGCCGATGCTCTGCTCCCGCCGGATCACCAAGAGCGCCACGCGTCGCAGCCTGCCCTCACTCGTGCCCATGCCCAAATCGCGCATCCTGGTGATCGACGACGACGGCGCGATTCGCGACTCGCTCAGATCGCCTGCGGACCGCGCGACGCGAGAAGTCGCCGAGCGCGCGCGAGCGGGGGTGGGGCCCCGCGAGCACTGAATCATGCCAAAGTCCCGCATCCTTGTCATCGACGACGACGCCGCTATTCGCGATTCGCTGCGGATGACTCTCGAGTATGCGGGCTACGAATTCGTCGGCGCCGCCACCGGCCAGGAGGGTCTGTCGCTCGCCGAGCGGGACGCGCCCGACATCGTGCTTCTCGACATCAAGATGCCCGGGATGGACGGCATGGAGGTGCTGAGCCGCCTCCGGCAGATGAGCGACACCACGCCGGTCGTGATGATCTCCGGGCACGGTACGACGACGACCGCCGTCGAAGCCATCAAGCGAGGCGCGGTGGATTTTCTCGACAAGCCGTTCGAGAGCACCGATCGGCTGCTCGTGACGATCAGCAACGCGCTCGAGCAGGGCCGGCTGCGAGACGAGAACCGGACGCTCAAGAAACAGGCCGAAATCCGGCATCAGATGATTGGCGAGAGCGCCGCCCTCAAGCAGGTCACCGCGGCGGTGGCGCGCGCGGCCCCGACGAGCGCCACCGTGCTCATCCAGGGCGAGAGCGGCGTCGGCAAGGAGCTCGTCGCGCGCACGATCCACGGCAACAGCAACCGGCGGCGCGAGCGGTTCGTGCAGGTCAACTGCGCAGCGATTCCCGAGGAGCTGATCGAGTCGGAGCTCTTCGGACACGAGAAGGGCTCGTTCACGGGCGCCACCGAGAAGCAGGTGGGCAAGTTCGAGCAGGCCGATCGCGGGACGATTTTTCTCGACGAGGTCGGCGACATGAGCGCCAAGACCCAGGCGAAGGTGCTGCGCGTGCTGCAGGAGGGCGAGGTCGAGCGTCTGGGATCCGCGCGCACGATCAAGGTGGACGTGCGGGTGATCGCCGCCACGAACAAGAACCTCGAGGAAGAGATCGAGAAGGGGCATTTCCGCGAGGACTTGTACTTCAGGCTGGCCGTGATTCCGATCCACGTGCCGCCGCTGCGCGAACGGCCCGAAGACGTCGCCCTCCTGGTTCGGTACTTCATGGACCATGTCGGCCGCGAGAACAACAGGCGGCCCAAGCGGATCACACCGGCCGCACTCGAGGCGCTGCAGCGGTATCGGTGGAAGGGCAACATCCGCGAGTTGCGGAACACGGTCGAGCGGCTGATTATCATGACGGACGGCGACACCATCGACACCGCCGACCTTCCCACCGCCGTCCGCTCGTCGGGGGGCGAAGGCGGGCTTGCCACGCCGAAGCTCCCGAGCGACAGCGAGGGGGCGAAGGCGGGGACGCTTCGCCAGTTCAAGGACAGCGCGGAACGCGCCTATCTGGTGGCCAAGCTCCGCGAGAATGGCTGGAACATCTCCAAGACCGCGGAGGTTATCGATACGCCGCGCAGCAATCTCTACAAGAAGCTCGAGCAGTACCGGATCTCGCAGGAGACCGATGGATAACACGGGTGCACTTGAGCACCCTCTAGTACTGACGTTGTACAATCGATCCCGTCGCAGCAAGCCAGACGGCCGCCGTTCGACTCGGCCCTTCGGGCCTCGCTCACGGCAAGCTGCCTCGAGCGAGGCGCGAGACGGGCAAGGTTCCCGTCGAGGGAGCTTGTCCCGAGCGAGGCGCGAAGCGCCGAGTCGAGGGGAGGAAAGTCCGAACTCCGCAGGGCAGTGCGCCGGGTAACGCCCGGTCAGGGCAACCTGAAGGAAAGTGGCACAGAAAACATACCGCCTGCGTCGAACCGGTCGACCCTGCGGAGTCGCGCGGCCCTCAAATGTCGGGGGCCGCGCCACTCCTTCCAAGTGCACCGGGTAGGTCACGAAGTGGCCCTGTGTAGTCCACGGAGTGAGCCCGGGCCGGGTCGACCGGTTCGACGTAGGTAAGGGTGAAAAGGTGCGGTAAGAGCGCACCGCGCCCGTGGCAACACGGGTGGCAGGCCAAACCCCGCACGGAGCAAGACCAAATAGGGAGGCGCCAAGGACGGCCCGTCCGAGGCCTCCGGGTCGGTCGCTCGATCTCGCCAGCAATGGCGAGGCTAGAGGAATGGCCGTCACCCTGAGCGAGGCCGCGCAAGCGGCCGAGTCGAAGGGAACAGAATTCGGCTTACGGCCTGCTGCGATGTTTTTCGTTTCACCTCGTCTCCGGCGGCAGCCGGCGACGTGCGGACAGGATCTCCCATGCTGATCAGGCCGCGCCCTTGGTTTGCCGTTCCCGCCGCCGCGCTCGCACTCGCGGCGATCGCGCTGGGGCTGGCGGTGCTCGCCGCCCAGCCGCCGCAGGCGCCCGGGCAGTTCCGCCCGCGCCCCGCCGAAGGCCGGGATCCTGAGCTTCCGCCGCCGAGCATCCGCGAGTACAAGCCACGGTCCACGCTGGTCGTGCCGCAGCATCCCGTGCCGCGCGCGAAGTTTCCGGCGATCGACGTCCACGGCCACCCGCCGAGCCCGACGTCGGCAACCGAGTATGCGCAGGTCGTGAAATCCATGGACAGCCTCAACGTACGGCTGATGATCTATGCCGGCAACAACAACAGCACGCGGATGCCAGCCGTTCTGGCCGGCATCAAGAGCAGCCCGAACCCGGATCGCATGGTGGCCTTCACCAACATCAACGTCAGTGACGTCGGCCCCGGCTATGGACGCCGCGCCGCCGCCCAGCTCGAGACCGACGTCAAGGCCGGCGCCAAGGGACTGGGCGAAATCATGAAGGGTTTCGGCTTGACCGCCAGGACATCGGACGGCAGCCGTGTGAAGCTCGACGATCCGGAGCTCGATCCCATCTGGGAGACGTGCGCGCGCCTCGGTATTCCCGCGTTCATCCACACGGGAGACCCCGCGGAGTTCTTCCAGCCGCTCGACTACAGCAACGAGCGCTGGCTCGAGATGGCGCTGTATAGGGACCGCCGGTACTTCGATCGCTCGCGCTACCCGTCGTTCAACGATCTCATGGCTGAGCGCGACCGCTTGTTCGCGAAGCATCCGAAAACGACGTTCATCGTCGCTCACATGGGATGGCACGCGAACGACCTGGGGCGCCTGGGAGCCATGTTCGACAGGATGCCGAATCTCTACACGGAGGTCGGCGCGATTCTCTACGATCTTGGCCGGCAGCCCAGGGCGGCGCGGGAGTTTTTCACGAAGTATCAAGACCGCATTCTCTTTGGGAAAGACAGCTTTCAACCCGACGAGTATCCGTACTACTGGCGCGTGTTCGAGACCAACGACGAATACTTCGACTACTACCGCGACTACCACGCGTTCTGGAAGCTGTACGGTCTCGGTCTCTCCGACGAGGTGCTGAAGAAGGTCTACTACGGCAACGCGCTGAAGATCATTCCGGGTCTCCCACGGGCGGGCTTCCCGCCCGTCTGACAATGGCATCAATGGCATCAATGGCATCGGGTCATTGGATAATCTGGTAATCGAGTAATCGATTGTGCCATTGACCGACACAATGCCCCCATGCAATTACCCAATTACTCGATTACCCAATTACTCGATTACCCGCTGTAGCGACTGACCCCATGTCCTTTTATCTCGTCACCGGCGGCGCGGGCTTTATCGGCTCGCACCTGACCGAAGAGCTCGCGCGCCGCGGCCACCGCGTGCGCGTCGTCGACAGCCTGATCACAGGCAAGCGCCGGAACCTCGACCACGTCGCCGGCGTGGAGTTTCTGGAGGGCGACCTCGCCGATCCGGCGATCGCGGAACGCGCGGTCGGCGGCGTCGAGTACGTCCTGCACCAGGCGGCCATTCCGTCGGTGCCTCGTTCGGTGAACGATCCAGTGACGTCGCACCGGGCGAACGTCGACGCGTCCTTGAACATTCTCGTCGCCGCACGAGACGTCGGCGTCAGGCGCCTCGTCTACGCCGGATCGTCGTCGGTCTACGGCGACACGCCGACGCTTCCGAAGCGCGAGGACATGCCGCCCAATCCGCTCTCGCCGTATGCGTTGCAGAAGCTCGTGGCTGAGCAGTATTGCCAGATGTTCACTCGGCTCTACGGCTTCGAGACGGTCACGATTCGTTACTTCAACGTGTTCGGGCCGCGGCAGGATCCAGGCTCGCCGTACTCGGGCGTCATCTCACTCTTTGCGACAGCGTTGATCGAGGGGCGCCAGCCAGTCATCTACGGTGACGGCGAACAGACGCGCGACTTCACCTACGTGTCGAACGTGGTGGACGGCGTGCTGCTGGCGTGCGAGGCGCCAAAGGCGGCCGGCGAGGCGGTGAACGTCGCCACCGGCGGCCGCATTTCACTGAACGGGCTGCTCGACACGATGAACGGCATCGTGGGCACGAATCTGAAGGCCGTGCACCAGCCGGCACGCGCGGGCGACGTGCGCGACTCGCAGGCCGACATCACGAAGGCGAGAACCGTGCTCGGCTACTCGCCGCGTGTGGGCCTGGAGGAGGGCCTCCGCAACACGCTCGACTGGTGCCGCGCCGGGCGCGCCTAGAGGCTGGGGCTAGTGACCTGGCAAGCAGCGCGAGGAGTGGGAGCGGACAGATCGACGCGGCGCATCATCAGGTCTTCCGGGATGCCATGATCGCGACCGGGTAGCCGTAGCGAATCGTGCCGCTCATCCGACGGGCCGCCACGTCCAGCGCGTCAGAGCCGACCGAATCCACGAACATCGCCCGAATCGTGTCGGCGTCGCCAGGACCCGGGAACGATCGGGCCAGCAGACCTTCCAATTCACCCTCGAGCCGGTACGTCGTTTCGCGCGGAGCGGGAAGTCCGGCGGCCGCGAAAAGGGTGCGCAGTTCCTCCACCGGCATCGCACGCACATGCGACGGGTCCCGCAGTTTCTCCATCCGGTTGAACGCGTCGGCCTTGTCGCGCGCGGGCGCGCTGTCGACGACGACGACGTGTCCGGCCGGGGTGCAGACACGGACCATTTCGCGGAGCACCGCGCCGGGATTCAGGAAATGGTGAAACGCGAAGCGCGAGATCACAATCGAAAAGGCTGCGGCGTAGTAGGGCAGGGGCGTGACGTCGCCTTGCTGCCAGGTGATGTTCTCGAGATCCAACTCGCGCTGCAGCGCACGCGCGCGATCGAGCATCGCGGGCGTGATGTCGATGCCCGTGACGTGGCGCGCCACGCGCGCGAACGCGCACGCGAGGATGCCCGGACCGCACGCCACGTCGAGGACGGTGTCTGCAGGACCGGCACCCGAGAACTCGACAACCATGGCGAGCGCCGCTTCGTCCCTGATGCCGGGCGAGATCGAAAAGGGCCCGGCCTGCCGGGTGAACTGGTCGAGGATCGACTCGCGATGCGGATCGGACATGTGCTGATTATCAGGTTATTGACGTCGAAAGATTGGGGCGCGGGCGCGCAAGGCACCGAAAGTTCGATAAGATGCTGGCGTGCGATCAACGGCAGGCCACCTCGCGCTGGCGCTGGCTGGCGCGCTGGTGCTGGCCACGCTCGTTCACGGCCAGGGGCGGGCCGCGGGTGCGGCCGGCGCGCCGCGTGTGGGTGGCACGGAAATCTCGTCCGAATTCTCATGGGAGCGGTCGGCCGACGTCACGCTCGACGCCAACACGGCAACCTTCGGCACGGCGCCGTTCTTCATCACGTTTTCCATCACCTACCACGGCCTGAAGCTGGCGGTGCCGCCCGAGTCGGTGGACGTGCTTCTCGTCCGCGAGTCGCCAACGGCGTCCGACGTTTCCGGCGATGCGGGGCCGGTCGTCGCGTTCATCGACGCCCTGCCAGTACCGCTCACGAAACAGACAAATGAAGGGCCAGACCGCGTCAAGAGCGTCATCCCATTCGAGGTGTTCCAGTGGATGGTCGGCGGCGAAACGCTCGAATTCGAGGTGTTCGCCCGCCGGCTCGTGCTAGCACCGGGACAGATGCGCGTGCTGAAGCAGGTGGCAACGGACTGGGCCCATCCCTCGAAGACAGGGGTGAGGGACTAAGGACCCGAGTTAGGGGCTCGGGATTCGAGGTTCGGAGAGCGCAACGAACGGCGTCATTCCGATCGCCTCCCCTGCGAGCGTCCCCCACCTCGCCGCCCATCCCCGCCCATCGTCTTCAGCGACAGGTGCTTGGAGAAACGGCTCGAGTGCGCTGCGGTGGTCCGAGCCTTGCCTGTGGAGAGTGCGACCCTGAGTCGGACACGAGGCAAAGACCTGCTGGGGCCTGACCTCCTCACACCGGTCGAAACCGTCGACCAGGGTCCCCTTCACAGGAGGCCGGATGAGTGTCTGCGCAGCCGCCACATCGGCGGCGGTTGGTCGTGCGCGCGCTGGATCAGCGTGCGCGTCGTTTGACAGCACGAACAGTATGGTCATACAATTCTGGTCATGGCGAGCCAGACGGCCACCGGGAAGCGCAAGCGGTCATCCGGCGAATGCATCGCCGCGGCCACATTCAAGGCCAGGTGCCTGGAGCTGATGGATCGAGTGAAGGAGACGGGTATGGAATACGTCATCACGAAACACGGAGAGCCTGTGGCGAAGCTGGTTCCGTACCGGGCGCCTAAGACGACCTCGTTCTTCGGATCGATGAAAGGCACCGTGCTGAAGTACGAGCGACCCTTCGATCCGATCGACGGCGAGTACGACATCAACCGCGTCTGAGGTGCGCTGTGCTGTTGCTCGACACGCATGTCTGGGTGTGGAGCGTCGAGGGGGACGTCGGCCGCGTGGGTCGCCGGGCGCGCCAGCTGCTCAGACGGGCGGAGTCGCACGAGGCTCTTCGCGTCTCTCCAGCTACCTTGTTCGAGGTCACCGCGCTCCACACGGCGGGACGTCTGCGCTTGGCGTGGCCTCCCGAGCAATGGATCGGCCAGGCCTTGGAAGTCGCGAGCGTCCGCATCGCCGCGCTGTCGCCGGCGATCGCCATCGATGCCGGCTACATTCCGCGGGACGCGCTTGCCGATCCGTTGGATCGTCTCCTGGTGGCCACGGCTCGCCAGCTCGACGCGACCTTTCTGACGAGCGACGCGCGAATCCTCGACTACGCCAAAGACACGGGGAATGTGCGCGCGTACGACGCCAGCGTGTGATCCGCGAATCGTGCCACGAAGGCACGAAGACACGAAGAAGACCACGCCACGACAACTGGCCACGAA
>Ga0156018_1099_pt1 | contig 29662 bp, 21 predicted proteins | sample RifCSPlowO2_02_FD_107672 | JGI IMG/M metagenome (GOLD analysis project Ga0156018, IMG submission 107672) | Acidobacteria bacterium RIFCSPLOWO2_02_FULL_65_29 | reverse complement strand
GCGCGACGACCGAGAATATCGGGAATATTTGAGGAAGGAGCAACGCAGCCGGCGGGGATGCATCGCCCGTCGAATGCAGCCAGACTTTCACCACGGGCTGTTAGGCAGTTTTCATCATGATGCAGTGCATCTTCAGACCTGCATGCGCCGCAGTAGGCAGGACTGAAGTCCTGCACCACACGCCGGCGCAAACGTAAAATGCTGCAATCGCGCGTGTCAAGAACAGGTTTCCTCTTCCGTGCTTTCGTGATTTCGTGGCTACTTCTCACCGTGGCGACCCTGGTGGGCTGTCGGAATTCGTCCACGGAGAGCACGAATGGCCGGCCGGCGCCGGGCCCGTTGACGTTCAACCGGGATGTGGCCCCGATCGTGTTTCAGCACTGCGCGCCGTGCCATCGGCCGGGCGAATCGGCGCCGTTCGACCTGCTCACCTACGAGGACGTCCGACAGCGCGCCCGCACGATTGTGTCGGCGGTCGAGCGCCGCGTGATGCCTCCGTGGCTCCCCAAGGCCGGCTACGGCGCGTTCGCCGCCGAACGCCGGCTCGCGCCGCAAGAAATCGAGACCTTCAAGGTCTGGGTCGAGCAGGGGGCCCTCGAGGGCGGTCGTCCCGACCTGCCGGCAGCGCCGCGTTTCGCGGACGGCTGGCGGCTGGGCACGCCGGATCTGGTGGTCAAGCTGCCACAGGCGTACACGGTGGCTGCAGACGGCGCCGAATCGTGGCGAAATCTTGTCGTGCCGATCCCCGTCAATGCTCAGCGATTCGTCAAAACCGTGGAGCTTCGCCCCGGCGGTTCGCGCGCCGTGCACCACGCGCTCATCGGCGTCGACCCGACCCGATCGTCGCGCCGCCGCGACGATCGTGATCCAGGACCCGGCTTCGACGGCATGGACATGGGCGACTCGCAGTCGCCCGACGGACATCTGCTCGGTTGGACGCCTGGCATGGCTCCGTTTCCGGGCGTCAGGGATCACGCGTGGCGCCTCGAGCCCGGCACCGACCTCGTCCTCCAGCTGCACCTGACGCCCACCGGGAAACCCGAGAACGTCGACCCGATGGTCGGGTTCTACTTCACCGATCCGCCGCCCCCCACGGCAGCGTTCGCACCGTTGCAGCTGATGCGCCTGGACGCCGACAGCAGCCTGGACATTCCACCGGGCGAACGACAGTTCGTGGTGTCAGACACCTTCACGCTTCCCGTCGATCTCGACGTACTGGCCGTCTATCCGCACGCCCACTTTCTGGCCACGACCATGGAGGCGTTCGCCACGCTGCCTGGCGGGGACCAGAAGTGGCTGATCAGGATCGACGCATGGGACTTCAAGTGGCAGGACATCTATCGCTATACGGCGCCGTTGGCGCTGCCGCGTGGATCGACGATCACGATGCGGTACGTCTACGACAATTCATCCGGCAATATTCGCAACCCGAACCGACCCCCCAGGCGCGTCGTGGCTGGTCTTCGATCGACAGACGAGATGGCCCACCTGCAGCTTCAAGTGCGGCCGGGAAGCGCAGACGCTGGGCTGGTTCTGAAGGAGGCGCTCAATCGCCACGCACTCGAGAACAATCCCGACAACGCATGGGCGTGGTACGAACTGGCCAACGCGTTGCGCGACAGGGGCCGGCCGAGCGAATCCATCGCGTCATATCGCACGGCCCTGGCGCACGACCCCGGTCACGCAGCGTCGCACAACAACCTGGGAATGGTCCTCGCGGACCAGGACAGCATCGACGAGGCCATGCGCCACTACCGCGAGGCGATTCGATTCGAGCCGGATTTCGCCGACGCGCACTACAATCTGGGCAACGCGCTACGATCGCTGCGACGGCTCGACGAAGCGATCGGCCAGTTTCGTACAGCGCTGAAGCTCGAGCCCGGACACGCCGAAGCGCACGTCAATCTTGGCGAAGTGCTGGGCGCGCGGGGACAGATGGACGAGGCCATCGGACACTTCCGAGAGGCCGTTCGTATCCGGCCGGACTCGGCAGAGGCGCACAACAACCTCGGCGCGGCGCTCGGCACCCAAGGGAAGCTGGGCGAGGCGATCGATCACTTTCGCGCGGCCTTGCAGGTCGAGCCAGGTCACCCACGGGCCCAGGAGAATCTGAAGATATCGTTGGAGCAGCTCGCGCGCAGGTGACAGGACCCCGTCATCTCACATATGCGATCGGCCACGAAAACACGAAAACACGAAACAAAACCCCTAGTATTCTTTTTCGTGATTTCGTGCTTTCGTGGTGCCCGACGTGTGTGAGATAGCTTCTACTCCCTCATCCGCACCCGTCGCGCATTCCTCGCCTTCAGCAGCCGCAGCACCGAGTCGACGCTCACGGTTCCATCGGCGTTGAAGAGCAGCTCCGGAATCCCACGGACGCCCGGACCGCGTGAGCGATCCCATGTGGACATGGTCCTCAACTGCGCCTGGCGGCGCTCCGCCGGAGTCCCAACGAAGTCGTACTGAAGGCCGGCAAAGCCCGGAAGCGTCCCGAGCGAGCGGGCGGCGATGAATCGCACCGCGTCGTACGGATCGTCGAGGAGGGTGGCCAGGTGCGGCGCCATCCAATCGGTGCCGGACGCACGTTGTGCAGGCGGCCACGCCATGGCCTGCGCGGCAATGGCGCGCTGGCCCGCGTCGCCGCGGATCATCCACAACAGAGACGCCGCCACCGATCGGTCGTCAACATCCAGTGGGTTCAGCGGGGCCAGCGGAACGCGTGGCGGGCCGTACCATCGATCGAGTGCGTCCCTCGTCCAGTCGAGCGTCTTGTCGAGATGGCAAAGGTTGCACGCATTGGGCCGGCCCGCGTCCACGCTCTCGGCGACGGACGGATTGCTGATCGTGTGGCTGCGGATGGTCTTCAACAAGCCGTAGGCCGTATACGGCATGTGACAGTTGTAACAGGAGCTTCCCGTCGAGTCCGCCGCGTGTTTCGTGTGCGCAGGCAGATTCGAGCGATAACGGTCGTGGCACTGCAGGCAGGCCTCGTTGCCGTCCATGCCCGCGCCCAGCTGGTCGTCGGCCCACTCGGCGAGCGATCGGGGATCGTTGTCGGCCTTGTGCATCGTATGGCACGAGAAACAGGACAGCCCACCTGACCCACGAGGCACATTCCTGAAGCACGGCGACTCGAGGAGCCCGTTGTACTCGCGGCCCGAGACCCGCACCATGCCGTCGGGCCAGAACGCATCGCGAATGAATCCGGCGTCGTCGGCGACGAGCGCCTGCATGGTCGGCGTCTCACGATTCACGGTGGGCTGCGCGAGGAAGCGAGTCGCCACGAGCTCATCGCCGGGCCGGTACGGCAGCCCGCGCGCGTTGGCGTCGCGCTCACCCGCGCGGTCGTAGAACTCCCAAATGCCGTGGCACTGGCCGCACACCTGCGATGACAACTGCGCCGGCAGCCGCGCAGGCTGCACGGTCGTCGGATCGGGCCGACCCGTGAGGTGCAGAAGATACCGACGGAGCGGATTGCTGTTCGCCGCGACGTGATCGGCCGCCGGACCGTGACACGCCTCGCAGGCAATGCCGAACTCGGCGACCGTCGTCTCCACGACCTGCGTGTCGATCGGCTGCGATCCAAAGGGTGTATCGAACTGCGGTTTGCCGAACGTGGCGTGGCAGGCGATACACGTGCTGTTCCAATGGCCGGTCTCGGAGAAGGGCGGGTCGCTCGGCGGATGCAGCACCGCGGATCGGCGCGGAATCCACTGCCGCTCTCCAATCAGATAGGCGCCAGGAAGCTGCCCGAGAAGCCGACGCTTTCCGGTGGCGTACCAGAACACCTGCTGGTGGTGCGAGCCCGTGATCATCACGACCCGGCGCTCCACGCGCGCGCGCTGCTCTGGCGACAGGCTCGAATCGGGATCGTCGAACTCCGCCCAGAGCTCGTCACCCCGGTGATCGAGGCGCATCGGACGGCCGTGGACGCCACTGACCGTGACGTTGTCAAAAGTCGCGCGGGCCGTCTCGCGCGTCGCCACCTGCGTCATCGTCCGGTGGTACGACGCGTGCCAGGATGCGTACTGATCCGGGTGGCAGGCCTGACACGTCTGCGACGAGACGTAGCGGTCCTCGCTTCGCTGAATGGGGCGGTCGGCTACCTCGTGTTCGAGGAGCGGTCGATCGCGGAAGAGTACGGCAGCCGCACCGAGCGCGGTCGCGAGAGTCAGCAGAACGAACACGAACGACGCATGAGCGGCGCCCGCTTCGGCACGAGGTCCGGTGCCCAATTACCCAATTACCCGATTACCAATTGTTCTGAGGGTCACTTGACCGTGACTTTGATCTCCCTGTCGGAAGTCAGGAAACGGTCGCTGGCGCGGCCGCGAATGATGTACTCGCCGGGTTTCGTGAACGCCACCGTGGTCTGCGCCTTGCCGTCTTTCACGGGCGTGGTTCGTTGCGCGAATGTGGCGGCGGCGGGGCCCCGCCAGACGGTCCATGTCACGGTCGGCCCCTGAACGCCTCCGCGCCCGCCTCCCCCTCCACCGCCCGCCGGCGTGGCGACGGCCGGCACATTCACCGGTGCGTCGGCATTGCCTTGCAGCGTCGGCGGCGTCTCCTGCCCGAGCGCCGGCTTGCGCGCTGGCGCGGGCTTGGGAATGCCGTCATCGGTGTACGTCGCGTTCAGGGTCAACTTGTCGGAGAGAGCAACCGACGAGGCCGCCTCGATGACGATCGCCGGCGGCTTGTTGCTCAGATATTCCTTATCGGTCCGGCCGCCGGTCTGCGCGCCGCCGGCGGGATCGATTTCCCACTCTGGCTGCAGCCAGCCGTACGCCTTCTGCGTCTTGCCGTTCACGGTCACGGTCCAGATCAGCTCTTTCTTGCCCCAGTCTTTCGGCACGGACACTCTGAACAGATTGCGGTTCGTGCGCGGGTAGAAGAACGTCGGCTGTCCGCGATCGGGTCCACCCGGCTCGATCGAATTGTTCGGGCCAACCGGGATCGCGGGCTGCTCGACGAAGTTCCGGTTCAGGTACCCGAAGTGCATGCTGACCGAGCCGTCGGGGTTCCTCGACCAGCCTTCGAACACGGGCTGGATATCCTGGCCCGAGTTGTACTTGAAGTTGTTCTGGACTTCGGCCTGCCCCGCCGAGTCAGGCGGCGCGCCGAACAGGACGAGAAGCGCGGCTACAGGGACGACCCATCGCATGTGGGATGACATACGGACCTTCCGACGTTTGTTAAAGGGAACCTGCGGGATCGAAGCGGCGATCGCGAGGCCAGACTGCAGGCCGGCCCGACCTGCAGTCTGCCTCGATCTCCAGCTTACGGCTGCTGTTGCTGCTGCGTCGTTCTGACGCTGCTGGCCTTGCGGGCCTCGACCTCTTGCTTGTATTCGTCGTCGCTCAGGTCGTACCAGCCGATCCACGCAAAGCCCATTTCATCGATCGTTCGCTGGCCATCACCCACCCAGTTCTTGGGATCGGGGTTGGAGCGGTTGGCCGTCGAGTTGTCGTGCCAGCTGATCGTGTGCAGGATGGTGCCCGCCGGGACGATCGGCGCCGCGGCGTCGGCGTAGCTGTAGTTCAGATGCCAGTTGTAGTCGAAATCGGCGCAACTGACGATCTCGCTCTTCATGGACGACCCCGACGTCGGATAGATCAGCTCCAGACACTGGCGCTTGCCGCGGATGTGCATGTGCGGCTGGAACGAGATGATACGCGCGGCCTTGTGCATCATGACGTAGCCGTCGATGCGCGCGACGGTGCCGGCCGGAATATCGATGCCCGCCGTCGACTGAGCGAGCTGCTTCGACCAGCGAACATGCTTGGGCACGTAGCCCTTGGGATAGAGTTGCACGCCGAGCTCGATGCCGGCCATCGTCTCTTCGCCGATGGAGTGGAGATGGTAGCTCACCATCGCCTTCTTGCCCTGCTGCAGGTACACGCCCGAGTCTTCCGGATAGACCTCGGCGTTCTTCCCGGACGCGTACTCGACGAGGAACTGCCCGCCATCCACGCCCTGGCTGTCGTCGCCCGAGACCTCCACGTCCGGGTCATCAACGGCGTAGGACAACGCGTGGTGGACGACTTTTCGCGACTGGGGATCGGCGGCCCTGGTCTGAATCGCTTTGATATAGCGATCCTGGTCGATGGGGATGTCCGCGTACAGATTGCCGTACAGGTCCGGACCGGCCACGGGCACTTTGTGGCGCGGATACTTGATGACGATATCGGGCGCGAACTGCCAGTCCGATGAATCGGCGGCGAACTGACGCGGAGCCGGCATGTCGGCCGGATTGCCGCGCGGCGCGCCGCCGTCGACCCATTTCGCGATGGTCGCAATCTCCTGGTCGGAGAGCGACGGGTTGTTCTTGAAGTCCTGAATGCCGATCGTCCTGTCGATGTGCCACGGCGGCATCTCGCGCGCCGACGTGCGCGTCTTGACGGCCCGCGCCCATGGACGTGCGTCTTCGTAGGTCATCAGCGACATCGGCGCCATCTCGCCGGGACGATGGCACGCCACGCAGGAGCGCTGCAGAATGGGCGCGACATCCTTGGTGAATGTCGGCGTCTGCGGCGATTGCGCGGTCGCTGACGCCGGCAGCAATACCAGACTGGCCAGCAACCCGAAGGGCGCCACGGCCCTGACTCTGAAATACCCAGCAATCCTCATCGCGTCCCTCACCTTCTCAGGAACAGACACCCAGTTCTTTGGGGGGAAATACTGGCCCTATGTTGCGCCCGTGAAGGGTCCGTTGTCAATCGATCAGGTCCGCCAGCGGGGTGGGAGCTCCCGCGATCCGCCAGGAGCGCTAAGCCGAGGCGCCTGTTACAATTCCGACGATTGGCTGGCGACAAACGCGACCCCCCAGCGACCCCGGGCGCAGGCACAAAGCACCTGCGCATCGGATGGTGGTCGGTTGTGGTCTTCGGAGCGCTCGGCCTGGCGCTCGAGACGCTGCACGGCTTCAAGGTAGGCGCTTACGTGAACGGCGCGAACGAAACGCGCCGCTTGATGTGGACCCTCGCGCACGCGCACGGCGCCCTGCTCGGCCTGGTACACATCGCCTTTGCGGTTTCTCTGCCCGCGCTTCCATCCATGGGCGGTGCCGAACGACGGGCGTCTCGCGCGCTCATCGGCGCGAGTCTCCTTCTGCCTGGCGGATTCTTCCTGGGCGGCGTAAGGTTCTACGCGGGCGATCCCGGCCTGGGGGTGGCGCTCGTCCCCATCGGTGCGATGCTCTTGCTGATTGCCGCGTGGACCGTCGCGCGCGCGGCGAGCGGGCCGCGCGACACGGGGCGATAGGCCACGAAAACACGCCACGAAGACACGAAGACACGAAGACACGAAGACACGAAGACACGAAGAAGATAGCGACCAGGGAACACGTCAGGCCACGAAAGACAACATCAGCATGAGACTGACACGGCGTGAATTTGTCGCAACCGCATTTGTCGTGGCGGCGTCTGCGCGAGCGGGGCGCGCGCAGCAAAAGCGCGTGCGCACCATCGTCGGCACGGGCACGGCGGGTTCTCAAGCGGATCCGATCGACGCCGCCCGCGCGCTCGTCAACAATCCCTACGGCGTCGTCATCGGCCCAGACGGCGCGCTGTACTTCTGCGAGGTCGACACCGGGCGTACGCGGCGCCTGGACCTCGCCTCCGGCCGGCTCACGACGATCGCGGGCAACGGGCGGAAAGCGTACGCCGGCGACGGCGGCCCGGCGCTCGCGGCGTCGTTCTCGGCGCCTCATGAAATCCGCTTCGACGCGACGGGCAATCTGTTCATCGTCGAGCGCGACGCGCACGTCGTGCGACGCATCGACGCGAGGACCAACCTCGTCTCCACGCTGGCTGGAATCGGTACGGCGGGGTTCTCGGGCGACGGTGGCCCCGCGGCGAGCGCCCAGTTCAGGATGCCGCACAGCATCGCGTTCGACGCCTCGGGCCATCTGCTGATTTGCGACATCGCCAACAGCCGAATCCGCGCCGTCGACATGAAGACCGGTCTCGTCCGGACGTACGCCGGCACCGGCCAGCGCGGGGCCACGCCCGACGAAGGACCGCTCGAGGGCGCGCCGCTCAACGGCCCGCGCTCGATCGACACCGACGCCGACGGCAACGTCTACCTCGCGCTCCGCGAGGGCAACACCGTCTTCAGAATCGACAGGCGCACCGAGCGCCTGACGCGGATCGCCGGCACCGGCGAGACGGGATACGCGGGCGACGGCGGACCGGCCACCGCCGCGAAGCTGAATGGGCCAAAGGGCATCGCATACTCGCCCGACAGCAGCGTCTACATCGCCGACACCGAGAGCCACGTGATTCGGCGGATCGATCTGAAGACCGGCACGATTACGACGGTGATGGGCACTGGCGCGCGCGGCGACGGCCCCGACGGCGAACCGCTCGGCTGCCGGCTGGCCCGCCCGCACGGAGTGTTTCTGTCGCGCGGCGTGTTGTACGTGACGGACAGCGAGAATCACCGGATTCGCGTCTTGGAATAGACCGGAGCGCCCCCTTCCAGAGAATATCTTCATGCTGAAACACACGACGATCGCCTGCGGGATCGCTCTCTTGAGTCTTGCCACTATTGCGGGCCCGCACGCGCAGTCGCCGAAAACCGTCGCGATCCAGGTCTCGGAGACCACGGGCATCCGGCGCACCGAGTACCCTGTGAGCGCGCGCGTCCCCATTTCCAGGGGCGTCCTCGCCGATGCCGCCCACGCCCGGCTGCTGGTCAACGAGGCGGGCGTCCCCGCCCAAGTCTCCTCCCAGGCGCAATGGGACGACGGGTCGGTGCGGGCGCTGGATGTGGACTTCAACGTCAGCATTGGACCCGGCGAGTCGAGAACATATCAGCTCGAGTACGGCGCCGGGGTCGTCTCGCCCGCCGCGCCCAGGGGCCTGGCGATCACCGAGACGGCCGACGCCATCCAGATCGGCAACGTGCGGTTCGGCCGAAGGGGCGCGCCGCTCGTACTCTCGGCGAGCTACCGCGGCGAGTTCATCGGCGCGGGCGCCAACGGCGTCTCGGTCACCGATGCGGCCGGCAGCCCCCACGAACTGGTCGGCGCCGAATCGCTCAACGTCGAGTTCCTCAAACGCGGGCCGCTCCTGGTCGTGCTGCAGTACTCCGGCCGCCTCCCCCTGAACGCCGACTACGCGTCCACGTTCACCGTCACGTGCGAAATGCCCAACAGCAAGTCCTGGGTCAAGACGACGATCGTCGTGACCGATCCGGGGCGACGGGTGAGGGAGGTGGCCCTCGAGACGCCGCTCGCCTTCGGCGCCAAACCGTGGACGTGGGATTTCGGAGGAGAGAACGGCACCTACGGCGCGTTCAGGAATGGAACCGACTCGGCGCGGCTCACGCAGACGGTTTCGGCGAAAGGCAACGCGTGGGACGTGCAAACCGCTGCGCAGGGCGAGCTCAGGCCGTACGAGACCTCGGTGGCGAACCGCGCGAAGGTCGTCAGTGGGTGGGGCCATCTGCTCGACGCCGAGCGGGCCATGGCCTTTGCGATCGATCGCTTCGCGAGCGAGCGAGGCGTCTACACGATCGCGCTGAACGGCCAGGGACACGTGTCGTTCCGCTTGGCGCCCGAGCAGCCGCAAACCATACACCGGCTCACGGTGTACCAGCACTTCGTCGGAACGCCCGTGCCAATCGGCGCCGCCACGAGCCCAACCGCGATGCTGAACCCTCTGAGTGTGACCGTCAGGCCTTAGCATGGTGAAATTACCGAGCCTGAATATCGAAGGCAACCAGCCGATCCTGCTCACGAATGTACAGCTGCCCATTGGCGATGACCGGCGGCGCCCACGTTGGATAGCGGCCAGAGGGAATGTCGAAGCGCGACACCTCATGGTACTGATCCGGGCGGGCTTCGACCAGGGCCACCGCGCCGTCCTCGCTGAGCACATACAGGTGCTTGTCGGCGTAGATGACCGAGCCTTTGCCCACGCTTCGATGCCGCCACAGGACGTCGCCAGTCTTGAACCGCATGGCGGTCAGGATGCTGTCGTCGAACCCGTACAGCACGTCGCCGACGAGCACGGACGTGGAATAGTGATTCTTCATCCGGCGCGTGAAGTACACCTCTGAAACGCCGCGCGGCTCGATCCGGAGCAGCGCGCCGCCCGTGTCGTAGGAGGTCGAGAAAAACGCGTAACCATCCTGCACGATAGGCGTGGCGATGTTCGCGGTGTTGTTGGCAACCTTCGTGTACCGCCAGAGGACCTGGCCGTTGTCGGCGCGCACGCCGAGCGCCGCCTCGCCCGTGAGCGTGACGATTTGCCTGACGCCGCCGATGTCGGCCAGCATGGCGGACGCGTAGCCGGCCTGATCGTTCCCCGCCTTCCAGATGAGCGTGCCATCGATCTTGTTGAGCGCGACGACGGATGCGCCGCGACCGCCTGGCGCCACGACGAGACGGGCGCCGTCGACGAGCGGCGATTCGCTCATGCCCCAGGGAATGATCGAGCCGCCGTACTTCTGCACGACGTTCTGTGACCAGATGACCTTGCCCGTTGCCGCCTCGAGACAGGCGAGGGTGCCGTCAGCCGCCATGGCGTAGAGCCGGTCGCCGTCGATCGTGGGCGTGCCGCGCGGGCCGTTGCCCCGGGATTCCCGGAAAGCACGGCCGGTCGGCGCGGTCCAGGCGCGGGCGCCCGTCTTGGCATCGAACGCGATGACGAATTCCTGCGCGCCGCTCTGCCCCTGCGTGAACACGCGTCCGCCGGCGACGGCCATGGACGAGTAGCCTTCCCCGAGGCCGGACGCGCGCCAGAGCACGCGAGGGCCGCCGGAGGGCCACGAGGCGAGCAGCCCGGTTTCCGCCGACAGGCCATCGCGGCTGGGGCCACGCCACTGCGGCCAGTCCGCAGCCGGCAGCGACACTGAGGCCGACATGATGCAGACGGCCAGTAGAGACTTGCTCATCGCTCGTTCTCCGTTCTGCGTGCGACGTTCGTCGTTCTGCTTCGAGCGGTCCGTGCTAAGGCGCGGAAGGCGGAGCGACGCGCCGCTTCGTGGCCTGCTCGAAGGCGTACGCCAGTTCGAGCAGCTTCGGCTCGCTGCACGCCAGGCCGGTGAAGCTGACGCCGTAGGGCTGCGGCTTCGCGTCGAACCCGGCCGGGAACGTGGGCGACGGCACGTTCGCGAGAAGCGCAAAAGGCACGATCACCGTCGGGTACCCGGGCTTGGCGGCAATCGCGGCCCCCCCGCCTCCCGGGAAGAGCAGCGCGTCGAGTCGCTCGGCCTTCATCACCTCGTCGATGCCGTGCTGTGCGCTCAGCCGCAGATCTTTCGCGCGGTCCATCTCGTAGCGGGCGCGGTCGGCTTCGAGGTCCATCTCGTCGGAAATGTCGAGGTTCGACTGGCCGTAGCGAATCGCGCCGGCGCGCTCGTGCGCCGTGTTCCACGCGCGCAGCTCGGCCAGCGTCTTGACGGGCGCCGACGGCCCGAGCGACGCAAGCCAGGCGTTGAAATCCCGTTTCATCCCGTACTTGAAGACCGTCGAGCAGTTGTCGTCGTTGCCCTTCCCCTGCCCCGACCCCGAGCACGTGTTCCACAAGAGGGAGTTGCTCCTCGGATCCGGATCCAGCACGCTCGGGATGTTGGCCGGATCGACAATCACCGCACCTTGCTGCCGAAGGACGCCGATCGCGTCGGCCATCGCTCGCGCCTGCGCGGTGTTCAAGCCGCCGCGTCCGGCGTTGGCGCCGGGCGCCGTCACTCGATCGTAGTAATTGGCGCGCGGGATGCCGATTCGCGCGCCCTTCAGTCCTTCGGTTCGCAAGAATCGCGTGTAGTCGCGGCCGGGCGGCGGCGGGCACGTCCGCGTCGCTGGATCGTTCGGGTCGGGCGACGCGCCCTCGAGCGCCCCGAGGAGGATCGCGACATCGGCGACCGACTTCGCCATCGGCCCGGCCGTGTCCTGATCGGCCGTGATGGGAATCACCCCATAACGACTGATGCGGCCTACGGTCGGCTTGACGCCCGCCAGCATGTTCTGGTTGGACGGACTGAGAATCGATCCGGACGTCTCGGTGCCGACATTGGCCGCCCACAGGCTCGCGGCTGTGCCGACACCAGAGCTCGAGCCGCCTGTGGTCAGCACCGGGCGGCCGTCGGAGCTCGACCGTGGATCGCGGCGCGGATCGTACGGATTGAACCCGAAGCCGCCCACGGCGTTGTAATTGGCCGGCATCGGCGTCGGCCCACCGGCCACCCAGTTGGCCAGCTCGGTCATCCCGGTCTTCGCGATGATGATGGCGCCCGCCGCGCGCAGATTGGCGGTAATGGTCGCCTGGTAGGGCGGCACCAAGCCGACGAACGCCAGGGCGCCGCCAGTCGTCGGCATGTTGGTCGTGTGGATGTTGTCTTTGAGGGCGATCGGAATGCCGTGCAGCGGCCCGCGGATGCGGCCCGCCGCGCGCTCGCGGTCCAGCTCGTCGGCCTCCACGAGCGCCTTGGGATTCACGGCGAGCGTGGCGCGCAGCGTGTCTTCGTAGATTGCGATTCGCACGAGATACTGCTGGACGATCTCATGCGAGGTCACGCGCCGCTCGTCGAGCGCTTTCCGCATCTCGGCGATCGTCGTTTCGACAACGGTGAAGGGTCTGGCCGTCGTCGGCGCCGACTTTGCCGTGGGCCCCTGCGCTCGAAGCGCGACCGCCGCCACCAGCAGCACGCCCGGAATCAGCAGCCGTCTCATCACATCCTCCGTCCCTTCAGAGTCGACAGTTCACCGTTCACGGTCGACGGGATCAATAGGCCGCGCACCTTTCGGGCTGTCAACTGTCGACTGTCAACTGTCGACTGTAAACTTCTTGAGCTCGATCTTCGCAATCGCATCCCGGTGCACTTCGTCCGGGCCGTCCGCCAGCCGTATCGAGCGCGTGTGCGCCCACGCCGCCGCGAGCGGAAAGTCGTCGCTCACGCCGGCCGCGCCGTACGCCTGAATCGCACGGTCGATCACGCGGAGGGCCGCGCGCGGCACGACGACCTTGATCATCGCAATCTCGCGACGCGCCGCTTTGTTGCCCACTGCGTCCATCAGGTGCGCCGCCTCGAGCGTCAGCAGCCGCGCCTGGTCGATGTCCATCCGCGATTCCGCGATGTCGGCGCGGATGGTCCCCTGTTCGGCCAGCGTCCTGCCGAACGCGACGCGTGTGGTCACGCGCCGGCACATCGCCTCGAGCGACCGCTCGGCGAGCCCGATGAGCCGCATGCAATGATGCATGCGTCCCGGGCCGAGCCGCCCCTGCGCGATCTCGAACCCCCGTCCTTCACCGAGCAGCATGTTCAGACGCGGCACGCGCACGTTCTCGAATGTGATCTCGGCATGTCCATGCGGCGCATCGTCGTACCCGAAGACGGGCAGCATTCGCCTGATCGTAATCCCGGGCGTCTCCATCGGCACGAGAATCATCGACTGCTGCTGGTGCCGTGGAGCATCGGGGTTGGTCTTCCCCATGAAGATCGCGATCCGGCACCGTGGATCGCCGGCGCCGGAGATGTACCACTTGCGCCCGTTGATCACGTATTCGGCGCCGGCGCTGACGATGCTCGACCGGATGTTGGTGGCGTCCGACGAGGCCACGTCAGGCTCGGTCATCGCAAAGCACGACCGGATCGTTCCGGCGAGCAGTGGCTCGAGCCAGCGCCGGCGCTGTTCCTCCGTGCCGTAGCGCGCCAACACTTCCATGTTCCCCGTGTCGGGCGCCGAGCAATTGAAGACTTCGGGCGCGAACGCAGGCGAGCGCCCCATGATCTCGCAGAGCGGCGCGTACTCCAGGTTCGTCAGGCCGGCGCCGGACTCGCTCTCGGGTAGAAACAGATTCCACAGCCCCGCGGCGCGCGCCTTCGGCTTGAGCGCCTCGACGACCGAGGTCGGTTGCCAGCGATCGCCGTCGTTGACCTGGGCCCGGAAGGCCGGCTCGTTCGGATAGATGTGCTCGTCCATGAACGCCGTCAGGCGTTCGGCGAGGTCGGCGGCCCTTGGCGATCCCCCGAAGCGCATGGATCGCATGATAGTGTAGGAAACTGGTAGTTGACAGTTCACAGTCAACAGTTGACAGTCGACAGTTGACAGTCCTGTTAACTGTCGACTGTGAACTGTCAACTGGCGACTTTGGTGTTCGTGTGCACAGCAATACCCGCGAGGTTCGCCCGACCGAGCAGCTCGACTGGACCGCTCTGGCCTCGTATCTGCGCCTGCAGCTCCCGTATCGGGTGACGCCGGGGCTCGACCTCTCGCGCGATCCCGAGGTCACACAGTTTCCGGGCGGCCATTCGAACCTGACGTACCTCGCGCGCTTCGGCGGAGGCGAGCTCGTGGTCAGGCGGCCGCCGCTTGGACCGGTGGCGCCGACGGCCCACGACATGGCACGCGAGTATCGGTGGCTCGCGGCCCTGCACCCGATATTTCCGCTCGCGCCACGTCCGTATCTGCTCTGCGAGGACCCTCACGTCATCGGGGCGGTGTTCTACGTGATGGAACGGCGGCGCGGCATCGTGATTCGGCAGGAAGAGCCGCTCGGCCTGGCGAACCGTCCCGACGAGCGGCGGCGCGTCAGCGAAGCGCTCGTCGACACGCTTGCGGATCTACACACGGTCGATGCCTCGACAGGTCCGCTGGCGGCGCTCGGCAGGCCTGCCGGCTTCGTGGCGCGGCAAGTGCGCGGGTGGACGGAACGCTGGCAGCGCTCGAAAACGGCCGAGGTCGCCGAGATGGAGGCGCTGGCGGGCTGGCTGGCCGGGCGCGTGCCGCCGGATCCTGTCGAGCCCACGGTCGTGCACGGCGACTTCAAGCTGGACAACCTCCTGCTCGATCCGCTCGATCTCGGACGCCTCGTCGCCGTGCTCGATTGGGAGATGTGCGCGCTCGGCGACCCACTCGTCGATCTCGGGATCCTGCTGGCGTACTGGGCGCCAACGGCGCCTCCCGAGCAGCGCGATGCGCTGACGACGGTCGCCGGCAGGCCAGGCTATCTGGCGCGCCAGGAAATCATCGACCGCTACGCCGCGCGATCGGGCCGCGACGTGTCGGCGATCGGCTTCTACGAGACGTTCGCGCTGTTCAAGATCGCCGTGGTGATTCAGCAGATCTACTTCCGCTACGTCCGCGGCCAGACCGACGATCCGCGGTTTGCGACGTTCGGGGAACGCGTCGGGTATCTTGCGCGTCACGCAGCCGCCCTGGCGAGCCAGGGATGAAGCTGCCAGCAACCCGCCAAAGGAGGCACGGTGGTCCTGACGGGACTGTCGAGAATCGATCTATGGCTCCGGACAGCCGGTCGAAGACATCGAGCGCCTGGCGGGCTGGTATCAGGAAGGCCGCCTGAACTTGAAAACGCTCGTCAACCGCACGTACACGCTGGGCCAGATCAACGAGGCGCTCGCCGCATTGGCCGGCGCGGAGGGTGCCCGAGGCGTGGTCCTTTGGTAAAACATTCGTTAGAATAATGACATGCGCGTCAGACACATCGTCCTTCCGGCCGCGCTCCTGATCGGCCTGGTGACTATCCCCGTCGCGAGGGGCCGGTACGTCAGCGCCGCGCAAGCGAAGCCACCAGCGCAGGCGAAGCCCGTTCCGCCGCCGAGCCAGAGCGAGTTGCCGCCGCTGTCGTACGTGTGCCTGATGGCCGGCGACGAAGGCGTCCTCGAGGATCATCCCGGCACGTGTCCCAATCCGAAGTGCGGCATGAAACTCGTGCCGGTCCGCCTGGCCACGGCCTACTCCAGCATCCTCCATCCGCAAATCATCCGGCCTGGTCCGGGCAAGGATCCGATCGACGGTACAGACCTCGTGCCGATTACCGCGTCGATGTTCTGGGTGTGCGCCGGATCCGACGAACATCTGCTGGATCCCGGCAAGTGCTCCGACGGCAAGCCGCGCGAGGTCAGGTACGAACGGCGGGCGCACGGGGATCACAACCCGCGGCATGGCGGCCAGTTCTTCATGGCCGACGACAGCTGGCACCATCTCGAAGGCACCTATCCGCGTGGCGGACCGTTCCGCGTGTTCTTTTACGACGATTTCACCAGACCGATACCGGTGAAGGGTTTCGCCGGCGCGATCAGCTGGCTCGACGCCAATGAGCAAGAGCTGGCCTCGTTCCCGTTGAAGCCGGGTCGTGCCAGCAACACGCTCGAAACGCCGATCAAGGGCGCGGCATTTCCGCTGAAGGTCAAGCTCCGCGTGCAGTTCGACGCCAAGGACAAGGCGCGCGTGTTCGATTTCACGTTCCCCGAGTTCACGAAGGAACCCGTGGCGCCTGCCGCCATCACGACCGCCGCGCAGAAGCCGGCGGCGGGACCCTCGAGCGCCACACGCGCTGCGGCTCCCGCCACGCCGGCCGCGGCACCAGCGTCTGCGGCTGCGGCGCCTCCGCCGGCGGCCATCGGACTCACGACCGACGCGGCCACGCCGGCGCAGGCGCTCTCGCGCACGGAAGCCGAGCAGCTCATACAGGAGATGCCGAACAACACGGCGGCGCTGCTGAAGCTGCTCGAGCTGCGGGGCCAGGAAATCAAGACGCTCGTCGACGACGGCAACTTCGGCATGGTCTGGGTGCCGACGATGCTCGCCAAGGAAGTCGCGCTGGCGCTGGGCGATCACGTCAACGAGCTGCCCGAGCGGCAGCATGCGGCGCTGACGAGCGCCGTCCGGCGGCTCGTGCTGTCGGCCTGGCGCCTCGATCAATTCGGCGACCTCGGCGACCGCGAGAAGATTACCGGCGCCCACGACACGTTTGCCGCCGCGGCGGCGGACATCAAGGCGGCTTATGCGAATCGTTGATCACGCTGGGAGCGATCTCACAAACACCGGGCGCCACGAAAGCACGAAATCACGAAAAAGAATGGTTGGGGGATTACTCGGAGGTTCCAGGCGAAGCTTCGCGACGTTGAACACGTGCCGGCCCGGGCTGCTGGCGGCCGTCGTGGCCGCGCTCGGGCTCGCGGCGCTCCTTGCGCCACTCACCGAAGCGCACAAGGCGATTACGTCGCCGTACAACTTCAACGACCATGTCTTCCCCGTCGTGCGCGATCGATGCGGGCGCTGCCATTTCGAGGGCGGGCCGACCCCGATGTCGCTCCTGACCTACATCGATGCGCTGCCGTGGGCCGAGTCCATGCGCGAGCAGCTCGTCGGCGAGCGCATGCCCGCGTGGTACGCCGACCCGACGGGCCCCCTGGTCAAGGGCGGCCATCCGCTCAGCCCACGCGAGCTCGATATCATCGTCACCTGGGCCACGGGCGGCACGCCACAGGGCGATCTCGCGAGAAAACCGCCCACGGTGCCCGCGCCGCCTCAGTGGCGATCGGGCAAGCCCGATCTCGTCGTGCCGATGGCCGAGGAATACACCGTGCCCGCCAGCGCGATGGAAGACAGCCACGAATTCACGATCGCCACCGGCCTCACCGACACGCGGTGGATCAAGGCCGTCGACCTCCTGCCGGGCGCCCTGTCGATGGTCCGCGAAGCGACCGTGCGAGTGGAGAACGGGCCGGTGCTCGCCGCGTGGGTCCCAGGCTACGAGGCGATTGCCGCCCCGAGCGGCGCCGCGTTCAGGCTCGCGCCGGGCGCGAAGCTGACGCTCTCGATGCGGTACCGGAAGCACTATCTCGACGAGCAGAACGCCGTCAAGGATCGTACGAGCGTCGGACTGTATTTCACCGACGAGCCCGTGTCGGGCAAGTCGATCGAGTCCTTCGCGATCGACGGCAAGGTGGGCGACGAGGCCACGAGCGACGCGCAGACCTTCGGCGGCAGCCTCGCCACCTCGGGGCGTGTGCTGGCGCTTCGGCCGCTGGTCGATCAGACCTACTCGGCTATCGACGTGCACGCCGTGCTGGCGAACGGGCGCAAGGTGCCGCTGCTGCTGCTGCGCGCGCAGCGTCCTGAATGGCCGCGGCGCTACTGGCTGGCGGAGCCGATCGAGCTGCCCAAGGGCGCAAGAATCGAAGCGGTCGCTCGTCCGGCTCCGGTCAGTCCAGACGACATCCCGTCGCCGCGACGCAACAAGCTGCAGATTGCGCTCGACTACGTCGCGCAATAATGGAATCGGGTAATCGGATAATCGGGTAATTGGGTAATTGGATTGATCGATTTCACAATCAATTACTCGATTACCAGATTATCCAATTATCCAATTGACGGTAATTGACGGAGCTCTTATGAAATTTGTCCGGTTTGCCGCGATTGCCGCCCTCGTCTTTGCGCTGGCCCCCGACGCCGCGTTCTCGCAGGCGTTGACGAGCCTGTCGTCGTTGCGCGTCAGCTACACCACGCGCAAGAACACCGTGAAGCCCGCGGGCGAGCTGAAAGCCGCGATCGATCAGGTCGATCGTGAGATCGCGGAAGCCTCGCGCCTCGGCAGGACGGCCGAGCTCCGGCGCCTCTTCGCCAAGGGGACGACGCTTCTGGCGGGCCGGCCGTGGACCGACACCACGGACTACGCCGCCTCGCTGGTGCTGCGCACCGATCGCGTCGTTGCCGACTCGGCGAAAACGTACTTCGTGCGACTCGAGCAGATCTACAGCCCGTCGATTCAGCTCGAGCGCTCGCTCAAGGCGCATGCCGAACTGAGGGAGCGACCGGCGCCGCCAGCGGCGGGCAACGCGACGCCCACCCCCCCACCTGCTCCGCAGGTGGTGAAAGATCTCGGCGCATCCGACGGCGTCGGCCGCGATCTACGCGACACGCCGTTTCGCTTCGAGCTCGATCTGCGAGGTGTCGCCGACGGCACCTATCAGCTTGCCATCATAGTGAGCGACGAGACGCGCACCCTCGGCACGGCGACCCTCCTCATCTCGGTGAGAAAGGGTTTGGACGACATCGTGGCGCGACTCGAGGCCGACGCCAAGAAAGCGCCCGCTGCCGTTCACGACGACATCCTCTATCCAGTCGACCGGATGAAGCAGGTCAACCACGGACGCTTGGAACTGCGCACGTTCGATCCCGACAAAGACTTTCCCGCCGCCGAAGCCGTTGCGGCCGGCGCACGAGGCGGCAAGAATCCGTTTGCCGCGAAAACGGGCGACTTCAAGCGCCATTACCTGCTCGAATCGGCCGCCCTTCGACAGGCTCAGGGCGCCCCGAGCGATTCCCTCTCGGTGGAGTCGAGGGGCGAGATCATGCCGTATCGGATGTACGTGCCCACGTCGTACAACGGCACGAAGGCGTATCCGCTCATCGTGGCGCTCCACGGTCTTGGCGGCACGGAGGATGCGTTCTTTACGAACTACGAACAGAAGATGCCGCCACTCGCAGAGAAGCACGGCTACATCGTGGCGGGCGCGCTCGGGTACCGTGTGGACGGATCGTACGGCTGGGGGATTGGCGTCGCGCCGGCCGACCCGGCAACGCGCCGCGTCCAGGAAAATAGCGAGCGCGACGTCATGCAGGTTCTGCAGCTCGTCCGCCAGCAGTACAAGATCGACGAGAACCGGATCTACCTGATGGGCCACTCAATGGGCGCCATCGGCACGTGGAAAATCGCGCCGAAGTTCCCCGACCTGTGGGCCGCCATCGGCATGTTCGCCGGATCCGGGTCGCCGGCCACGCTCGAGCGCATCACGCACGTGCCCGAGTACGTCGTCCACGGCGACGCCGACGCGACTGTCAATGTACAGGGCTCGCGCACGATGGTGGCGAAGGCGAAGGAGCTTGGCATCGAGGTGAAGTACATCGAGGTGCCGGGCGGGACACACAGCGGCGTCGTGGCGCCCAACCTCGCCGGGATGTTCGAGTTCTTCGACGCGCACCGGAAGGCTGCAAAGCCGACGTCGCAGCCTTGACAGTTCGGTGAAAGAGACGACCGAACCTTATTCCTGTTGCTGAGCCGTCGGCGGGCGCGGCGTGGGCACGTCCACGAGCGTGGTGAAGAAGCCGATCATCATCTCTTCCCACGTCTGATCGCCCCACCGCACGGTTGCCGCTGGATCGGGGTTGTAGAGGTTCTTCGTCGAGTTGTCGAAATGCGCGATGACCTCGATGCTCGTGCCCGTCGGCAGCACCTTCGGCTCGGCAAGCTCGTAGGTGAGCTGCCAGTTGAAGTCGTACTTGGGGACCGACAGCAGCGTCTCCGATCGGCCGTCGGGATAGTGCGCGATGTAGGTCATGTCCTTTCCGCGCATGTGCATGTGCGGCATCATCGCGATGAGCGTCGTCTCACGGTTGAGCGTCGTGGTGCCCTTGACCTCGTGGCTCTCCGCGCCCGGCGGAATCGTGAAGTTGAGCGTCAGCACGCTGCCGCCGCCCAGCACCTTCTTCGGCGGCTCCTTCGCGTAAATGACGCCGATGCTCGTGCGATCGGTTGCCGGCGCGCCGTTGGTCGTGTAATGCATCTGCAGGATGATTTCGGCGTTGGCCGGCAGCCGCCGCGCCACGCCGGGATCGGTGACGACGCCGGGTTTGTTCGGCGTAATGCCGCCGAGACCCACGCGGCCCGCCACCCGCTCGTCGTTCGCGCCGAAATCCGCCGGCTGCGCGCTCGCGATCACGTGATGGACCAGGGCCGGATTCCCTGGACGGATTTCAATGGCCTGCAGCCACTTGTCTTCGGTCAGGTTCGTGGGCACTCGGATGTATTGATACGGAATGGTGCCCTCGGCGGGAATCTTGAAGTCCTCGGTCATCGTGAAGATGGCGTCGGGCTTCCCGATGGTCCAGCCCTCGGCAAACCGCGGCGCACTCGGCATGTCGCGGTCGTTGCCGCGCGTGGCACCGCTGTCCACCCAGGCGACGATCGTGTCGATCTCTCTCTGTGACAGCCGCGGGTCGTTTCTGAAGGTGCCGGCGGGCGCGTCAGCGGTCCAAGGCGGCATCTCTCTCTTCACGACCTTCTGCTTGATGGCGCGCGCCCAGGGCCGCGCCTCCTCGAACGTCACCAGCGACATCGGCGCGAACATCGTCGGCCGGTGGCACTCGACGCAGTTCTTGTAGAGAATCGGGGCGACGTCCTTGGCGAACGTCACCGCGCCTGGCGCTGCCTGTCCGCCGGCCACCTGTGGAGCGGAGAGCGCCATGACCGCGGCGAACGCAGCGAGGGCACCTGTGATGCGAGCCAGCCGTACGCGGGTCGTTGAAACACAGCTCACAGGGGCCTCCTGAGCGAGTATTTTGCTATTCTAGCCCAGGTTGCGTTGACGTTGCCTTCGGCTTTCGAGGAGGACTCCTTTGCGATTCATCGCTGCGGCCCTGGCGAGCCTGCTGCTGGTGTTTGGCCTTTCGCCGGTTCAGGGCCAGACACCTGCACCCACTCAGCCACCCGCGCCGGCGCCGCAGGAGCCCGCGCCAGCGGCGCCAGCGCGCGGGCGGGGCGCACTGCCGCCCGGCGCCGCCGCCGGATTGCTCGGCCGGCGCGGCTCGCCGCCGCAGCCGCAGCAACGCCAGGGTATCGAGTACTTCGTTGGCTCGTGGCGCTTGGAGTACATCGGCCGCGAGAGCCCCGTCGGTGCCGGGCCACGGACGGGAACCGCGACCTTCACGCGCAAAGGCGCGACGAACGTGCTCGAGATGCGGACCGACGGCCAGACCGACGCCGGCGTCGCGTTCAAGGAGTCGGGCACCGCGGAGTGGAACGACGAGCAGAAGACCATGACGTTCCGCGAGCGCGTGGCGGGCGGACTCGAGATCGTCAGCCCTGGCAGCTGGTCATCGCCGCTCGCCATCCGGTCGGAAACACAGCCCATCACGGTGGGCAAAGAGACCGTGCGCGTGCGCCGCGTGTACTCGATCATCTCGGCGGTGGCGTTCACGATCGCCGAGGAGATTTCAATCAACGGCGGACCGTACCAGCGGCTCGGACACGCCGAATACAGCAAGGTCCCCTAAATGCAGCCACGAAGACACGAAAGCACGAAGAAGAAGGCTCTCTCAATGCAGCCACGAAGACACGAAAGCACGAAGAAGAAGGCTCTCTCACTGCAGCCACGAAAACACGACAACACGAAACAGATCCATCTGAGGGACTGGAAGATGCGTTGCTGCGCTTTCGCGGTTCTCCTGGCGGCGCTCAGCGCATCGACGGCCGCGCAGCAGCAACCCGACGATCCGGTGCTCGGCAACTGGCGCGGGACGCTCAAGTCGGCGGCGGGCGCCCAGGGCTCCGAAAGCCCGTTCGTGCTGAGCATCGTTAGAAAGGGCGACGGGTACGGCGGATCGATGAGCGGGCTGAGCGGCACGAGCGAGATCCCCCTGAAGAGCGTGGTGGTTGCCGGAACACGTGTCACAGTCGAGAGCGTCGCGGACTCCAAGCTCGGGCAGGTGTCCGTCACGGGCGAGCTCACGGCGGAGGGAAACGCGCTGAAGGGCACGGGCACGCTCGCCATCGGGGCTCAGCGTTTCGGCATGGTGTTCGATCTCACGCGGCGCGCGCGCACCGACGTCGTTCAACCCACGGTCGAACAGCGAATCGACTACTTCACCGGCCGATGGACGTTCGAGTACGTCGGCGGAGAGTTCCCTCCGCTCAGCCTGGGTTCGCGATCGGGCTCGGTGACCTTCACTCGGATGGGCTCGTCGAACTTCGCGGCCGGCCGGGTGGATGGCGATCTGGCAGGCAAGAAATATCAGGAGACGCTGTCGGTCGGCTTCGACCCGGTCACCCACACGGTCGTGTACACGGAACGCCGGCAGGACGGCATCGAGCTCGTGAGCCTTGGCAACTGGCAGAGCCCGCTCGCCATTACGTTTCACACAGCGCCTGTGCAGGCCGGCGGCCGAACGTATCAGCTCCGGCGTGTCATCTCCGTGCTGTCGGACACGTCGTTCGACATCACCGAGGAATTCTCGGTGGCGGGCGGCGCATTCCGAAGGCTCGGGAACGCGCGGTATACCAGAAGGGAAAAGTGAAAAGTTAGAAGTTAGAAGTTAGAAGGACTGCGGCTGCCGCCGCTCAGTTCACCCCAAAGGCCAGTAGCACGTTCCCCGGCCGCCCGCCGAGCGCACCGTAGCCTGAATTGATGAACAGCATCCCGCCGACGACCACCGGGCCCGGACCGTTGATCGACGCGCCCTTGGCCGGCACACCATTCACGGTCTGGAACTCGCGGTTGGTGTCGTACTCCCAGATGAGGGAACCGTCCTTTGTCGAATAGGCGCGGATCCCGCCGTCCTGCGCTCCCGCGAACACGACACCGGGAATCGCCGAAATCGCCGCGAGCAGCGCGGGTGTGCAGCCGCGCATCCGCTCGCCGCACAACAGCGGCCGCGGCATGGCGACCCACGCACGCTCCCCGGTCGCGAGCTTCACGGCGTGCAGCTCCCCCGCGGTCGGCTGGTTGCCGTCGGCCACCGGGAAATAGGCGTGCTCGCCGTCGAGCGCCGAGCCGAACTCCATGCCGCCGAGGGCACTGCCCTTGCCGGCGCGGTACTGCCAGACGAGCGCGCCCTGCCGGTCTGGGTCGAGCGCCCAGCCGACGCCGGACTTCTGGCCGATGACGATCAGATCCTTTCCGCCGACAGTGGTGAGCATCGGCGCGTTGCCGAAATCGAAGTCGGGGCCGAGATCGTCTGGACAGTTCGGCCCCGGATTGGCGCCGCAGCCGGTGACGAACACGTCGTTCGGCGTGAGCTGCGCCGACCAGACGATCTTGCCCGTGTCCATCGAAAACGCGATCACCGCGTCGCTCGTCGTCTGCGCGGGTTCGGTGTAATTGTTGCCGGTCGCGCCGTAGATCAGACGCCGCTTCACGTCGAGCGTGGGCGATGCCCAGATGCCTGCGCCGGATGGACCCCACCTGGTCGTGCCGGACCTGTTCCGCCCGATCGGCCGCGGCTCCTGATCGATCGTGTACGTTTTCCACAACACCGCACCCGTCCCAATGTTGAGCGCCACGACACTTCCACGGAACGTGCAGCACTCGTACTTGGCGTTGCCGCCCTGTCCTTCTTCACCCGACGCGACCGACACGTACAGCCGATCCCGGTCGAGCGCCGGGGCGCCTGTGACGTGCGAGCTGGGGTGGTCATCGATCCTGTGCGTCCACAGCGGCCTGCCGGTGACGGCGTCGATGGCGTACACATTCGACCGGCCGTCGCCGAAGTACGCCGTCGTGCCACCGCCCGCGCGCGGACCGAGCACGATGGCCGATCGCACGCTCGCCGCCGCCTGAAACGTCCAGACGATGCAGCCCGACCTGGCGTCGAGCGAGTACACGGCGCCGCGCTGGCTGCCGATGAACACGCGGCTGCCGGCAATGGTGGGAAGCGATCGGGCTGAGGTCGCGTCAGGAAATCCGAACGCCCATTTGAGCGTCAGCCGGGGCGTCTGTTCTGGTGTCAGGCCGGCCTGGTCGGCGGGCTGGAACCGCGTGTTGCCGGTCCCTGGGCTCCAACCATTCCACTGCGGCCCGCTCGCGATATCGAACGGGGCGGGCGGCGCCGCGCACAGCCCGCTGGAGGGCCCGGCACCCGACGCCCGAAGCGTGCCGCCGGTGAGGTACTCGGCCACCGCGCGCCGCTCGGCGACGCTCAGCGCGCCGCCCTGCTCAATCATGGCGCCCTTCGTCAGCGCATCGACGATGGATTCAGGCGTACGCTGCCCGAGGGATTCGACCGACGGGACGCGGGGGTCGGACATGGTATGGCAAGTCGCGCAGTTGTTGTCGAAGAGCGTGGCGCCGTTTGGCGTCTGTCCGCGTGCGGGCGCTGCGACAGCCAAGAGAGCTAGCAACACCAAAAGTCGACTCATGCGATCGCCTCTTCTGGCAGGACTAAAGTCCTGCACTACATCTGCACCCTGGCACCGTAGCCAGGCGCGCACGGCGCGCCTGCGTCCCTCGACGATGCTCGGGATGCCCTGAGCATGGTCGTCCCTCGACTGGGCTCGGGACGACCCTGAGCCAGTCGAAGGGCGCAAGCGACCGAGCCGGGGTGTGGGGCAGAGCCCCACGTTAGTTCGGACGAGCGGCCGCTTTCTGCAGCTCCAGCACCTGATTCAAGTTCTCCCGCGCGTCGGCGTACTCGGGCCGAATCTCGAGTGCGCGTCGAAACTCGGCGGCCGCCTCGTCGAGCTCGCCGATCGATCCCAGGGCTACACCGAGATTGTTGTGCGCGTCGGCGCCCGCCGGGTTGAGCCGAATCGCGTCGCGGTAATGCGCAATGGCCTCCTTGACGTCACCTGTGTCTTGTAACGCATTGGCGAGATTCAGGTGCACGAGATCGCGTCCAGGCGCAAGGCGCACGGCGTCACGGAAATGCCCGATCGCGTCGCCAAGACGCCCTTGGAGCTGGAGCACGTGCCCGAGATTGTTGTGCGCTTCAGCGCTGGACGGATCGAGGCGCAGGGCTTCCTCGAGACGGACCGTGGCATCGACGGCGCGGCCGGCCTGCATGTAGGCGAGCGCCAGCGCGTTGTGCCACCGCGCTTCGCGCGGTTGACGGGCCACTCTCGCTTCGCCGAGCGCGATATCTTTCGCCAGCTCGTGCTGCGTGTAGGATCGCGCCAGGACGGCCAGATCCGCGGGCGCGCGCGGCAAGAGACGCAGCCACAAGTCGCCCATCTCGTCGGTCGAGTTCGGCCCGAAGACGACCCGTGCCGGCGGCCGCCTCGTGTAGCGGCGGTTGCCCGCCGAATTATCGTACCGATACCGCATCGTCACGCGTGTGCCGCGCGGGAGAAAGACAGGGCGAGCGTAGCGGTACTCGTCCTGAAAATGAAAATCCCAGCTCTTGATCCGCAAGAGGGGCGTGACCGCACCGCCAGGCAGCGTGGCCGACGCGTCCATCTCCTTGGCCAGATAATGCGCGTGCGGATACACGCTCAGCAGATCGACGTCGACCGGCAGCTCGTACGAATCCTCGACGATGTAGTCGGCCGCGCCGGCGGGCATGTCGATCGCCTTGGACCCCAGCTTGAAATCCATCGGCTGCCGGGTCGGCGGCGTGTCGGTGAAATAGAACGCGACGCTGGGCTGCACGAGCTCGGTCTCGCCCGATCGCGACGGCAGCATGTGCAGTTCGACGACAAGGTCGGTGTCCGGCTCGAGCCGCCACGCCATGCCCTCGGGTTCGATCGATGGCGTGATGCCGGGCGTCCAGCCGATGGCGCGGCTCTCGGGACTGCGCACGCCCTCCGACATCATGCCGCCCGCGAATCCCGGCTCCGGATCGACGGCGTCCAGCCTGCGCGACCCGCGCGAGCGATCGATCGACATCGACGCGTGGTGAACGACGCGCGTATTGCCCGGCCGCACCTCGACGCCGCGCACGTAGCGTGGCGAGCGCAGCGACACAGGCAGGACGAACAGGCGAAACATCTCAGCGTCGCCAGGCGCGAGGCGGTAGGCCTCCGGTATCGAGACGACCAGATCGGGCGCGCCGAGCTGCCAGGTGTCGGGCCACTCGGGACGGGGCAGCAGCTCTGATGCGAGACCCTGCGGCGAGCCCCCCGCGACCCATTGTTCGATCGCGTCGATCTCGTCCTGGCGTAACCGCCGCTCGTTCGAGAACTCTCCGTAGCCGGCTTCCGGCAACCAGGGCGGCATGACGCGGCCCCTTGTGGCGGCCACGATTTGCCGCGCGCGCGGCACGACGTCCTTGTAGTCGAGCAGGCTGAAGGGCGCCGCCGCACCTGGCCGATGGCACCCGCCGCAACGGAGCCAGAGAATAGGGGCGATGTCCTTGTTGAAGGTGAGGTCGGCCGCGTAGGCCGGCGCCCAACACGCGACGCCAGCCGCGAGCGCGGCCGCAGTCAGAAGACGACGATCAACGCATCCCTCGACGAGCTCGGGATGCCCTGAGCTTGTCGTCCTTCGACGGTGCTCGGGACGACCCTGAGAACGTCGAAGGGTCGAAGGGCAGAGACCGCAGAGCGCGCGGAGGGCACTTAGAAGCGGTTTCACAACCCGCCCGGGTGGCCGAGGCCGGGCGCCCATGGGCGCGGAAGGCCGTCAGCCGTGATCATGTTTGTCGGCCTGGCCTCGGACAGGACCCGCGCCGGTTGTGAAAACCGGCTATAAGAAAGCCGCTCCACGTCCTCTGCGAGCGCTCGGTCGTACGTCGTGGGCCAAGTCGGCAACGGCGATGCTAGAGCTATCGGCTATCAGCCAAGCCTACTGCTGTTGCGTGCGGCGCGGCGCCGGCGGCTCGTCGACCGTGCCGAAGTACCCGATGAGCATTTCTTCCCAGGTCTGATCGCCCCAGCGCACGGTCTGCGTCGGGTCCGGGTTGAAGCGGTTGCCCGTCGAGTTGTCGTAGTGGGCGATCACCTTCAGCGTCGAACCCTTGGGCATGAACTTGGGCTCGGCCAGCTGATACCGCGTCTGCCAGTTGAAGTCGTACTTCGGTACGTTCAAAACAACTTCTTCGCGGCCGTCGGGGTAGACGATCCGGTACTGCACGTCCTTGCCGCGAACGTGCATGTGCGGGTACAGGTTGGCCAGATAGGTGTCCTTGTCGATTGCTTTCTGAGCGGTCACTTCGTAGTTGGCGTGACCGGGCGGAATGGCAAAGGTCGTGTTCGGCATCTGGCCGCCGCTCATCGAGCGCGATCGAGCCGAAGGCGGCTCCTTGGCCAGGATGACGCCAATCTCGGTCTGATCGACGACCTGCTGGCCAATCGTCGTGTAGTGCATCTGGAGCACGATGTCGGCGCCGGCCGGAATCTTCCGCACGATGCCTTCGTCGAACGCTTCGTACAAACGCCCGGGCACGAGACCCGCGCCCAGACCGCTCGGGATCTCCTTCCGACTCCGATCGCGCGTCAGCTTCGGCGCGGGATCGACGGGCTGACCGTCGCCTTCGACCAGATCGCTGATGATGTGGTGAACGACGCGCCGGTCGGTCGGCCTGAGCTCGACGCCGCGAATCCAGATGTCTTCCTTCAGATTGGTGGGGATGGTGACGTAGGTATAGGGCACGGTCCCGTCGGCCGGCACGGTGAACGGACGGACCATCTTGAAGACGAGGTCCGGCTTGCCAATCGTCCACCCTGCAGCGAACTGAGGCGCCGCGGGCAGATCCGCCTTGTTGCCTTCCGGCGCGCCTGCGTCGACCCACGCCGCGATCGTGTCGATCTGCGCCTGCGACAGGCTCGGATCGTTCTTGAACGTGCCGACCGTCGGGTCGGCGCCCCACGGCGGCATCTCGCGCGCGGCGACCTTCTGCTTGATGGCGCGGGCCCATGGCCGCGCGTCCTCGAAGGTCATGAGCGACATCGGCGCCATCGAGCTCGGCCGATGGCACTCGGCGCACTTCGTGTAGATGATGGGGGCGATGTCCTTCGTGTAGGTCGGTGTCGCCGCCACGGCGGACGAGCCAGTCAGCAATACCAGGGCAACTACGGCGACGGCCAGCAGCCCTCTTCGTGCAAATCGCATATCAACGCCTCCAAGTGCCTTTCAGTATACGACGTAGAGGCTAGAGGCTGGGGACTAGAGGCTGGAAGGGCATCGTGTCTTCCCGAGCTCCGAGTCCCGAGCCCCCAGCCCCTAGCCCCTAGCCCCCAGCCCCCTAGCCTCAGCCTCTAGAAGTCCAGCTGGACCCCGAACTGGAAGCGCTGAGAGGCGACGAGATCGATGGGGTTATAGAACTGTGGGCCAAAGGTCTCGTTTCGCGTGTAGATGGTCGAGAGGTTCATCAGGTTGAAGACCTCCATGAACCCCCGGACCCGAGTCTGGCCGAACCGGAAGATGCGCGAGACGGTCACATCGTTCGTGTAGACGTAGTCGTAGAACGTCTCCTCGGGATTCATGAGGTCGATCGAGATGCTGCTGATGCCACCCGTCAGCGGCACTCCGCCGCTTGCTACCGAGATGGCGCTCGTGACGGCGTACGTCGCCCCGATGGGGATGCCCGGCCGCGCCTGGAACGACCCGGCCACCTGCACGTCGTATGGCAGACGGTATCCCGCCGACCCCTTGTAGAGGGTCCGGAACGGCGGTACGCGGTTGCAGTACCGGCGATTGTTCGGGTTGTTGTTCGTGAAGGTGGTGTTCGTGATATCGGTGCAATTGTCGACGGCCGTCCGCTCGTGCGTGATGCCGCCGAAGGCGAAGCCGCGACCCAGCCGCGCGTTGATACTCACCTCGAGGCCGTTGTACACGCGCGTATTGTTCTCGGAATGGGTCCGGATGCTGTCGACCTGCGCCTGCTTGTTCGGGTTCAAGTTGTACAGGGTGATGATCTCGCCGCCGCCTCCGGGCAGATTCGGGTGCGTGGGCCCGACGATGGTGAACGGCGTGTAGTCGAGATCCGGGTCGACGGCGCGATTGACCGTCCACGCTTGCTCGTAGAACTGCCGGCGGTAGTAGCCGGCCGTCACCGACATGTTCGGCAGCAGCTCGTGTTGGACCGACACGGTCTCTTCCCAGTTGGTGCTGCGCGGCAGGTTCTCCGCGATGCGCAACGATCCGACCGGGAGACCGAAGTTGCGATTGGTCGTGGGCCCGATCTCGTTGAGCTGGGGGTTGCCCAACGCGTCCACGGCTCTCCCGTTACCGTCCAAGTCCCGCCACGTCCGGGTATTCGACTGCCCACTCAGGGGGTTGAGCGACAAGGTCGTGCCGAGCGCGTTGGCGGCCAGGAACTTGCCGAAGGAGGTCTTCAGCGCCGTCTTGCCGTTGCCGAACAGATCGAAGGACGCGCCCGCCCGAATCGAGAAATCGTTCCAGCACGGTTGGCAGGACTGGCCCGTCACGTTGCGCTCAGGCACGAAGGGGTTGGCCGGCGCCGACTGGTCGGGATACG
>Ga0156018_1107_pt1 | contig 30005 bp, 22 predicted proteins | sample RifCSPlowO2_02_FD_107672 | JGI IMG/M metagenome (GOLD analysis project Ga0156018, IMG submission 107672) | Acidobacteria bacterium RIFCSPLOWO2_02_FULL_65_29 | reverse complement strand
GAACTGCTCGTTGGCCAATGGCGCCTGGCGGATCGTGGCAGTCGCCTTCACCGACACCGTCTCGGATGGCCGCGACGCACTGCAGCCGTTGGAGACCCAACCGGCCAGTCTCACGGCGCTCACGAAGAACTTGTACCAAGAGGTTTCGGTCGAAGCGCTAATCGGGTCCCCGAACGATCCGTTTGAAGAAGGACCGCGCTACATCGGGGACACCATGTGGTCTGACGCGTCGCCGCGCGATCTGGTGGCGGCGGTGCGCGATGCGACTCTCACGGCACCTCCGGGATCTGCGATCAGCTTCATATCGCTTCTACGCCCAGCCGAACCGCGCCAACCGGACATGGCGTTCTCGATGTCCGCATCGACCTACGTCCATGCCCACGGGATTTGGAATGATCGCTCTCTGGATGCCGTGAACCACGCGTGGGTCCGCAGCACAATCGCGTCCCTGGAGCCGCTCAAGAAAGGTTACTACGTCGGCGAAGCCAACCTGTCAATCGCACCGGAACGCGCGAAGCAATGCTTCTCGCCTGCGGCCTGGGAGAAGCTGATCCAGCTCAAGCGAAAGTACGACCCAGAGGATGTGTTCTTTTCATACTTGCAGTAGACAGCACTCGCCTTGTGGGTCAGCCGTAACGGGTCTAGCAGCCGTAGCGCCGAGGAAAAACAGGTGCTGGTCGCATTCTTGCGATCGCGGACCGGACGGGTGCGCGAAGGCGCGCGATGATGCGAAAACCGATCCCGGCCGCGCTTGACGCGATCGGGCCCGAGCGGTCAACGTCCGAGCCACTTCGCGAAGATCGCGTTGCGAATGGAGAAGCTCAGGGCAAAGCGACGGGCCGTTGACACATGTAATCAATTTAGGATACACATATCTGTGAGCCGCTGGAAACGGGCCGGTGTGATCGTCGTCTTGTACTCGACGGATCACGACCCGCGGCACGTCCATGTGTTCGAGGACGGCAAGCGGCTCCTGAAGTTCGATCTTGAATCTTGGACGGTCATGGAAGGGAAGCTGACGTCGAAAGCTCGAAAAGCTCTGGACGGTCTCCGTCAGGAAGGCGTTTTCGATGAGAAATCCAAAGTTCAAGGCGATTAAGCCAAACTACCGGAAGGGCGTGCTCGAAATCACCCTGCAAGAGGGAAGGAAGCCGACCCGTTACAACCTCCCCTTTGCGGTCTTCAAAGGGACAAAAATCAGCGCCAAGAACCGCTTGGTATCGATCGGCATCGATGAGGAATTGGGGCGCCAGGGGGCCACGTTCGTGATGGCCGATGGCACGCATGGGAATCTGCCGGCAGACTTCGTCCTGTACTACTGCGATCCGACGTACGACTGGTCGCCAATCAACCAGCTCAAACGCGTGCTCCGAGACAAACTCGACGCGTCGAAACTATCCGTCCGTGTGGTGGCGGACGCGCTGAGAACCTCTCCTTCGCAGGTCGTTCGTCTGCTGGAGGAGAACCGCGGATCCAAACAGCTCCTTCAACTTCTCAAGCTCGCGGAACTGGCCGGCTATCGGGTCACGTTCACGCTGAAGCGGAAACCGGCGGCGTAGACCGTGGGCCTGACGATCGCGGTCCTGCTTCCTCCCCTCTTGGCGCCATCTTGAACAAGCCCTCCCCAGTGACGCTCGACCAGTTGACCGTCGAGAACCGGAGTCATCCGTGAGGGTGAACCGCCTTCCATTCCCACAGCGCGCGCATCGGGACCGCGTGGAGCTTCGCGCCGAAGGGGACAATCTCGTCGTCGGCGTATAGGACCACGCCGCGATGGAGGCGGCGCGGCGCCAAGTCGGCGAGGAACCGCAGGCCCTTCGCATCATCGGGGCCGACCGACGAGGCCGCCTTGATTTCAATGCCAACCAGACGTCCTGACGCATCCTCCAGGACCAGATCCACTTCGCGCCCTTCGGACGTGCGGAAGTGAAAAAGCTGGGGCACCCTGCGGCTCCACGCGACCTGTTTTTTGAGCTCCATCACCGCGAAGTTTTCGAGCAGGGGCCCGAGTTGGGTTCGATCGTCGCGGAATCTGGACGCGTCGACCCCCTGCAAGTGCGCCGCGAGCCCCGTGTCGGCCATCACGATCTTGGGTGCCTTGGCGAGCCGTTTGCACCTCGTCGAGTGCGACCGGGCCGTCGAGGCCGGCCACGAATCCGGCCGGATCCGCATGGGCTGCCGCCAACACGCCCGCATCGTCGAGCGTGAGATACCGGCGGACCGGGCGCTCCGCGTCGGCCAGCGTGCGGACGAGCGTGCTCTTGCCGGTCTGGCGTGCCCCGTGGAGGAGCACCACCGGCCGGTCCGACAGGGCTTGCCGGACGACCGCGGTCAAGTGGCGCGCGATCATGCCTTCCCAAATAGTTACCCGTGATGTGGCTGATTTTCAACCACAGGATGGCTTATTTTAAGCCGACGGCTATGTTCTCAGCGGGGATTCTCGTGCGGTGCTATCCGGACAGGTGCGCGAAGCGGCAAGCGGTTCTCCTTAACGCCGCTTCGGGAGCGGCGGAGGTGGCGGTGGCCGCCTCGCCGCCTGCACACGATTTCCGCCGTCCCATGCGGCCACGAAAGCACGAAAACACGAAGAAGAAATCCAAGTTGGCCACCTTGACTCTCCCGTGACGAACATCTCGTCAAGATTTCGCCTTCGTCGCCACGGCTGATGACACGCGAGGTTTCGTGTGCGGCTACTGTACCGCGGCTGCTGTAGTGCGGGACTTTAGTCCCGCTTCGCAGTTCTGAAAGGTTCGGTCGCCGATGGCGCCGCCAGGATTGTGAAGTCGATCGAGTGGAGCGAGCCACAGAAGATCAGCTTCGCTCCGGACGGACGTTACCTCGCCTCGGTGAAGTCCCTCGGGTTCTCGCGCGACGGGTCGTACTACGACGGTGGCGGGCGCCAGAATCCACACATCGATCCAGAAATTCGCCCGCTCCGTCTGAGCGCCCAGGAGAAACAGGTCCTGGTCACGTTCTTGAAGTCGCTTTCGGGTTCGATCCGAGAGGGTCGGCCGTAGGAGTACAAGCAGCAGTCAGTCTGGGCCGAGCACACGTTATCGCCCGCATAGATGAGGTGTGTGACATACGCAAGGTTGTACCGGACGACCCGGCCCCGGCGGTCAACCCAGCCCTCTTGACCGAATCTTGAACGAACCGGCCCGCCGCCCGTGCTACAAGGGCTCTGGATTTCCTTCATGTTCGCTCGGACACGGACACTTGTCGGCCTGCGTTCCGGATCCAACATGCCGGCTCTGTTCGACCTGACGATTCTGCTGCCGGGCGTGCTCCTCGCGGTGTTCGGGGTGCGCGCGCTCCTCCAGGAGCGACGCTTCGCTCAGCAGCAGATTCGCGAACGCCTTGAGCGCGCCGCCGAGATTGCGGTGCGCGATCTCGCGCGCGACCTGCACGAGTGGCAGGATGATGGGCGTGCGCACGCCGCTGCTCGCCGCGGACGGCAGCCGCGAAACCGTGGTGGTGCAGCATCCCGCGGACGATCATCAGCCGGTGTGGTCGCCCGACGGCTCGCAAATCCATTTTGTGAGCAACCGGACCCGGAACAATTCTCTGTGGACCGTCCACATCGACGCGGGAAGCTCTCGAGGTTCGGCGGAACTGATCAAGCCGGATATCAGTCGGCTCGTCGGAACGACGCGAAGCGGCGCTCTGCACTACCTGTCAGGAGGTCCGACCGGCAACATCTACACCGTGGATGTGGACGCGAGCGTGAAGGCGAAGACGGTGCCGACGATGGCCACCGACCGGTTCATCAACTCGAACACCAGCCCGGCCTGGTCGCCCGACGGCCAGTATCTGGCCTACTATTCGGTCCGCGCGCCATTCCCCGACAGCCCAGGTTGGGCCATTCTCGTAATTCGATCGCTCGGGACCGGCGAAGAACGCGAAAATCGCTCTGGACTGCTGCTTGCCGCGGGGACCGAGTTTCCTGGCCTCCCTTTGCCCTCGCCGGTGAGGTGGTTCCCCGATGGCCGTTCGGTGCTGATGGTCGCGCGCGACCTGCAGCGGAACCGGTTGGGGTACTACCGGGTGGACATAGTAAGCGGCAGCGCTGAGCCTCTGGGCGTGAAGCCTGCCGGAACCCATGATCTGTCCCCCGACGGAAAATCCATCTTCTACATCGATAGGGGCGATGCATCAGCGTTAGCGACGAGCCGACTGATGCGATTCGATATGGACAGCCGCCGCGAAACAGAATTGAAACGGGCGTCTTCCGGCGACTTACGCACATTCAGGTTATCGCCCGATGGCGCGCAGCTGGCCTACTTCCTCTCAGGGTGGTTGGAAGTGATGCCAGCGGGCGGCGGCGAGCCGCGCAAAGTGTTGCGCCTCCCCACCAACTGGGATGGCTTCGGGCGCTCCCAACTGGCGTGGACCCCGGATCAACGCTACCTGCTGTTCGTCACGGAAGGCAATAAGCTGGAAGACCTCTGGCGGGTCCCGGTCACCGGCGGCGAGCCCGGGCGCACGGGCGTTTCGGTGAACGGCTTCTTCAGGTCTCTCGGAATGCATCCCGACGGTCGCCGATTGACATTCGGTTCGGTCGAAGATGGCGCCCACGAGCTCTGGGCCCTGGAAAACTTCCTGCCCAACGCCCCCGCCGTGCGGTGAACCCTGGCGGTCCAGAGCCAGGACGCAGGTGCAGATGGGGCAGTGCTACGAGAAGTTGGGCCGCCAGATGCGCTTACGGTCTACGAGCGCGTGGTGCGCGAATTCGCCAGCGCTTTCTCAGGAGTTCCTGCTGTGAGAAATCCAGACATCGTTTCGATCGCCACTACGGCGGCCACGTTGCTGGCCGTCTTGTCACTGACCCCGGTAACTGCCGATGGTCAGGTTCCGGCGGACAACACGGCGAAGGTGACCCCTGCGGTCAAGGGCGGCGCTTTCCCCTGGCAACTCACGGTGTATGACCGCCAGGGAAAGATCGTACGAACGGTGGGGCAGCTTGCTCATGATAATTTCCCGCCGGCGTTCTCGCCAGACGGGACACGGATGGCGGTGGTCAAGGCCGTTCCAGGGGCGCCAGGCGCGGATTGATCGACGTCAACTACTTTTGCCGGCAAATTTAATTGTCGTTGATCAGTCCATTGGCGACAGGATGGTAGAGAACTGTACTACCTGGCACCGGACGGAGGAGTGATGGCGGTGGACGTCACCACCACTCCGACGTTCACTGTCGGGCCGCCGAGGCTCCTGTTTCGGGCGCCGATCACGATCCCCCGTGAGGGCAACCCCAACGATGACCAGTTCGGACGCATCAGCCGTGATGGCCAGCGCGTCGCCTTCCAAGTGCTGACGCTGCCAGAGCGCAAACTGGTCACGGTCGCGCCCGAGATTCTGGCGCAATACACGGGCACGTACGTGAACCCGGGGGGAGACGAGGGGCTCGTATCCCTGGAAGGCAATCAACTCATGCTCAAACCGCCAGGGGCAGGGGAGAAGCTTCCCCTGTTCGCCGAGTCCGAGACACTAGAATCGGAAGCGCTATTGTCGTCCTGACAGTTTTCCTCACGGCGGGATCGGCGTGGGCGCACCATTACTATGCGGTCGTAGTCGACGACTCAAAGACATTCGCTCTCACCGGTACGCTCACAAAAGTCGACTGGAGAAATCCCCACATTGAGCTTTCGCTCGATGCGAAGAGCGATCGCGGCCAAGTGGAGGCCTGGGTGATCGAGGGAGGGCCTCCGGTCTTCTTCCGGAACCGCAACGTTAGCAAGAGCGATTTCGAAAAGGCCATCGGCCAAACCGTTACGGTGGAAGTTCATCGCGCCAGGGACGGGACGCTGTTCGGGTCCCTGCTGAAAATCTCTTTTCCGGACGGAAAGTCCCTGACCAGTAGCCCTAGAGCATGAATCCAGACCGGCAGCAAACAATGCGACCTGCCGGGCGGCGGCAGTGGGGAAGGCGTCTTCGGGATCGAGTGGACGTCTGACGACCGATTCATTCTCTTCATCAGACGTTACGCCGAACCCGGAGGGGTCGAGCTGTGGCGGGCAAGGACGCCGACCGCGGGCCTTCAAGGCCCACACGCTGCGCGAGATCGCGCGCACCGCGCCGTACATGCACGACGGCAGCGTGGCGACCCTCGAAGCTGTCGTCGAGTTCTACGACGGCGGCGGACGCAGGAATCCACACGTCGATCCAGAACTTCGCCCGCTTCGTCTGAGCGCCGAGGAGAAGCAGGTGCTGATCGTCTTCTTGCGATCGCTGACCGGTCGAGTGCGTGAAGGCTCGCCATGACGGGCGAAGGTCGGCGTGCTCCAAAAGAATGAGGCCGAGCAGCCAACCTGTTCATCCACGACCGATCGAGTCACAAACAGAACCACGGCAGCGCGGTCACGTTGTCGTGCAATCGCATCGGCAGCCGGCAGCGACAGATGAGATAGGCGTGTCTCGCGGTCTTGGGATGCTCCCGCAGAAAGGTCAGCAGGTGGCGGGCGTCGGAAGGCGTCGGCCGCTCCGTCCATTTCACTTCGATCGGCGTCAGTGCGCCTTCGCGGGCGATGATGAAGTCCACTTCCGCGCCGTCCTTGGTGCGCAGGTAGTGAAGCGTACCGGTGCGGAGATACTGAAGGCGTTTCCACAGTTCGATGCCCACCCATTGCTCAAACAGCGGACCGGGGTTCGCGCGCACCACGTCGCGAGAAGGCGTCAGGTCGGCGGCGGCGTGACGCAGCCCGAGGTCGAAGAGGAGGAACCGCGGCGTGGACAGGAGATGTTTACGCGGGCTGCCGGACCACGCCGCGATTGGAAAGCCGATGAACATGTCTTCGAGCAATTGGTAGTGCGACTTGACCGTCGGCTGCGAGAGTCCCGTTTCGTGCGAGATGGCGGCGTAGTTGAGCGTCTGTCCGGACTCGGTGGCGGCAAGCCGGAGAAAGCGCAGGAAGGCCGCCCAGTCCTTCACCATGGCTTCCCGGCGGATTTCCTCCTCCAAGTGCACGATGGCGTACGCCCGGAGCAGCTCGTGGCGGTCCTGTTCCGGCGCTGCGGCGATGCCAGGCAGCTCGCCGAACGCGAGGCGCGTTTCGAGATCGGCGGCAGGGAAACGCCTGGTGGGCGGTTTCTTCTCCCGCCATGGAAACTCGAGCGGCGAGCCGGCGTGGCTCACCCCGCTCGGTATCGGCGGGCGTTCGGTCAGCGTGAGGGGAAACAGGTGATGCAGGAAGCTCCGGCCTGGAAGGAGGTTCGCGCCGGTCTTGCGCAGCTTCCGCGCGGAGCTGCCGCAGAGCACAAACCGCCAGCGCCGCTTGTCGCGGTCGTAGAGGCTTTGCACCGCGTCGAACATCGCGGGAACCGACTGCGCCTCGTCCACGAACACATACGCGCCCCCCCGCCGCCTGGGCAACCTTCGACATTCGGCGATGAGGCGCTCCGGTTCCGTGAGATACCGCGAACGCACCGACGGATCGGCCAGGTCAATCTCCAACGTGCCCGCCGGCAGAAGCTTGCGGATGAGCGTGGACTTGCCGGTCTGCCGCGCGCCGAACATCAGGTGCACGTAGGGCTTGGCCAGCTTGGACCGCAACGCCGATTCATACCATCGAGCGAACATGACCAGAGTATGACACGATAAATCTAAGATATGACTGAATGTTTGTCGGGCGTAACTAAACTCTGACACCAGATTCCGAGGTGATGGCCGTGGAGGTGACCACGACTCCCACGTTTCAGACCGGGACGCCGAGGCTCTTTTCAAGTTACGGGCCCGTTGTTCGGAGATTGGAACCGCAACTGCGGGATCACGAGCATGAACAACGTCAGCCGCGACGGTCAGCGTATTGTGTTCGCTGTGGATGTGCCGGTGAGTGTGTCCGCACGCTGAGGCCCACCGCCGAGGCGGGCACAAGACTTATTCCTGGGACTCGGCCCGACGCACGATCTCCATGAAGCGTTCAATCGGTTCGAGGCGATCGAGCGCGTCCACGACACGGTCGAGGTCCAACGCCACGTACTCGTGGATCACCACGTTTCGGAATCCGGGAACCCGTTCCAGCTCGGCGACCAGATCGACCGGAAAGGACGGATCGCGTCCGAGATTCCGGATGGCCTCCGTGTAATCCTCGAATCGATCGCCTCGGCGCGCCGACAACTCGCCGGCCAGGTCGATGACGAGTTGGGCGACCATCAGGAGCGAAAAGAGCACATCGTTGTGCAGCGAGAGATCGCGCTCGAGCGCATGGCGGTCAGGCACCCGCGAACGAAGTCCGCGGAGGTGATCGAGGTGTCGCCGCAACTCGGCCAACCGCTCGACGAGATACGTCATCGGACCAGTGCTTGAAGCTTGACCCGGCGCGTGCGTCGCAGAAACGGCTCGAGATCCGCTGCCCGCGAGAGGACCGTGCGCAGAAACGCGTGGTCCGTTTCGACGTCAGTCGCGAACACCCGGTGGTCGGCCGTCATGATGCGGCGCGCCAGTTGCGGGGGTGCGTCGTTCAGGATCACGACGTCCACGTCTCGGCGCAAGGCCGGGCGCAGCCGGCCGATGAGCCGCAGCTTCTCCTCGAAGCGGTCCACCGTGAGTGGATAGATCCGACGATCGAGAAGGATCCCGACATCGACATCGCTCTCGCGGTGCGCACGACCGTCCGCGACACTGCCGAACACATAGGCCGAGATCAGGCCGCGAGGCCCACCGCCGAGAGCCGCAGCCAGGGCCGAGTGGACCGCGCGGTCCAAAGTCTCCACCCGGCTATTCTACGCGACCGCCGATGCTCACTCCCGTGGCTTCACCCAGTGACCCCGCTGCGGCACGAATGGTCTACCCGAGTTCCTGGCCCAGGACGACAGACCGCCATCTGGGCTTGACCGGCGTGTCGCTGCTCGGTCACCAGCGCTGAGATTCCGGCGGAAGGTGGCCGTCAGTGCTCACGCTGTTCCGCGGACGCGACATCTATCAGCGTAAACCCTTCTTTTCGGGCGGCGGCACCGAGGCGGTCGTCGAGGGTGATGACCTCCAGCGAGGCTGGCCGCCGTTCGGCCGCCATGAATGCGGCCGCAAGCTGCAGCGAGTCGGCGGCACGTAATGGATGTACGCGTAGAAAACGCACCGCTGCCTCGCGAACGGTGTCGCTCGGATCGACTTCATGCCAGCCGGCAGCGAGCTGCTTCAGGCGTTGGAATGCCTGCGTGGCCGCGGTCTCGTCGAGCAGGTCTTCGCGTTCGAGGCGGGCGATGGCGGACGCGCACTCCACCTCTGTTCCCCACCACACGAGCATGGCCGGATCGTCGGCGGCAAGGGCCTGGAGGCGCTGTGTTGAGGCTTCGCTCATCAACAACGGCACGATCGCCGAGGCGTCCCAGAATCTCATCGCCCGGTTCGCCGATCTTCGAGCAGCACCCGTACACCGGACGCGCCCTTCTTGGGACGGGGCGGCTTCGTCGCAAGCAGGGCTTTCGGCGCACCTGTGCGCGAGGGCCGAACAACGCCGTCGCGGACAAGCCGCGCCAATCGGGAATCATCCTCTCTCTCGACACCGCTCGTCACGGGTTCGAGGCGAGCAACGGGACGCCCCCGGTCGACGATCAGCACAGGTGATCCACCTTTCAGGCCGTCGATCAGAGAGCTGAGATTGTTCTTGGCCTCGGTAATGCTGGCCTTTTTCATTAAATCTAGAATAAACTTATTCATATAGCTATTCAAGGCTGTTGTCATTTGTATCCAGGTCATCAGAGGGGCGGGAAGGCCCCTACCTGTCCTACCCGGCCCACCTGACCCGCCCGACTTACCTCATATACAATGTGCCGCGACTCGGCCAGGGCAGCTAATTGAAGTGAAGAAGTTAGAAGTTAGAAGTCCGAAACAATCAGAAGGAAGTCAGACGTTGGAAGTCAACAGGGACAGAACGAAGGAGCTCTCATGAATCGACGATCATGGCGATGGGCAGCCGCTGCCGGCCCACTCGCGCTGCTGCTGTGGATGACGATTCCCGCAACGGGACAATCGACACCCAAGATAGGGGAGTGGCGCACCTACGGCGCCGATCTGTCGAGCACCCGGTACTCGCCGCTCGACCAGATCAACGCCGAGAACTTCAACAAGCTGGAAGTGGCGTGGCGATTCAAGACCGATGGGCTCGGGCCGCGGCAGGAGTTCAACCTGCAGTCCACGCCGTTGATGGTGAACGGCGTGATGTACGCCGCCGCCGGCACGCGGCGGGCGGCGGTCGCGCTCGACGCTGCGACGGGCGAGATGCTGTGGATGCACAGCCTCAATGAAGGTCCCCGCGGCGAATCCGCGCCGCGACAGCTCTCGGGACGCGGGCTCGCCTATTGGTCCGACGGCAGGGAAGAACGCATCCTGTACGTGACGCCCGGCTATCAGCTGATTGCCCTCAACGCCAAGACCGGGGCGCGCATCGCCGGCTTCGGCAAGGATGGCATTGTCGATCTGAAGCTGGACGACGACCAGGTCATGGACCCGGTCAAGGGTGAAATCGGGCTGCACGCGGCGCCCGTCGTCGCCGGCAACACGATCATCGTCGGCGCGGCGCATCTGCCCGGCGGAGGCCCGAAGTCCAAGACCAACGAGAAGGGTTACGTGCGAGGCTTCGACGTGCGCACGGGCAAGCGGTTGTGGATCTTCCACACGATCCCGCGCCCCGGCGAATTCGGCAACGACACGTGGCTGAATGATTCCTGGTCGTACACCGGCAACACGGGTGTGTGGGCCCAGATGAGCGTCGACGAAGAAAACGGCCTCGTCTTTCTGCCCGTGGAGCTGCCGACCGGCGACTATTACGGTGGGCATCACCCCGGCAATGCGCTGTACGGAGAGAGCCTGGTCGCCGTCGATCTGAGGACCGGGCAGCGGAAATGGCACTACCAGTTCATCCATCACGGCATCTGGGACTTCGACATGCCGTGCGCGCCGATCATCGCCGACCTCACGGTGAATGGGCGGGTGATCAAGGCCGTCGCGCAGCCGACCAAGCAGGGCTGGGTGTATGTCTTCGATCGTCTCACCGGGCAGCCGGTCTGGCCGTTCGAGGAGCGTCCGGTCGAGAAGGGCACCGTTCCGGGCGAATGGTACGCGCCGACGCAACCGTTCGTCACCAAGCCGCCGCCGTTCGAACGTCAGGGCGTGTCGATCGACGACCTCATCGACTTCACGCCGGAGCTTCGCGCCGAGGCGGTGAAGCTGGTGTCGCGCTACAAGATTGGTCCGCTGTACACCCCGCCGATCGTCAGCCAGTGGCCGGGGCCCCTGGCGACGCTGATGCTGCCGAACGCCACGGGCGGCGCGAACTGGCAGGGCGGTGCGTTCGATCCGGAAACGAAGATCTTCTACATCTTCTCGAACACCAACGTGAGCGCGCTCGGCCTCGTGCCCGGCACCCCGGAACGTAACGGCGACTTCGCGTGGGTGCAGGGGACCGCGCGGGATCCGAATGCGCCGGCGCCCGCCGCGGGAGGTCGCTGCGGCGGTGGACGAGGCGGTCCAGGCGCGGCGCCTGGCGGTGGCGCGCCCGCCGCGCCGGGCGGCGGGGCCCTGAGCGCTGCTGGCTCACCACAAGCTCCGGCAGCGGGACGCGGCGGCGGTGGAGGCGGCGAAGGGGGCGGCGGTGGCGTGAACGTGCAGGGTCTGCCGCTCATCAAGCCGCCGTACGGCCGCATCACGGCGCTCGATCTCCAAAAGGGCGAGATGGTATGGCAGATCGCGCACGGCGAGACGCCGGATAACATCAAGAACCATCCGGCGCTCAAGGGCCTGAACATCCCGCGCACGGGACGTCAGGGCCGAATCGGCGTGCTCGTGACCAAGACGCTGGTGGTCGCCGGCGAAGGCGGGTTCATCACGACGCCACAGGGACGCGGCGCGTACCTGCGCGCGTACGACAAGGCCACCGGCAAGGAAGTGGGCGCGGTCTACATGCCGGCGCCGCAGACGGGCTCGCCCATGACCTACTCGCTGAACGGACGCCAGTACCTCACGGTGCCGATCAGCGGGCCGGGCTACAGCGCGGAATTCCTCACGCTCAGATTGGGAACGTAGAGAAAGTGAAAAGTTAAAAGTCAGAAGTCAGAAGGACTGCAATCAGTGTCGCGGTCCTTTCAACTTTCGACTTTTAACTTTTGACTTCTTTCCGAAAGGTAACTACCAGAACATCTCGGTAGGCGGGCTGCGACGGATCGAGAGGCTCGACCGGCGTGACGCCGTGCGCGACTCGCGTGTCGTCGACGAGCGCCGCATCGAATGGGTCGGTGAGCGTGAAATGGCCCAGGGCGCGGCCGTCGAGCGCGTGAATCGTGGTCATGCCGCTCGCGATGTTCCGCCGATCGACGAGCAGCACCAGCACGTAGTCCACGCCGTCGCGGTGCAGGCCTTCAGGCGTCGGGCGCCCGGCTTCACCCCTCCGGGCTTCAATGCGGAATTGATGCACCTCGATCCGCCACGCGGGCGTCGCCGGCGCGAGGTGTTCGAACAGGGAATGGCAGAAGCCGAGGATGGCCTGCATGCTCGGCCCGCCGCCAATCTCGGGCGCGATCGGTTCGAACCAGCGCGCGATCCCGCCGTTCAGCGGGTTGTAATCGATGGCCTGAAAGTGCGGCTGGTGCGGCTTTCTCGCCATCGCACCGCTCTTGGCCGCGGCCCAGGCTCCGTAGCGCCGCCGCCGATAGCGGCCGCCATCGGCCATGTAGGTGTCGAGCTCGAGCCTGTTCCAGCTATCGGCGAACGTCTGCCAGTCGGCGAGCGAGCCGAAGGGCAGGAGCAGCTCGCGCATGGAATAGCCCTGCACGAAGGCGTATCCGTCGGCGGCAATCGCTGCCTGCACCGCCTCTGTTGTCGAGCACGTCAGACTGCCCACAGGCTCCGATCTTAACTTCTAACTTCTAACTTCTGACTTCTAACTTTTCTGTAGCGCTCCTCGAGTCGACGTACCCGCTCAGCAGACCGATCGCCGTGACGACCAGCACAGGTCCGAGGACGACGCCGAGCATGCCGAAGACGCCAATCCCGCCGAGCAGGCTCAAGAGAATCACGAGACCGTTCATCTGCGCTTTGCCGCTGAGCAGGATGGGCCGAAGCACGTTGTCGGCGCCGCTCACAATTCCAAAACCCAGCGCGACCAGCACGATCGGGCGGATGATCGCGCCGTCGGCAGCGAGCACGATCGCTGCCGGCAGCCAGACGACCCAGGCGCCGAACGGCAGCAGACAGCAAATGGCCATCACGACGCCCCAGAACAGCGCGGCGTCGATGCCGAGGACCGCGAAGACGAGGCCGCCGAGCACGCCCTGCACCGCCGCCACCACGCCAGCGGAGACGACGCCGACCGAGATGAGCTCGCGCGTGCGGGCCAGCGTGGCCTCACGCGCGCCTTCCTCCATCGGGATGAGGCCGCGGATGACCCGCATGACCGCGGTCGAATCGCGTAACAGAAAGAACGTCGCGAAGAGCGCCAGCGCGAGGTCCAGCGCGAACACGAGGACGTTGCGTACGAGGAACCCGGACTGCGCGACCGCGAACGCGGCGCCCTGTTTCGCCGCATCCGTCGTCAACGACGCCAGGTCGATCCTGAATGATTCCGGCAGGCGCTGCTGGAGCGTCTGCCAGGCACGCTGCACCCAGCCCAGGCGGCCCTCGGCAAACGCGCGCTGGACGTTGTCGGTGGCGTCGATCGCCTCGCGCACGAACGCCGTCGTCACGAGCACCATCGGCACGATGAGCAGCAGCGTGATGACCAGCGTACTGGCGGCAGCCGCGGGCCCGGCCGACCACCGGCGCGCCAGCCGCGCGTGCATCGGATGAAACACGATGGCCAGGACGCCGGCCCAGGCGAGCGGCATGAGGAACGGCTGGATCACGAGGTAGACAAGATAGAGGAGTACGACGAGCCCGCCCCAGGCGAGGACGGACCTGATGCGGTCGGAGGTGGGCGCGCGACCGGTTTCCGGCATCGTGTCTCCTTAGGGCCAGCGAAAGACGTTGTTCTATCGCAGGCCCCTAGAATTTTACCGCGCCGATGATCGCTTCCATGTGCGCCACGTACTTGTCGAGCGCTCGACGCCCGGCGACAGTAATCCTGAACTCGGTCCTCGAGACGCCTTCGTCTACCGACTTGTGGCACGTGATGTACTCGGCCTCCTGGAGCTTACGCGCGTGCACGCTGAGGTTCCCGTCGGTCGTCTGCAGCAGCTTCTTCAGCTCGTAGAAGGTCAGGCGCTCGTTGACCGCCAGCGCGCTCACGATGCCCAGGCGGAGCCGCTCGTGAATGAGTCGATCGAGGCGGAGAGGGGTATGGGCCACCGGCTTGACGGGCGAGGGCGCCCGCCTCTGCGGAGACTCCGATGCGACCCTGGTGCCGCTCTGAGACCGCCTACCCACCATGCCTCCTTGCGATGACGAACCCGAATGCCATGTGAAGGACGCCGAAGCCGCCGGCCATGAACGCGTCGCCCCAGGATGCGGGTGCGGCCAGCGCCGCCGCACCCAGGGCCATCAGACACACGCCGAGCACGGGCACGACGCTCACCGACAGCGCGCCGCCGCTCGTGACCGCCGCGCCATAGAGCAACAGCCAGCTGCCGGGCAGATCGGTGACCGACCCGTTGCGATACAGGACCCGTGTGAGCACCGCGCCGGCCGCCAGCGCCGGGACGAATGCCAGGGCGAACGTACGGCCGGCCGGCCCCGTGAGCGGCATGCCCGATCGCCGCGCCTTCCGCACGATGGCGAACAGGCCGATGGAGGCGGCGAGCGCCGCTTCGGCGAGCCAGATGGCGAGCCACTGTTCGGTGAGGCGCCGGGGATGGGCGAGGGCCGCGGCGCCAATGGCCGTGGCGCCCATCAGCATGCCGCCCCAGCCGGGGACGGCGCTGAAGCCGGCCGCCCGCTCCATCGTGGCGCGGATGTACCGCAGGCTCTCGGCGGCGTGGGCTTGCAGGGCCGCGGGCGGCTGGTCGTCGGGTGTCGGCACGGCAGAGGAGCATGGTACGGCAGGGGGCTTTATGATGCAAACCACAGGAGCTTTGTAATATAAAGTTAACAGTCGACAGTTAACAGTCGACAGCTCACAGTCGACAGTTTCACAGTCGACAGTTCGCGAGCGACGGTTCACAGTTCGACAGTCACTCGCTGTTGGGAACGGCAACGAGTGCGAGGGGCCGTCGTCAACGATCCCTGTCAACTGTGACTGTGAACTGTCGACTTCCGATTGGAGGTGCCGTGATGCCCCGCGTGATGATGGCTCTCGGAATGGCGCTGGCGCAGATTGCCGCCGGACGCGCCGATCCCCCTGATTCGCCGATGGGCGTGGCTGCCGCGGCCGATAACGCCGCCGAGGTCCGCCGACTCCTGAGCGCCGGCCGTGGCGTAGACGAAGTCGGCCCGGGTGGCGTCACGCCTCTCATCGCCGCCGCCCGACATGGCGCGGTGGGAGCGCGATGGTCTGCGCGGTTCGACCTCTGTCGCGAAGTGCTCGATCTCATCGACTCGAAAGCCCGCACGACGCCCGCAAAATGATCGCAGTATCATGATCGTCGTGCGCCGGTAGGCCTGGTAGGCCTGGTAGAGCTGGTAGACCTATCCGACCTACCTGACCGGTCGCACGGAGGTCACATCGTGAGCCCAAGACCGCTCGGCATCGTCATCGTTTGCTCGCTGGTCGCGGTTGCCGGGTGCGGTACGCCGACATCCACGTCGGCCCCGACGCCCGCCGATGCGAGAGCGTTTCTCGACACCGTCGACGCGACGTTCACGAGGCTCAGCCTCGATGCCAACCGCGCGGGGTGGGTCGGGCAGAACTTCATCACCGAAGACACCGAAGCGCTCGACGCGCGCATGACGCAGGCCATCGCCGATGCGGCATCGCGCTTTGCCAAAGAAGCCGTCAGGTTCGACACCGTCGATGTGCCCGCCGGCGAGCGACGCCAACTGAACCTGCTCAAAGTGTCGCTCGTGCTCGCGACGCCTTCGGATCCAAGGGAGGCGGAAGAGCTGACGACACTCGTGTCGTCGATGCGGGGCGTGTACGGCAAGGGTAAGTGGTGCGCCGACCCCGCGAAGCCCGACCAGTGTCTGAACATCGACGACATCACCAAAGTGCTGGCGAGCTCCCGCACCGAGAAAGACGTCCGCGCGGCGTGGGAAGGATGGCATACGATCTCGCCGCCCATTCGCAAGGACTACCAGCGCTTCGCCGAGCTGTCGAACAAGGGCGCGAAAGAGCTGGGGTTCGCCGACACGGGCGCGATGTGGCGCGCGAAGTACGACATGGCGCCCGATGCGTTCACGAAGGAGCTCGATCGGCTGTGGGAACAGGTCCGGCCGCTCTATCTGCAGCTCCACGCGTACGTGCGCATGAAGCTGCACCAGAAGTACGCCGACGCCGTGCCGGTGAAGGGCCCGCTGCCGGCGCATCTGCTTGGCAACATCTGGGCGCAGGACTGGTCGAACGTGTACGACCTCGTGGCCCCGGCGGGCTCCGATGCCGGGTTCTCGCTGACCGACATCCTGAAGCGCCGGAAGATGAGCGCGCTCGATATGGTGCGCACCGGCGAGCGCTTCTACACCTCGGTCGGCTTCGAGCCGCTCCCGAAGACCTTCTGGGAGCGCTCGCTCTTCGTACGGCCCCGCGATCGCGAGGTCGTGTGCCACGCGAGCGCGTGGGACATCGACAACCTCACCGACGTCCGCATCAAGATGTGCATCGACCAGACGGCGGAGGACTTCACGACGATCCATCACGAGCTGGGACACAATTTCTACCAGCGCGCGTACAAGGATCTGCCGATGATCTTCAGGGACAGCGCGAACGACGGCTTCCACGAAGCCATCGGCGACACGATTGCGCTGTCGGTCACGCCCGAATACCTCGTCAAGATCGGCCTGCTCGACAAGGCGCCAGACGCCTCGCGCGATATCGGCCTGCTCATGTCACGCGCGCTCGAGAAGGTGGCGTTTCTGCCCTTCGGGCTGCTCATCGACCAATGGCGCTGGCAGGTCTTCTCGGGCGCCATCGCGCCGGGCGACTACAACAAGGGCTGGTGGGCCCTGCGGCTGAAATATCAAGGCGTGGCGCCGCCGTCGGCGCGCGGCGACGAGTCGTTCGATCCTGGCGCGAAGTATCACGTCCCGGACAACACGCCGTACACGCGCTACTTCCTCGCCGACATCCTGCAGTTCCAGTTCCACCGCGCGCTGGCGAAGGCGGCGGGCTGCACGGCGCCGCTCCACCGTTGCTCGGTTTACGAGAGCAGGGAGGCGGGGACGCGGTTGAACGCGATGCTGTCGATGGGCCTGTCGAAACCGTGGCCCGACGCGCTCGAAGCGCTCACCGGGTCACGCGAGATGGACGCGTCGGCGATTCTCGACTACTTCGCGCCGCTCCAGACCTGGCTCGAGGAGCAAACGAAGGGGCAGGCGATCGGATGGTAAATGCGCTGATCCTTGAAATTAGGAATCAAGAATTAAGAATTAAGAATTCGTCGTCCAAGCATTCTTAATTCTTAATTCCCAATTCTTAATTTCGCGATCCGCCTACCTTCCCGGCAGGCTGAAAGCGAGATACTCGCCCGAGTAGTTGCCGCCGCTGACGGCCACGACGATGTACTGTTTTCCGTCGACCATGTACGTCATCGGCGATCCGCTCTGTGTTGCGGGCATCAAGAGGGCCCCGACTTCTTTCCCGGTCGCTTTGTCGTAGCCCCGGAGCATCGCGCCGCGCGGCCGGCCCGGGGGCGACGTGATTTGCGGGTCGCCCATCACGACCAGCGTCCTGGTCACCACCGATCCCACGCCTCCCGTGGCGACCTGTCCGGTCTTCGGAATCGTCAGGCCCTTGAGCGCCGGGTGATTGCGTACGTTGTCCGGCGTGTCGCCGTGCGGCACCTGCCACACGATTTCACCCCGGTCGAGATTGACCGCCGTGAGCACGCCGTACGGCGGCTTGAGGAGCGGCAGGCCGTCGACGGCCAAACCCCCACCGCCGCCGCCTCCACCTCCGCCACCGGCCGGAGCGGCGGCCGGCGGCGCCGCCGCAGCCGCAGCTTGTGCCTGGGCCTGCGCAATCGCCCGCGGTGAATCCGCGGCGCAGCAGTCGCCCGGCCCGAACACTTCCTGGAACGGCCGTCCTGCGACCCCCGACACATAACGGATATCCGAAAAGCCCTGGGGCGGCGCGACGACCGACGTCGCGGTGAGACCCGTATTGTTCGCCTGCGCGAAGACCGTGTGCGTCTCCGGGTCGTACGCGATGCCTGGCCAGTTGGTCCCGCCCACGGCATTCCCCATGTTGATTGCCCCGAGGATGCCGTTGACGTTGCCGAGGACCGCGGGGTTGTACATCCAGGGTCCCACCTTGTATCGTTCGAGATTCTTGATCGCCTGCGCCCGCAGCGCCGGCGTGAAGTCGATCAGGTCGTCCGGCGCTCTGAGGTAGTTGCGGGCGTACGGCGGCGGCTTGGTCGGGTACGGCTGCGTCGGGCTCGCCTTTTCTCCGGGCACGTCGCTCGGCGGAACCGGACGCTCTTCGATCGGCCACACCGGCTGCCCGGTGACCCGATCGAAAACGTACAGCGTTCCCTGTTTGCCACCGACCGCGACGGCCTTGATGGCCTTTCCATTCACCGTGATGTCGGCCAGGATGGGCGCCGACGACATGTCGTAGTTCCACAGCGGGTGGTGCACCAGCTGGAAATGCCATTTCCGCTGTCCGGTTTTCAAGTCGACGCAGACGATGCTTTCGGCGAACAGGTTGTTGCCCGGCCGATGGCCTCCGTAGAAATCCGAGGTCGGCGTTTCCACGGGCAGGTAGACGAGGCCCAGCTCCTCGTCGACCGTCATCTGCGTCCAGACGCCGACGTTGCCGTTGAACGCCCACGAGTTTTCTTCCCAGGTGTCGTTGCCGAACTCTCCCGGCCGCGGAATGGTGTTGAACGTCCACAGCAGCTTGCCCGTGCGCGCGTCGAACGCGCGCACGAGGCCTTTGGTGTTGTTGTGGGTGCTGACCGTCGCGCCCTCGCGGAACGAGGAACCGATGATGACGGTGTCCCTGACCACCAAGGGTGTCGAATGCACCCCGATCTCGCCGGTTTCCAGGTTGATCGGCTGGTTCTTGCCGAACACGGCGCCCACCTTCAGATCCACGACGCCGTTGGTGCCGAACGAGCGGATCATCGACCCGTCTTTTGCGTTGAGCTCCACCAGGCGATAACCGGTCGTGACATACACGATGCGCTCGTCGCCGCGGCCGTCGGTCCAGTACGAGACGCCGCGCCCCGACAACTGCCGCGGAGCCACACCCGCGCGCATTCCCTCGCGCATGCTGTGCTGCCAGATCTGCTCGCCGGTCTTTGCATCGAGCGCCACCACGGACCGGCGCGTGCCTCCGGTCGTGTACAGGACGCCGTTGACCACGACCGGCGTTCCCTCGAGCTTGTACTCGGGACGCGGCCCCAGGTTGTCGGTCTTGAAGCGCCAGGCGACCTCGAGCGTGCCGAAGTTGCTCGTGTTGATCTGGTCGAGCGGCGAGAACCTGGTTCCGCGAACGTCTCCGGTGTAGTAGGGCCATTCGCCCCTTGCCGTTGACGGCTGGCCGGCCCGGTCCTGACCCGACATGATCGCGGTGATCCCGAGCAGCACCGCAACCAAACTCATCAACGTTGATCTGCGCGACATCGTCTTGCCCTCCTGAAGGCCGTTCGTTGTACAGGCGTACGCTAACACCAGCGGACGACAGGGGTCAAACCGCAGAACGGCGGGCGGATGGACTCGGCACTCGTGTTGACGTGTGTAGCGCAGGTCTGTAGACCTGCCGCCGCCGGAGGGCAGGACTGAAGTCCCGCGCTACATGAGCGGAGGCAAGTCGACTCAAACGCCTTCCGGGATTAGTCGGCCCTCAGCGCGGCGGCAGGGTCGACGCGCGCCGCGCGCCAGGCGGGCACCGCCGCCGCCGCCAGCGCGACGGCTGCCATCAGGACGCCCACGGTCGCCAGCGTGGCCGGATCCGTGGCGCCGACGCCGAAGAGCAGCGTGCCGAGGAAGCGCGTCAGCGCGAGCGCCCCCGCGGCGCCGATCGCGAGCGAGACGAGGGTCAAGAGCGCGCTCTGGCCAACGACGAGGCGCAGAATGCCGTCGGGCCGCGCGCCGAGCGCCATGCGAATGCCAATCTCGCGCCGGCGGCAGGCCACCTCGTAGCTGAGCATGCCGTGGATGCCGACCGCGCCAAGCGCGACGGCCATCGCCGCGAACAGTCCCAGGAGCAGCATCGCGAAGCGTCGCTCCGAGACCGATCGCGATACGGTGGTTTCGAGGGGTTCGACCCCGAAGACGGCAAGCGAGGGGTCGCGCTCGCGAATTACGCCTCGTACCGAAGAAGCGAGCGCGTGGGGATCGCCGCCCGTGCGCACGATGAGCACGCCCGCCCCGTCGGCCGACGGCGCCTGCGCGAGCGGCAGATACATCGCAATCGGCGACTGGGCGCTCAAGCCATGGAACTTCTCGTTGGCCACGATACCGACAATCCTGCGGGCGGCGCCGTACAGCATGATCTCGGCGCCGATCGGGTCCCGTCCGGCGAAGAATCGCTCGGCGGAGGCCTCGTTGACGACGCACACGGGCGCGGCGTCGGTCGCGTCCGAATCCACGAGGAGCCGTCCCTTGACGAGCGGCAGGCCGACCGTGCGGAAGTATCCCGACGTGACGCGGCGCACTGAAATCTCGGGCCACGTCCGCGCTTCGTCGCGGCGTCCGACGACGAAGAACGAGTTCGTGTAGCCGGGATCGAGCGGATGATTCCCCGCGATGGCCGCCGACGCGACGCCCGGCAGCGCCGCCGCGCGCGAGAGGACCGCTGTCGTGAACGCGTGCTGCTCCTGGAAGTTGGGCCACACGCGGAAGTTCGCCGGGTAGCGCGTGCCCGGCAGCTTGTACTCCGCCTTCAACACGCCCTCCGCGTGGAAGCCCGCGTCGACCTGCTGCAGGTTCCAGAAGCTGCGCACGAGCAGTCCCGCGCCCGACAGGAGCATCACCGCGAGCGAAAGCTCCGCCACGACGAGCGCCCCGCGCAGCCGTGCGCGCCCGGGTCCCGCCGTACCCCGCGAGCCCCCTTCGTCCTTGAGCGTCGATTGGAGATCGATCGTCCGCGCCTGCGCCGTCGGAATAAGGCCGAAGACCAGACCGACCGCGACCGACACGCCCAGCGTGGCCAGCAGAATCGGCAGGTCGAGTGACACGAGCGAGAGGCGCGGTACGCCGGCCGGCGCGAGATCGACGAGCGCGCGCACGCCGGCATACGCAAGGCCGACACCCGCGGCCGCCGCGAGCATGGTCAACAGCAGGCTCTCGACGAGGAATTGCCGCAGCAGTTGTCCGTGTGTGGCGCCAAGCGCGCGCCGCACCGCCACCTCCTGCGCGCGCGAGGACCCCCGCGCAAGGAGCAAGCTTGCCACGTTCACGCAGGCGATGAGCAGCACGAGGCCGACCGCACCGAGCAGGACGTACAACATGGGCCGCACCGGCCCAAAGACGATGTCGGCGAGCGCCTCGACGTTGACGCTGCGCGCCCGGTTTTCGGGGTAGGCCCGCTCGAGGTCGGCGGCGATGCCCGCGAGCTCGCCCTGGGCCGCGACCCGTGTCGCGCCAGGCGAGAGGCGGCCCATCATGAACATCGGGTGCGTGCTGCGCGGCAGCGCTTGTGGATCGGCCTGCAGCGGCAGCCAGACATCCACGCGCGTCCGCTCGCCGCGCGCGGCGAAGCCGCGGCCGTAGGCGGCGGCGGTCAGAACCTGCAGCACGCCGAAGTCGCTCGTGTCAGCGACGACCCCGATAATCTGATACGCGCGGTCGTCGAGGCGAATCGATTGACCGACAATCGTCGGGCTGGCGGCAAACGTCCCGCGCCACAGCGATTCGCTCACGAGCGCGACCGTGGGTCCATTCGCCGTGTCTTCCTCCGCCGTGAAGCCGCGGCCGACCAGTGGGTAGACGCCGAGCATCGGGAGCATGTCGTGAGAGACGCGCAGCCCCGCGATTTGAATGGGGTCGATGGCCGTCGCCGAGAAGTTCACCTCGCTGGCCGACACGCCGGCCAGCGCGTCGAGCATCTTGCCGCGCGCCTGGTAATCGAGGAAGTCGGGCACCGATCCCGGCTCGCGGGTCGTGCCGCTGTTGCCGTCGGTTTCCCACACCATCACCAGGCGATCGAGGTCGGCAAACGGCGCGGGCCTGAGCAGCACGCCGTTCACGACACTGAAGATGGCCGTGTTGGCGCCGATGCCGAGCGCGAGCGTCAGGATGGCGGCAGACGCGAAGCCTGGGTTCTTGGCCAATTGGCGGACGGCAAGACGAAGGTCGTGGGTCATGGCGATGGCTTTAGACGTCGCGTTCGGCCGAATCGTTGTCACTCCGCGATCTGCTTCCGCGGTTTCGGTTGCGGCACGATTCTCGCAGATGTGGCCGTCATCTCGAAACGTCATGTGAGGCGACGATGCTAGAATTCAAGGAACGTCAGTGGACGATGCTGGCCGATAAGTTCGGCGATGCGGCAAACGTGGCGCTCGGCGCGCTCGTCTTCGGTCAGTTTCTGAGTGACAGTGGGTTCTCGCTACTCGTTGCGCTGTCGGGGCTTGCGGCCTGGATAGCTCTGTTGTTCTGGGCCGCTCTGCTGACGAGCAGAGGTGAGTCGTGATTGGCCTTTACGTGATGCTTGGCGGGATGGTTCTTTTTGGAGGCGTGATGGTTTTGATCGAGCGGCTGGGCCGACGTCGGCGCCGGCGCGCTCAGAAGGGGTAACCGGTTCCCGCGCGGGAACGCTCTACCCGCCAGTTCATTCCTGTCTGAGCGCGACAATCGGATCGACGCTCGCGGCCCGGCGAGCAGGCACGAGGCAGGCGACGAGCGCGACCAGGCCCAGCAAGGCAGCCGCTGCCCCCACCGTCACCGGCTGAAGGCGGCCCGCGCCGACGATCAGACTTTCCAGAACGCGCACGGAAACAGCCGCGCCCGCCAGTCCGGCGGTCAGGCCGATGCCCACCAGCATCGCCGCATGTCCGAGCACCAGCCGCTCGACGCCGCGGCGATCCGCCCCGAGCGCTAGACGAATCCCGAATTCACGCGTGCGAGACGCCACCGCATGCGACAGCACGCCGTAGATGCCCGCGCAGGCCAGCACCAGCGCGAGCGCGGCGAACGATCCGACCAACCAGGTGTAGAGCCTGGTGTCCGACATGGACTCGGACACGATCTCCTCCATCGTCTTGACGCCGAAGACGGCGAGATTCGGCTGCACGCGCCGAAGGAGCGCGCGCGCGGGCCCCGTGACATTCGCGGGCGGGATCCAGGTGCTGATGATGAGCGACATGCCGAGATCGCGCACCTGCGACACGTTCTGCGCGATGGGATAGTAGAGATCGGGCAGCGTGGCGCGGTCGAGGCCGGCCTGCTTCACATCCGCCGCCACGCCGACCACGGTGCCGCGGTCGGTCTGTTGTCCGACGGGATCGGTGCCGCCGAAGTACCGGCGCGCCAGCGTTTCGTTGACAATCACCACCCGAGGTGAAGTCTCGACGTCGGCATCGGTGAAGGCGCGTCCCCGCCGGATCGGAATGCCCAGCGCGTCGAAATAGCCGGGCGTCACGTAGCGCAGCTCGATCACAGGCCGCTCCGACGGCGCGTACGGCGGCCGCCCCGCGATGGAGAACGTGGCGTTCCAGCCCCAGGACTGCAGCGGCAGCATCTGCGCGAACGCGGCCGCGCGGACGCCGGGCAGCGCCTCGACCTGCGGGACGAGATCGCGAATGTCGCGCGGCGTCATATTCGGTCCGATGTGCATCGTGAGCACGTTGGCCGTCGTCATCCCCATGTCGATCGTGCGCAAGCGCAGGAACTCTCGAACGAGCAGCCCGGCGCCGATCACGAGCAGGAACGCGAGCGCCACCTCCGCGGTCGCCAGCGCGTCGCGGAACCTCCGAAAGAACCGGCTCGCGCCGCCGATGCCCGTCGCGCCCTTGAGCGCTCCGAGCACGTCGATGCGCGATTGAGCGATCGCCGGCGCCAGACCGAATCCGATGGCCGTCGCGAGCGAGACGATCAGCAGGAACATGAACACCCGCCAGTCCATCCCGATCTCGGCCGCCCGTGGAATCCTCGAGGCCGACATCGTCAGCACGGCCGGCGTGCCCCATCTGACGATGGCGTAACCGAGCACGCCTCCGGCGAGCGCCAGCATCGCGCTTTCGGTCAAGAGCTGACGCACCAGCCGCAAGCGGCCGGCGCCGAGCGCGGTGCGCACCGCGATTTCGCGAGCACGCGTGGAAGCGCGCACCAGAAGGAGGTTGGCGACATTGGCGCAGGCCACGAGCAGCACCAGGCCGACCGCGCCGGCGAGCACCAGCAGCTGCGGGCGTACCGATCCGACGATCGAGTCGGCCAGCGGCGTCAGCTCGATTCCGCGTCCTGCGCTCGTGTCGGGATAGAGCGCAGCCAGCTGCTGAGCGATGGCGTTCATCTCGTCGCGTGCCGCCGCCCGCGTGACGCCCGGCTTCAGGCGGCCTATCGTGACGTCGAGTGCTGCCCGGGGATTGGCGGGCGGCTCGATGACCGTCCACAGCTCAATCGGCGCGTTCGGCAGCGTTCCCGGCAGGGTCGTCGTGGAGTACGGAAACCGGAACGTCTCCGGCATGACGCCGATGATCGCGAACGTTTGTCCCTCGAGCACCATCGTCCGGCCGACAGCCGATGCCTCGCTTCCGAAGCGGCGGCGGGCGAACGCCGGCGCCACCACGAGCACGTTCGCCGGGTCGTCGTCGCTGAACGTCCGGCCGACCGCCGCGTCGACGTCGAGCACGCGGAAGATCGATCGCTCGGCGAGCACGACGCCCACGCGCTCGGGACCCGACGCTTCGTCGACCACGCGGCTGCTCGGCACATAGCCCGCCATGGATTCGATGAGCGTCGATCGCGCGCGGTAGTCTGCCAGGTTTCTGACGGCCATGAGGCCGAAGCTGGGCGCCGTCTGATTGACTTGCACGAGGCGCTCGGGATCGCCGTACGGCAGGGGCCGAAGGAGCACGCCGCTGACGAAGCTGAAGATGAGCGCGTTGGCGCCGATGCCGAGCGCGAGCGTGATCAGGGCGATGAGCGTGAACGTGGGATTCGCGCGAAGCGACCGCGCGCCGTAGCGGACGTCCTGCGGGAGATCGTCGAGCCAGCGCCAGTGCATGCCTCGCGACTTTGTCCCACTGTCGACTGTCAACTGTCAACTGTCGACTGCCAACCGCCAGGCCGGAGACGCGGCGCCGCCGGGACCAGCGGAAGATCGCAGTCCTTCTAACTTCTCACTTCTAACCTCTTACTTTATAGGTAGCCAGAAACTGGTCTTCACCACAAAGAAGTTGCTCCCCGGCGCCTTCAGCGAATCGAACATGTCGCCGACGCCGACGTACGAGCCGATGGCCTCGGTGCCCGACCGGTCCTGCTGCCAGACGAGGTACAGCGTGCTCCCCGGACGCCACTCCCATCGGAGCACGACGTTGCTGCGGAACGACAACGTGTTGAAGTCGCGGTTGCGGAGCGTGAAGGTGGAATTGGCTTCGGTGACGACACGGCTGCCGTCGGCCTGGAGCGTCATCGTGGTGCCGGGCGTGGTGCCGTAGGTGATCCGGTCGCGGACCGCCGGCCTGAGGAGCTCGCCGTAGTCGTAGTAGCGGCCCGAGGCGGCAAACGGCTCGGCCCACACGTCGAGGTTCATGTCGGGGCGGACGGTCAACCCCATGCGGAACTCGGTCGAGACCGTGCTCCGATCGATGAACCCGAAGATGTAGCGGTTGTTGTAGGTCTCGGATCGGCCGCCGCCGATCAGCGTCTGCACGTACTGCTGCGGCTCGGTGAGCCGCTCGTAGAAGGGGCCGGCCGACAACTGCCAGCGAGGACCGGGCCGGAAGGAGAAGTCGGCGCTGACGCGCCGTGTCGATCCGCCATCTTCGTTACCGCCGATGTTCACGCTTCCCGACACTCGGGTCTGCGACGAGTTGCGGTTGCCGGCGTTGATGTTCACGCTCCAGTCGCGCGCCTTCTCCATCAGCGGACCGCCGCGCGTCAGGAGGGAGTCAACCGTTTGCAGGGTTCTGCTGAACGACACCGACGTCGTCCAGTAGTTGCTCCACGTGAAGTTGGCCGACGGACGCAGCTGCGCGGTCTGCCGATCGCCGCCGAAGTTCCACTCCCACGATTGGTTGAGTCCGAACTGGTAGCTGCGAAACACCCGGCCGGGTCGTGTTTCGCGCCAGGTGACGTTCCCCGTGGGCATGACGCCGTCGGCGCCCCTGAAGTTCGCAAGGTCGGTTGTCTCGAAGAACGGTGTGTCGAGCTTCGTCTGCACGTTCCAGAGCCAGTGCCGGCCGCTGACGCGCTCGAACCGCGTCTGCATCGAGAAGCCCGTGAGCGAGGTTCGCGTCGGGTCCAGCCGCGCGTACTCCTTGTCGGGCCGCTGTGCGTAGTGCGTGGCCGCGCGCTGAAACCGCTCGATGGCCGCCGGCGTGCCGCTGATGAACGATGGGCCGCCCGCCCATTGAAACTGGTACTCGCCGCCCTTGAAGCGGAGCAGCGTGTCACCGGCGATCGCGACGGCGTTACGGGTCAACAAGTCGGCGAGCGGCTCGCCGGCTGCGACGTCGCGGTGGAGAGCGGCCACTTGCAGGCCGACGGTCGATCCGAGCGACCCGAATTCCTGCAGGATCCGTCCGACGCCCCAGGAGGCGCGCGGGCCGACCGGCACGGTGGACGTGTTGAGCGTATCCAGACGGAACAGGTTGGCCGTCTCGTCGTCGGTCACCGCCGAGAGCAGTGCGACGGAGGTTCTCGGCCTCACCCGTCCAGTCAGCTTGCCGGCCACCAGAATGGTGCTGTCCGACGGGTAGTCGACGAAGTCGGCCGAGGCGGCGCCGGTGGGACGGGCGCCGATGCGTCGCGAGTAATAGAAGTTGGGGTGAAAATTATTCGGCAGGAAAAGCTGGGAGCCTTCGAGAAAGAACGGACGCCGCTCCTGAAACCGGGTCTCGAAGACGGTGAGGTTGACCTCGGCAGGATCGGCCTCGACCTGGCCGAAATCGGGGTTGATCGTGGCCTCGAGCGTGAGGTTGGGCCCGAGCCCCATTTTCACGTCGCCGCCCACACGGCTCGTCAGGTTCCTGCCATCGTCGAAGGGATTTCGGGGATCGCGGCTGCCGTTCACGGTCGAGGCGCCGGCGACGTAGGGCAGGACCTCGATGCGCCGCGTGGGCCTGACGCCCGAGACGCCTCGCAGGTCGCCAAAGCGCGAGATGAACACCCGCTCGGTTCGCGGCACGAGCACCCAGTAGTCTTCCTCGTCCAGCGTCGGGCGGAACCGGCGGACGTTCAGGCCCCACGTCTGTTCGGCCTGGGGAATGAACCGCAGCTGCGAGAAGGGAATCCAGAGCTCGGCGGTCCACCCGTCGGCCTGTTCCACCGCGCGCGCTTCCCAGACCGGATCGAAGCCGCCGTCGGAGTTGTCTTCGTTGTCGCTCGAGTGGAAACGGTCGAGCCGGACGCCGGAGGCGGTCACCCCGAACATCGCCGCCGTGCGCCGATCGAGGAACGTGTCGAGCCAGATCTGAATGTGTTCGGTCTGGCCGCTGCTGTCGCGCCGGCCGAGCGGCGCCTGCACGCCGGGCGCGTTCTTCGTCGACATGCGCGCGCCGACGTAGAGCGCCGCCTCGTCGTACACGAAGCGGACCTCCATCGAGTCGGTGGGCTCGGCGCCTTCCGTGGGTTCCTTCTGAGTGAAGTCGGTGATCGGCGTCGCCTTCAGCCAGACCTCTTCGTCGAGCCGGCCGTCGACGCGAATCGACGCGCCGGCCAGGCTGGCGGCGGTCGCGGACTTGCGCTGGGCGTCGCCGGAGGTTTGGCCAGCGGCGACTCGTGCGCCTCCCCCCATCGCCGCCGAGACCAGGAACACCCGCAGAAGAACAGAACCAGGACAACGCCGCAGCATGAATCCGGAGGAGTATACCGCCTCCACCAGGGAAAGGAATGACTGACTCCAAATGATAAAGTGTGCGCATGTTTGACGCATTCTTCACCAACGAAGGTCTGCTCGCGCTGGCCACGCTCACGTTTCTCGAAGTCATTCTCGGCGTCGACAACGTCATCTTCATTTCCATCCTGGCTGGCAAGCTGCCTGCGGCTGTGCAGGCGAAGGCACGCCGCACGGGGCTGCTGGCGGCCATGGTGATGCGCATTCTGCTGCTCATGTCGATCGCCTGGGTGATCCGCCTGACGGCGCCGCTCTTGACGGTGCTCGGCAACGAGATCTCCGGACGCGACTTGATCCTGCTCGGCGGCGGGCTGTTCCTGCTCGCGAAGGCGACGCTCGAGATCCACGACGGGCTCGAGGGCGAGGAGCACAAGAGCAAGGGCCGCGCCGCGGTGTCGTTCGGCGCCGTCATCACCCAGATCATGGCGCTCGACATCGTCTTCTCGCTCGACTCGGTCATCACCGCGGTTGGGATGGCCGAAGACCTGTCGATCATGGTGACCGCGGTCGTCGTCGCCGTGTTCATCATGATGATCGCCGCCGGGCCGATCGGCGACTTCGTGCATCACCACCCGACGGTGAAGATCCTGGCGCTCTCGTTCCTGATGCTCATCGGATTGTCGCTCGTGGGCGACGGCCTCGACATGCACATTCCCAAAGGGTACGTCTACTTTGCGATGGGGTTTTCGATGTTCGTCGAGGCGATCAACCTGCGGATACGCGGCAAGACGACTCCGGTCAAACTTCACCAGCAAATCGGGTAGAATCTTGACGGTGCAAACTATGACTCATACCTTGAAACTTGCCGCGATCGTCGTGCTCGGATCCACGGCCATGCTGGGCGCTCAGCAGCGGCCGACCTCCGACTGGCCGCAGTGGCGCGGGCCGAACCGCGACGGCTCGGCGCCTTCGTTCACCGCGCCGAAAGCGTGGCCCGAGGCGCTCACGCAGCGGTGGAAGGTCGAGGTCGGTCTCGGCTACGCCACGCCCGTGCTCGTCGGCAATCGGGTGTACATCTTCTCGCGCCGTGCGGAAGACGAATCTCTCGCCGCGCTCGACGCCGCGACCGGAAAACAAATCTGGGAGTCGCATTACGCCGCGCCCTACACGCTGGTGCGCGCCGCGCTGCCGCACGGCATGGGGCCGAAGGCCACGCCCGCCTTCGCCGACGGCAAGCTCTTCACCCACGGCATCAGCGGCATTCTCTCGGCGTTCGATGCGGCGTCCGGGAAGCTCCTCTGGCAGAAGCCCGCGCCGGCCGTTGGACCCACGTTCAGCACGTCGCAGTCGCCGATCGTCGACCGCGGCCTGCTCATCGTGCACGTCGGCGGGAACAAGGAAGGCGGGCTCACCGCCTACGACCTGAATACGGGCAACCAGCGGTGGCGCTGGGACGGCGACGGCCCGGGCTACGGGTCGCCGGTGGTCGCCGAGATTGCCGGCACGCGCCAGGTCATCACGCCGACCTATCAAAACCTCGTCGGCGTGTCGGCCGAGACGGGCGAGCTGCTGTGGAAACGGCCGCACAAAGCGCGTTCCGATGTCAACGCCATCACGCCGCTCGTCGCCGGCGACACGATCATCTCCTCTGGCGTCGAAGTCGGCGTCGTGGCGGTGAAGCTCTCGAGGCGGGGCAACCAGTGGACGGCCGAGGACGCCTGGCTGAACGACTCGACGTACTTTCAGTTGAGCAACGGCACGATCGTACGCGACGCGCTGTTCGGACTGTCGTCGGTCGGCAGCGGCACCTACGTGATCCTGGACACCAAGACCGGCAAGCCGCTCTGGACCGGCCAGCCTCGCTCGGCTGCGAACGCGGCCATTCAGAAGGCGGGCGACCTCCTGTTGGTGCTCGAGGACGATGGCGAGCTGCTGGTCGTGAACGGGGCCGACACGTCCGGGTTCTCGCCGACGCGCCGCTACAAGGTGGCGGACACGCCCACGTGGGCGGCGCCCGCGATTTCCGGCAATCGCGTGTTCGTGAAAGACGCG
>Ga0156018_1057_pt2 | contig 30084 bp, 25 predicted proteins | sample RifCSPlowO2_02_FD_107672 | JGI IMG/M metagenome (GOLD analysis project Ga0156018, IMG submission 107672) | Acidobacteria bacterium RIFCSPLOWO2_02_FULL_65_29 | reverse complement strand
TGGCCACGCGAGCCCGCCGGACCGGACGACCGCCTTCGGTCGAGAGCACGCGGCCGGCGATGCGCCCGGTGGGGGCCAGGGTTCCCGGTGCCGGCTGGCCGGGCGTGTCGCGCGCTGGCTGCTGGGCTTGCGGCTGTGCGGCGACGAAGACGCCCATCGCGGCAACGGCAGCGAAGGCCAACACAGCCGTGATTCGAGTCATGGGTCAGGCCCGCACTTGCCGGCGCACATGGCACATCCATGCCATGCCGGTTGGTTGGTGCTCACCCCGGCCGACAACCGGAGGATTGCCGTCGGGTGCAGCACCAAGTCTATTAGACCGCAGAAGGGGCTCGAGCGTTGACTGTCACGGTTTTTTCGCGGAGCCCTCGAGCAGGGTGTCGAGCGGACGGCGCCCTTCGTCTCCGGTGCCGAACCCGCTTGGTCATCGACTTGATGCTCATGTTAGCATAAGCATATGAGTCATCGCCTCCAAGTACTGGTTCCCGAGAGCCTCGACCGGCGCGTGGGCAAGGCCGCGCAGCGCAGCCGCCAGTCGAAGGGCGCCTGGGTGCGGCAGGCCCTCGAGCGGGCGCTGTCGGAAGACCGGCCCGCCGACGCTCTCGACCGACTGGCCAGCCTCGGCGGCCCGACCGGCGACATCGACCAGGTGCTGGCCGAGATCGAAGCCGGGCGCGGTTGATGGTGTTTGTTGATTCGAACGTGCCGATGTATGTCGCGGGCCGCGAGCATCCGCTTCGCGATTCCGCGCGACGGTTTCTCGAGCGCGCGCGGGCCGGCGACGTCGACATCTGCACCAGCACCGAGGTACTCCAGGAGATTCTTTACCGGTACGCGGCACTCAAGCGACGCGACCTTGCGGCGGCGGTCTACGACCTGTTCGTCCAGCTGTGCCCGACCGTTTTTCCAGTGACCCTGGCAGACACCGATCGCGCGAAAGCGCTTGTATCGGAGGTCGCTGGCGTCAGTGTTCGCGATGCGATGCACGCCGCTGTGATGCTCAACCACGATGTGCGCGAGATCGCCACGTTCGATGAAGCGTTCGATCGTCTTGAAGGGATCACTCGTGTTCGGCTGTGACGGTAGGTCAGCTCGAGCGATCGAGCTCGTCGGCAGGCCGGGATTCGACGGCGCGCGTGACCTGCGGCTGATTGGTCACGCGGGTCTTCGCGCCTCGTGGTTGTGTGTCGTCGAATTGCTTTCTCTGCGTGCTCCGTGCTCTCTGCGTTGATCGTTGTCTTTACGGTTTCGTGTCTGGGTGCCTTCGTGGCGTGCTCACCACGTCGCTCCTGCCCGGTCTCGATCTTCCGCTCGAAAAAATATTCGAAGACTGAGGGTCACGCCGGGGTGTGGGGCGGAGCCCCACGTGAGTTGTGTCAGAGCCGCGCGAAGCCCAAGCCGACCCACCCTTCTTCTTCCATCTCCCACACCAGGTCGAGCCGCTGGAACGCCGCCACAACGGCGTCTCGCTCCTCGGCGAGCAGGCCACTGACGATGAGTGCGCCGCCCGGTGCGAAGGCGTTGGCGAGCGCGAGAGCGGTACGGCAAAGCAGAGCACCGGTGAGATTGGCAATGACGACGTCGGCGGGCCGCAGGGGTTCGAGGCCACGGGCCACCCAGAGCCCGGCATTGTCGAAGCTCCGCGGCGACGTGAGATCCCCGAGCGTGAAGCGCACGTGGTCCACGCCGGGATTGAGGGCCAGGTTCTCGCGCGCGCACTGTACGGCGTCCGGATCGTTGTCGATCCCGAGCGCGCCTTCGGCACCGAGCAGCCGGGCGGCGATCGCCAGGACTCCGGACCCGGTGCCGATGTCGAGCACGAAGGTGCCAGTCAGGTTGAGCAGCTGCACCGCCGCCAAACACAGCCGTGTGGTCGCATGGTGCCCTGTGCCGAAGGCCATCGACGGGCGAATGATCACGGACACTGGGAGCGCCTGCGGCCATGCCGAGCCGGGAGGCGAGGCATCATCGTCAGAACGCGCTGGGGGTGGGGCCCCAGCGCCAGTGGAAAAAAGTTGGCCAGCCCACGGCGGCGCAACGACCACGCGTCCCACGGTGACAGGACCGAGCGCCTCCTGCGACCGCCGTGCCCAATCCTCGTCGTCCACCTCGCGCGCGGTGATGCGCGCTGCCGGCATGGCGCGCCGGATGGCCTCGAGCGCAGAATCGCGCGCGGCCGGGTCGGAAAAGAAGATGGTCAGGGCGCCGTCGTGGTCGTCGCGTTCCTCAACGGCGGTCGGAGAGTAATCGTCGACGACGGCGAGCACCAGGTCGCCGTCCGCGCTGTCGACATCTATTGCGGGGAAACGCGCCAAATCCTCAGATACTCAAAATCCTCAAAATCCTCAAATCCTCAAATCCTCAACGCGCCAAATCCTCAGATACTCAAAATCCTCAAAATCCTCAAATCCTCAAATCCTCAAATCCTCAAATTCCACAATCACCCGAACATGTTCTTGACGCGATCGAAGAGGTTGCGCTCGTCCTGTTCCTCGCCGTGCGGGCGCGGCTCGAATTTCTCCTTGGGCAGCGCCTTCGAGAGCTGCTCGAGGATGTGGCGCTGCTCCTTCGTGAGCTTCTTCGGCGTTTGCACCTGGACAGTGGCGAAGAGGTCTCCGCGGCCGCGTCCGCTGACGTCGGGCATGCCCTTGCCGCGCAGCCGGAGCGTCGTGCCGGTCGAGGTCCCCTCGGGCACCTTCACGCCATCCTCCCCGTCGAGGGTCGGTACCGTGATCTCGCCGCCGAGGGCGAGCGTGGTGAAGTTGACGGGGATCTCGCAGAACAGATTGACGCCGTCGCGCCGGAAGAACTCGTGCTCCTGCACGTGCACGACCACGAACAGACTCCCGGCGGGCCCGCCGGCGCTGCCAGCTTCGCCCTCGCCTTGGAGGCGCAGCTGCTGGTCCGAGGCGATGCCGGCGGGGACCTTGACCGTGAGCTTACGCTCGCGGACGACATGTCCCGCGCCGCGGCACGCGTGGCACGGTTTGGCGATTGTGCGCCCGGCCCCGCGGCACTGCGGGCAGGTGCCCGCGACGACCAGGAATCCTCGCTGCGTCCGGACCTGGCCGGCGCCGTTACAGCGAGTGCAGACCGTCGGCGACGTGCCGGGTGCGGCGCCAGAGCCACGGCAGGCCTCGCAGGTCTCATGCCGGGGAATCTGGATTGTGGTTTCGACGCCCTTGGCGGCCTCGAGGAACGAGATCTCGAGGTCGTAGCGGAGGTCGGCGCCGCGCTGCGGGCCGCCGCGCCGCCGCCCGCCGCCAAAAATATCGCCGAAGCCGAACATGCCGCCGAGAATGTCGGCGAAATCGCCGCCGAAATCGGCGAACACGGACGGGTCGAAGCCGGGGCTTCCGCCGGCGGCCGATCCGACCGCCTGGTGCCCGTAGCGATCGTACAGGCGGCGCTTGTCGGCATCCGCGAGCACCGCGTACGCCTCGGCGGCTTCCTTGAACTGTTCTTCCGCCGCCTTGTCGCCCGGATTCCGATCCGGGTGGTGCTTCATGGCGAGTTTACGGTACGCGCTCTTGAGCTCCGCCTCGGCGACCGCCCGAGGGACGCCGAGCACGTCGTAGTAGTCGCGTTTGCTCACGCCTTGGCCACCTTGACCATCGCGGGACGGAGCAGCCGGTCGCCCATCATGTAGCCGCGCCCGAGCTCGCCAATGACCTCGCCGGCGCGGTGCGCCGGGCTCGCTTCGTGGACGACCGCCTGATGGAGATTGGGATCGAAGTCCGCCCCAAGCGAGTCGAACGGACGGACGCCGTATCGTTTCAGGAGATCGTTCAGCTTGGCGTGAATGATCTCGACGCCCTTGCGGTACGCCGCGGCACCGTCTGGAGCATCGACGGTCAGGGCCCGGTCGAAGTCGTCGACGACCAGCAGCAAATCCTGCACGAGATTCACGACCGCCTGGTCGGCCTGCTCTCGCCGCTCGCGCTCGATGCGTTTGCGGTAGTTGTCGAACTCGGCGGTCTTGCGCAGCAGTCGGTCGTGGAGCTCGTCGCGCTCTCGCCCGAGCGCCACCGCGCCGGCGCTGGGCCCGTCGGCCGCACCCCCCGGGTCGGTGGCTGCCGGCGCCTCGGCGGCCGGTTCAGAAACGTGTTCGTCAGACATCCCTATTTTTCTAACTTCCAACTTTTGACTTTTAACTTTTAGCCTTTTAATTCGTGTTCCGTAGCAGCCGCGACACCGCCTGCGCGGCGCCTTCGACGACCGCGATCGCGCGGGGATAGCGCATGCGCGTCGGGCCGATCACGCCGATGGTGCCGATGCCCGCGCCGTCCTCGTAGGTCGAGGCGACCAGGCTGAACGAGCGCAGGCTGGGATCGGGATGCTCGGCGCCGATCACGATCGTGAGGCCTGGGCCGTCGATGTATTCGTTCAGGAGACGCACGAGGCGCTGTTTCTCTTCGATCATCACCAGCAGGGTTTGCAGCGTGCCGAGCGTGATGCCCTGGGCCCCCTGGGCCTCCTGAGCTTCGTCGAGCAGCGACGCCGCGCCGTCCACATACAGCGCGTGCTCTTCGGGCAGATCGGTGAAGGTCGACGAGGCGAGGCGCAGCGCGCGCGCCATCAGCGCGTCGTAGAGCAGCCGCTCCTCGTTCATCCGCTCGACCACGGCCGAGCGGGCGCGGTGGAGTGGCAGCCCAGAGAACTCGACGTTCAGATACGATGCGGCCTCGCGCAGGTCGTCGGCGTCGAGCGGCTCGCCGACGTCGATCACTTTCTGAATGACGTGGCCGCCGCGGGCGACGATGACCACGAGCACGCGCGTGGCGCCGAGCGGAATGAACTCGACGCGATCGAACACCGCCACTTCGTGCGCGGGCCTGATCGCGAAGCCGACGTGGTGGGACGCCTGCGACACGACATGCGAGGCCTGCGACAACACGGCGTCGACGAGCGGGGCGGCGCCGTCGCGGCGCAGCCGCGCTTCGACGGCGCTCGACGTCCGGACCGAGCGCTTGGTTTCGAGCAGCAGGTCGACGTAGAAGCGGTAGCCGCGGTCGGTCGGAATCCGGCCGGCCGAGGTATGCGGCTGCTGAACGAATCCCTCTTCCTCGAGATGGACGAGGATGTTGCGCACCGTGGCCGAGGACACCCCGAGGCCGGCCGCGCCGACCAGGAGAGACGAGGGCACGGGCTCCCCCGTCGAGATGTACTCGCGCACGAGCGCGGCAAGGATACGTCGCGAGCGGTCAGGCTGCTGCATTAGCACTCAAGGATGAAGACTGCTAACTGATTATACAATGAGACAGCCATCAGCCTTCAGCCATCAGCTTTCAGCTTTCGAGATCACCGTTCAGCGTGCGGGTTCTGGCTGATAGCTGACAGCCGAGAGCTGATAGCTGGAATTGTTGACTACGCAATAGCACCGATGAGCCGCCGCGCTGCGGCGCGAGCGGCCGCCACCACCTCGGCGCGGTCGACGCGCGCCATCTGAAATTCGTCCACCAGTACCTCGCCGTCCACGATCGTCGTCCGCACGTCGCTTCCGCGCGCGCCGTACACGAGCGTTGAATACGGATCGGGCCCTGGTACGAGGTGCGGCTGATCTCGATCGACCACGATCAGGTCGGCCCGCTTGCCGGCTTCAATCGAGCCAATCTCGTCGCCGAGCCCGAGCGTCCGCGCACCGGCGCGTGTGGCCATCCACAAGACGTCACGCGCGGGCAGGGCGCCCGGATGGACCCGCACCGCCTGCAGGAGGGCGGCCAGCCGCATCTCTTCGAACATGTCGAGGCGGTTGTTACAGGCTGCGCCGTCGGCGCCGAGCGACACCGTGATGCCGCGCGCCCGCATCTCGACGACCGGTGCCACGCCGGAGCCGAGCTTCAGGTTCGAGCTCGGACAGTGCAGGACCTTCACGTCGCGCTCGGCGAGTAAGTGCCGCTCGCGTTCGTCCACCCACACACAATGCGCGGCGCACAGGCGTGGAGACGCAAGCCGCAGGCTGTTCAGATATTCCACGTGGGTCAGACCGCCGGATCGCTGAGAGACGATGGCCTGCTCGTCCTGCGATTCCGAGGCGTGGGTGTGCACGAGGGCGTCGTGCTCGCCGGACAAGTCGGCCACCGCTTCGAGCAGTTCGCGCGAGCACGACACGGCGAAGCGGGGCGCGAAGGCGGCGCGCAGGCGGCCACCGGCCGCGGTGTGCCAGCGCCGCCGAATCGCCAGGCTTTCGTCGATCGACGCCTGCGTCGGTTCCCGTAGGCGCGGCGGGACGTCGGCGTCGAGGTCCATCATGCACTTGCCAATCGTCGCCCGCAGGCCGCTTTCTTCGACGGCCTCGAACACCACATCGGTATCGTGCACGGTCTCCATCGTCAACACCGCGGTCGTGCCGCTCGAGAGCAGCTCGGTCGTCGCCAGGCGCGTCGCTGCCCACAGGGTGGCTGGCGTGTGCGCCGCTTCCATCGGCCAGACCCGCGTGCGCAGCCAGTCCATGAGCCGCAGGTCGTCGGCGTAGCCGCGAAAGAGCGTCTGGCACAAGTGAATGTGCGTTTGGATCAGCCCCGGAAGGATGTACCCGCCGCGCGCGTCGATGGTTCGATCGTGGATGCCGGGAAGGTCCGCTCCGATCGCGGCAATCCGGCCGCCGCGGATGGACACGTCGCCTTCGGCCACATCGAGGCGATCGTTCATGGTGAGGATCAGTCCGCCGCGAACGAGGACGGACATCTATTTGAGGTTGTTCCACTGCATCGAGAGCTCCTGCGCGTCGCGGCTTCGCATCTTGCCGTGCTTGACGGCGATGAGCTCCGAGAGAATGCTGACGGCGATCTCCTGGGGGGTCACCGCGCCAATGTCGAGGCCGATCGGCGCGTGCACGTTCTTGAGGAGCTCGGCGGGCATGGCGTCGGCCGCCAGCTGGTCGTAGATCCGCGCGACCTTGGCCCGGCTGCCGATGAGGCCGAGATAGCGCAGGTCGCGCGGCGCCAGCGCGCGCAGCGCTTCGAGATCGTTCGTGTGCCCACGCGTCACGATCACGACGTAGACGTGCGCCGGAATGGCCGTTCGCGCGATCCACCCCGGGATGTCTTCGGCGACGATTTCGACCGCCGTGGGAAAGCGCTCGCGGTTCGCGAACTTCTCGCGATCGTCCACCACGTGGACGCGAAAGCCCACCTCGTGCGCCAGTCGCGCCAGGTGGAATCCGACGTGCCCGGCGCCGACGATGTAGAGCTCGGGGGAGGGTTCGATGGGCTCGATGTACACGTCCATCTGTCCGCCGCAGATCAGGCCTGTTTCCTGCGCGAAATCGTCCGACAGCTCGTAGCGGATCACCTGCGGCCGTCGGTTCGTGATGGCCTCACGTGCTTTCCAGAAGGCGTCGTTTTCGTAGCAGCCGCCGCCGATCGTGCCGACCATTCGGCCGTCGGCGAAGACGAGCATTTTGGCGCCCACCCGTTGCGGCGTCGATCCGGTGGTCGAGACGATGGTGACAAGGGCGGCGGCTTCGCCGCGCTCGAGCGCCTCGGCGACCGCGGCGAAGACTTCCTGGTTCATCAGAGCGATTATACGAGGGGAGGCCGGGCAGGCGGGGCCGAGTGGTACGAGGGGAGGCCAGGCAGGCGGGGCCGAGTGGGGTCGGAGTGGGGGTCGGAGTAGGGTCAGAGTGGGGCCAGACACCATCTCTTCAGATCGCGACGACCCAGTGGGTCCCCAGATCGAGCGGGAGCTCGTCCATCAACCGGTCGACGAGGGCGGGACCATACTGGTTGAGGAAGGACACGAACCCGATCTCGCGTTCCTGCGCGTGGCCGTTGGGGAACGCGAGCGCGCGCGTGCGTGTGAACTGACGCTTCAGCGTTTCGTCGCGCCGCTTGGCCGCCTGGATGATCTTGCCGTGCAGCGAGTGCAGGTCGTGCTGCATCCGGCCGAGCGTCGATTTCACCGCGCCTTCGAGCGTTGGATCGAGCGCGGTCGTCGCGCGCGCCAATTCGCCCATCGTCGCTTCGAGGGCTTGAGACGTGGCCGCGAACGAGGCTTCCACGGCGGGAGGAATCTGCGACTCGAGCAGCTCGTTCAGCGCGGCCTCGTCCTGAGGCCGGAGCGCTTCGAGCGGCACGCGGTACCGCGTGAGAAAACGCAAGGCAGCCGAATCGACGATCGTGGCGGACGCGCGCGGGTAGAGCAGCGGCATCGGCACGCCAAAGAGCTCATACACGCCCCTCAGTTGGCCGAGATAGCCGATCTCATTCGGCCCGGTGACATAGCACACCGTGGGAAACAGGGAGTCCTGGACGATCGGCCGCAAGAGGACGTTCGGGCTGAAGCCGGCGGGATGCTCCGACGCCTGCTCGGCCAACTCGGCGGCCGCGTAGGAGTGGTCGCCCACGTGCAGCCGCCCGTTCCGTGCGCGAATCGGCTCGCGGCCGCCCTGCAGCGCGAAGAGAGCGGGCGAGCCGTCCTGCGGCTGCGCCTGTGCGTGATAGCCGCGGCTCGAGAGATCGGCGCCCGCGCTCGCGGCGCGTCGGCCTGTCTCGCCGGGCGCCAGGAGCTCCCTGGAAAAAATGCCGGCAACGAGATGCTTCGCGTCGGGGTCCGACGCGTCGTACACGATGAGGCCGCGGTCGCCGAGCAGATGCTCGAGCCACCGGCCGAACGCGTCGGCCATGCCAGCGCCGGGCGCGTAGAAGGTCCGCAGGTCGCCGAGGAGCGCCGCCCGGAACTCGGTGGCCGGCAGCGCCCGCTCGAGCGCGTCGATCGCAGCGGCGACCGAATCGTCCAGGCGGACCGACGCGACCGGCCCCGGCTCGAGCATCAGCTCGGATGGGAGGGAGACCGTACGTGTCGCGAGCGCTTCGTCGAAGACCGTGCACGATCGCACTTCGTCCCAATCGTGATCTTCGCCCTCGATCCAGAAAATCGCCACGGCCGGCGCCTGGTGATCGCGCGAGACCTGCTCGGCCAGCTTGATGGCGCCGAGCGCCTTGAACAGCGTATAAAGCGGTCCGCCGAACAGGCCCGCCTGCTGGCCGGTGACGACCGCGACCGTGCGGGGGTCGGCCAGCGCGCGTCCAGCCTCGAGCGCGCGCGCCGGCGCGCTGCGGCGCCGCTGCTGCGCGCCGACGACCGCCGCCACGTCCGTCGCACGCCGTTCGTGCGCCCGCACGCGGGCGATGGCCTCGGACCACGCGCCGCGATCGGCGGGATCGCCCGCGAAAAACGGCGCGACGTGTTGAAAGTTGTACGCGTAGTCGGCCGCTAGACGGCGGATCCACGGAAACCGGCGGACATCGACAGCCATTCGCGAGGACGAGTCCGAGAGGTGTGAAGACACAGAGGCGTACTGTGTCAAAGAACGGGTGCAGGGTGCAACACGGAGGCAGAGGGCCCGGGACAGAGGGCAGAGGGCAGAGGGCAGAGGGCAGAGGGCAGAGGGCAGGGGGCAGAGGGCAGAGGGCAGAGGACACAGGGCTGACGTATGCTGCTGCTCTCAGCGCCCGGGCGTTGGCGCTTCGGCGCGGCGCGCGCCGGCTGCGAAGGAGACAACCGCCTCGCGCCTAGCGACTATCGACTATCGAGGCACCGCCGACCGGCCGCCATCCCCTCCGCCGCCGCCGCTCGAGTAGCCGCCCGACGACACGCCCGACGAACCGCTGTCCGACGATCCTCCCGACGACGAAAAACCACCCGACGTTCCCGAGCCGCCGTCGCCCGCTGAGCGCCCGCGTGTGCCGGCGTTGCCCGTCACCACGGGATCGCGCGGCGACACCTGTGTGTAGCCGCCGCCGTTGACAACGCGCCCGTGCTCGCCGGATGGCGCGGCCAATCCGCCGTCGCCAGGCACGATGAACACGCCCTGTCCCGGGCCATAGTAGTAGTCGCCGAAGCGATTCCAATATCCATAGCCGACCGGCGCGTAGTACGAGTAAAAGGGATCGAACCCGTACCAGTCCCAGCCCACGCCGCCGTAGCCGGCCCACGAGCCGGAGGAAGACCCGCCGCCGCGCCTCCTGACTTGGAACTGCTTTGGAAACGTCTGGGCCACCATCAGGTCGATGACGTTGTCGGCCACGCCCGCATCATCGAGTGCGATCAGCGTGCGGCTGTTCAACGGAAAAATCGCCTGCGTCTCGACAATCGCCGCCTCGAGCGCGCCCGACGACACCTTCCCGCTCACTTCGATCACGTCATCCAGTGTGAAGGGCGCCAGCCGCGCCGCGTCGAGGCTCTGTGTCGCGCGGGCCGTCACCTGCGGCGCGAGCAGCGACGCGTCGGGCGGCAGCTCGCCCGTTCGCCGATAGCGGCGGACTCGCACGATCTCTCGATCCCCGGTCGTGACCGCCTGAATGTCGACCCAGTCGCCTCCCAGCGCGATGAACGACAGGCCCGAGACATTGCGTGCCGGCTGGCCCTCGCAGGCGAGATCCGCGGCGCTGAGCAGCCGCCCGCGCCTCGACCAGTCGCTCGTGCGCGTGCCACGGCAACCCGGCTCGACAACCGGCCGTCTGACGCCATCGGCTACGAACGTCTCGTCGATGACCGACTGCTCGCCGGCCATCGTCATCATGCGCGCGCTGTTGGCGCCCGCAGGCACGACACACACCAGGACACCTTGCTCCGGCGCGCGCTCATCGGCGGGACGCCAGCAACCCAAGAAGGGGAGCCAGCGGGCGGCGGCTTCGATCCCTCCGGCCTGTCCGGCCGGCTGGGCCTGTTCGACCCGCTGGGCCTGCGCTCGTTCGGCAGGGACTCGGGGAACGGGGCTCGGGACTCGGGGCTGAGAGCCGGCCGCGGACGCGGCGGGGGCGAAGCCTGCGAGCGCGGCGATGACAATAGTCGCGAGCAAGCGCTTCATAGTGCATGTCCTCTGTGTCCAGCGTTGTGGCGAGTTTCGTGCTGATTTTCGCAACGCACTCCTCATTTTCGTTATCGAAAGAAGAAGCTGACGCCGGTCGACAGCCGGAAGCCGTTGAGATCGATGCCGTCGAAGCCCACGAAATCAGGCCCGAGGTCGGCGTGCGTCCACACGTACCGGCCGTCGGCGGTGACGTAGACCGATCGCCACATCCTGACGTCGGCGCCGCCAAACACATGCGCGCTGGGGCTGAACCCTATGGATCTGAACGTGTCGCGGAAGACTTTCAAGGTGACGAAATCCACAAAGTCTCCGGCCTGCGCGAACCGGTGGTAGTAGACGCCGCCGCCGGCGCCGACAAAGGGAGTGATCGTCCTCGCCACGAACGCGTAGCGACTCACGCTGCGCCCGCGGTCGAGGAGGGCGAACCTGACGCCGCCCGTGATGTTGGTTTGCGTCAGCGCCGTCGTCTGGTTGATGGGCAATCCCTGGTTGTCGATGAAGTGGCGATACTCCGACGTCACGGATTTCTTACCGGCCTCGATGCCGAAGACGGCCTCGAGGCGTGAGGTCAAGACGAACCCCGCTTCGCCGCTGAACGCCGCGCTCTGGAAATCGCCTTTGTCGATCGTGAGCTGCTCGTTGACGAAGGAGAATAGCTCGCCCCCTTCGGCAGGCATCAGCCAGCTACCGCGGACGCCGATCCAACCGCGGGGCCGCCCAAACAGAAAGTCGCGCTCGGCAGCAAGGGTGCTCGGGGACGGCGGAACGCTTTGGCCGGCCAAAGCAAGCGAGGGGCCACCGAACATCAGGGCGGCAGCGAGGCAGAAGGAATGTTGAAAGCTGACACACATCGCGCGCCGATCAAACAAATACTACACCTTCCACTGTCCAAAAGAACGCGCGAACGTGTTACCATCACGACGCTTGATCACGCCCCGACGCGCCCGCGCGACTGCGGCGCGATGGCGACCCTGAGGAGCCTCTCACTGCACCCGGACGCTGCCGGCGCCCCGCATCCCGAAGCCTTCGGCTCGTTTCGCGTTCTTCATCAGATCGGAGCAGGCGCGCTCGGTCCCGTGTTTCGCGTGTACGACCCCGAACAAGACAAGCTGGCTGCCGTCAAGCTCTTCACGCTCGATCTCGCCCCTGACCGCGTGCACAGGCTCATCGCCCAGCTCCAGGCCTTGATCGACACCGACCTGACGCACCCGGCGATTGCCGCGCCGCTGGCGGCCGGTATGTCGGGCGTCTCCGCCTACCTCGCTCAGGATTTCATTGCGGCCGATGCGGTCGATGTCGTGGCCCGGGCGCACGGGCCGGCGCCGCCCTCTGACGCCCTCCGCGTGGCGGCGCACGTGGCGGCCGCACTCGATTGTGCCGCCGACGCCCTTGTCGTGCACGGCGCGCTGCACCCGCGCGACGTGCTCGTCTCGCCCGATGACGCGCGCCTCACGGGCTTCGGCATTGCTCGCGCGCTCGAGACCATCGGGGTCGTCTCGCCTGTGCGACGGCCTTATGCGGCGCCCGAGCGCGTGGCAGGCCAGGCGTGGGACCGGCGCACCGATGTGTTCAGCCTTGCCGCCATCATCCACGAACTGCTCTGGGGACGGCGCATCACGGCGCTCGGCGAGGAGGCGGCCCTCTCGCTCACCGCCATTCCGGGCGCCGACCTTGACGCTCTGCAGTACCTCTTTGCGCGGTCGCTTGCCGCGGATCCCGCCGTGCGATTCGACACGGCGGCCTCGTTTGCCGATGGGCTGACGGTGGCCCTCGGACTTCAGTCGCCGGTCGCCAGTCACCGGTCGGCAGTCGGTAGTCGCCAGTCGCCGGTCGACGATGAGTCAATGGATGTGGGCGATCTGCTGCACCCGGCGCGCCGGCTCGAGTTCGTCGTCGACGAAGAGTTGCGTTTACCGCTCGACGAACCCGAGATCGTGATCGACCGTGGGATTGCCCCCGATGTCAACAGCGACGTCGACCACAACGTCGACCACGACCTCAACGTCGCCAAGGTGTTGGCCGCGGAGCCCGCGCGAAGCGATCCGCCTGGGCCGCCGATCGAGGCCGTTCAGCTGCCGGCTGGGGTCCTCGCTTTCGAGGGTTTCGAGCGGTCCGAGCGCGACGACGAGCCGGCTGAAGTTCACACGCCGCCCGCCGCCGTTCACGTTCCGCCTTTCGATGCCGCCGAATCGGCGTCGCGCTCGGCGGTTTGGCCGCTCGCGCTGGCGCTCGGCGTCGGGCTGTCCGTCGGCTTTGCGCTGGGCTACGCATCGGCCGGACGCGCGAGTCCGGGGCTGGTGGTCGCCGCGAACACCGGCGTGGCGGCAGCGCCGCCGGTGCCCGAGCTCGCAGCCCGCGTCGTGTCGGAAACCGAAGTGCGCGTGCCGCCGGCCATTTCGCCGCTCGCATCCGGCCCTGCGTCGAGCGAGCCTGTCGCACCCACGGTCGGTCTCGAAACGGCCCTTGCCGCCCTCGCCCCGCCCGCTCCGGTGGCTGCGGAAAGCTCCCTTCCGCTCCCGCCGACTACCGTGGTGCCCGTGACGGCGGCGCCGGCTGCGGCGAAAGGGCCGGAGCCTCGGGCCGTCGAAGGGCGTCTGGTGATCCGCTCTACGCCGGCGGGCGCCACCGCGTTTGTCGACGGCCGCGAAGTCGGGAAAACGCCCGTGACGCTCCGCGAAGTCGAGCGCGGCGCACACACGGTGCGCGTGGCGCGCGAAGGGTACGTGCCTGAGCAGCGGCGCGTGACGGTGACCGCTGCGCGGCCGTCGCAGCTGCTGACCTTTGCGCTCGATCGAGCGCGAACGGCCCGGCCGGCGCCGACACTGCCGCCCGGCGCCGTCCGAACGGCGGACGTCACCGTGGAATCGCGACCCGCGGGCGCGAGCGTGTTCGTCGACGGCCGGCTGGTCGGCCGAACGCCGTTGAAGCTGGCCGCCGTCGCCGCCGGCGATCATTCGATCGCCCTCGAGCTCGACGGCTACCGCCGCTGGCTGGCGTCGGTTCGCGTCGTCGCGGGCGAGCCGGCGCGGGTGACGGCGTCTTTGGAACGGCCTTGACGATGACCGGCGCTATCCGCCCTTAGCGTCCTCTGCCGTGAGAAGAGGAGCATGCAAGCAGTACTCGCGCTAGAAAACGGAACCGTGTACCGCGGCCTGGCCGCCGGCGCCGAGGGCGAAGCGGGCGGCGAGGTCGTGTTCAATACGAGCATGACGGGCTACCAGGAGGTGCTCACCGATCCGTCCTATGCCGGACAGATCGTCACGATGACCTGCGCGGAAATCGGCAACTACGGCGTGTCGCGAGAGGACGTAGAGTCGCGCGCGCCACATGTGGCGGGCTTCATCATCCGCGACGAGTCGCCGGTGGCCAGCAGTTGGCGCGCCGAGGGCACCCTGCGCGAGTTCTTGTCGACGAACCGGATCGTGGCGATCTCGGATATCGACACGCGCGCGCTCACGCGCCTTCTCCGATCGAGCGGCGTCATGCGCGGTGTGATTGCCACGGGCGACGCGGTCGACCCATCGGCGCTCGTCGCGCGGGCGAACACGGTTCCTCGGATGGAAGGGTCCGACCTCGTCAAGGACGTGACCTGCCAACAGGCCTTCGACTGGCGGGCGGACGATCCGGATGAATTCGGCGTCGTGCCGGAGCGGCGCGCCACTGGAGGAAGGCCGGCAAAGTCAAGGCCGTCAGGAACGTCAGGAACGTCAGGAACGTCAGGAACGTCACGGCTGAACATTGCCGCCTACGATTTCGGGATGAAGTGGAACATCATGCGCCGGCTGAGCGCGCACGGCTGCAACGTGCGCGTGTTCCCGGCGAGCACGCCGGCCGAGGGGCTGCTCGCGTCGAGCCCCGACGGGGTGTTCCTCAGCAACGGTCCGGGCGATCCCGCCGCGCTGCCGTACGCCATCGAGAACGCAAAGGCGCTCGTGGCCTCGGGCGTGCCGGTGTTCGGCATCTGCCTCGGGCACCAGATTCTCGGCCTCGCGATGGGCGGCCGGACGTTCAAGCTGAAGTTCGGCCACCGCGGCGCCAACCACCCGGTGAAGAAGCTCGACACTGGGAAGATCGAGATCACGTCGCAGAACCACGGGTTTGCCGTCGATCCCGATTCGCTGCCGGCCCACGTCGAGGTGACGCACACGAATCTGTACGACGGCACCGTCGAAGGCCTCCGCCACAAGACGCAGCCGGTGTTCTGCGTGCAGTACCACCCCGAGGCGTCGCCAGGGCCGCACGACGCGGACTATCTGTTTCGGGACTTTATTAACTTGATAGAGCAGAGTAGGGACTAGGGACTAGGGACTAGGGCTTGGGGCTAGGGCTAGAAGAACCATCGGAGTTCTTGAGTCCTCTAGCCCCCAGCCCCTACTAAGATGCCACGTAGAACCGACCTGAAACGCATCCTCGTGATCGGCTCCGGGCCGATCGTCATCGGCCAGGCGTGCGAGTTCGATTACTCGGGCTCGCAGGCGTGCAAGGCGCTGCGCGCCGAGGGCCTCGAGGTCGTGCTCGTCAACAGCAACCCGGCGACGATCATGACCGACCCCGAGCTCGCCGATCGGACGTACGTCGAGCCGCTGACCACGGAATTTCTCGAGGCCATCATCGCGCGCGAGCGGCCCGACGCCGTTCTCCCGACAGTGGGCGGCCAGACGGCGCTCAACCTCACGGTCGACGCGGCGAAGGCGGGCATTCTCGACAAGTACGGCGTCCGCCTCATTGGCGCGTCGATCGACGCCATCACGGTCGCCGAGGATCGACAGCTCTTCAAGGACGCGATGCGGTCGATCGGCCTCGAGGTGCCGCAGAGCGGCCTCGCCCGAAACCCCACCGAGGCGATGGACCTTGCGCGCACGCTCGGCTTTCCGCTCGTCATCCGCCCGTCGTTCACGCTCGGCGGCGTCGGCGGCGGCATCGCCTACAACATCGAGGAATTCCGCGAGCTCGCCGAACGTGGGCTCGAGCTGAGCCCCGTGCACGAGGTGCTCGTCGAAGAATCGGTCATCGGCTGGAAGGAATTCGAGCTCGAGGTGATGCGCGACGTCGCCGACAACTTCGTCGTCATCTGCTCGATCGAGAACATCGATCCGATGGGCGTGCATACGGGCGACAGCATCACGGTCGCGCCCATCCTCACGCTGTCGGACAAGGAATATCAGCGTATGCGAGACGCCGCGCGCCGGATCATCCGGAAGGTCGGCGTCGAAACCGGCGGGTCGAACATTCAATTCGCGGTGAACCCGGCCAACGGCCGCATGGTCGTCATCGAGATGAACCCGCGCGTGTCGCGGTCCTCCGCGCTCGCGTCGAAGGCCACGGGGTTTCCGATCGCGAAGATCGCCGCCAAGCTCGCACTCGGCTATCACCTCGACGAAATCCCGAACGACATTACGCGCGTCACCCCCGCCTCCTTCGAGCCGGCGATCGACTACGTCGTCGTGAAGATCCCGCGGTGGAATTTCGAGAAGTTTCCGCAGGCCGATCGCACGCTCACGACTCAGATGAAGTCAGTCGGCGAGGCGATGGCCATCGGACGGACGTTCAAGGAAGCGTTCATGAAGGGCGTCCGGTCGCTCGAGCTCGGCAGAAGCGGTCTGCTCTTCTCGGCGCTCGACGAGGGGCCCGGAGACGAGACCGCGCTCAGACAACGGCTGGCCGTGCCGAGCGACCGCCGGATGTGGGACCTGTTCCGCGCGCTCGGCCGCGGCTCGACGATCGAGGACCTTCACGAGATTACCAAGATCGATCCGTGGTTCCTGCGCCAGTTTGCCGAGTTGAGCGACATGCGCCGCGAGATCGCCCTGGGCGGGTTGAAGGCGCTCACGCCCGACGCGATGCGCCGCATGAAGCGCGCCGGCTTCGGCGACGCCGAGCTGGCGCTCGCAGCCCGCGTCAGCGAGAAGGACGTGCGCGACGAGCGCGTCTCGCAGGGACTCGCCCCGGTCTACAAGCGCGTCGACACCTGCGCGGCCGAGTTCGAGTCCTTCACGCCGTACCTGTACAGCTCCTATGAGCCGACCTGCGAAGCCAATCCAAACGACCGCAAGAAGGTCGTCATCCTCGGCAGCGGTCCCAACCGCATCGGCCAGGGCATCGAGTTCGACTACTGCTGCTGCCACGCGGCGTTCGCGCTCCGTGAAGAGGGACTCGAGACGGTGATGATCAACTGCAATCCCGAGACCGTCTCGACCGATTACGACACGGCCGACCGCCTGTACTTCCAGCCGCTCACGTTCGAGGACGTGATGGCTGTCATCGACACCGAACAATCGGCGGGCGGCGATGTATCGTGCCTCGTGCAGTTCGGCGGCCAGACGCCGCTCAAGCTCGCTCTCGCGCTGCAGCAGGCGGGCGTGACCATCCTCGGGACGTCGCCCGACTCGATCGACCTTGCCGAAGATCGCCAGCGCTTCGCCGCGCTCCTCTCGGACTTGAACATCACGCAGCCGGCCAGCGGCACGGCGACCTCGCGCGAAGAGGCCCGCGGCGTGGCCCGGAGGATGGGCTTTCCGCTCGTCGTCCGGCCGTCGTACGTCCTCGGCGGGCGGGGCATGGCGATCGTCTACGACATGGGCACGCTCGATCGCTACATGACGCACGCCGTGGACGCCTCGCCAGAGCACCCGGTCCTGATCGATCGGTTCCTCGAAGATGCCTTCGAGTTCGACGTCGATGCCATCGCCGATCGGACCGGAGCGGTCGTCATCGGCGGCATCATGGAGCATATCGAAGAGGCGGGCATTCACTCGGGCGACAGCTCGTGCGTGGTGCCGCCCTTCATCTGCCCCGAGCGCCACCTCGCGACGATTCGCGACTACACCCGACGCGTTGCCAGGGCGCTGAACGTCGTCGGCCTGATGAACGTCCAGTTCGCCACGAAGGACGGTGTGGTGTACGTGCTCGAAGTGAATCCGCGCGCGTCTCGCACCGTGCCGTATCTGTCCAAGGCCACCGGGGTGTCGCTGGCCAAGGTGGCCGCGAAGGTGATGGCGGGACGGACGCTCGCCGAGCTCGGGCTCACCAAGGATCTGGACGTGGCGGGCGTGTTCGTGAAGAGCCCGGTGTTCCCGTTCGTCCGGTTCCCGGGCGTCGACACGATTCTCGGGCCCGAAATGAAGTCGACCGGCGAAGTGATGGGCGGATCGAGCAACTTCGGCGTCGCGTTCGCCAAGGCCCAGCTGGCGGTGGGCCAACGACTGCCCGAACGCGGCACGGCCTTCGTGAGCGTGAACAACGACGACAAGCCGAACCTGCTGCCGATCGCGCGCGACCTGGCGGAGCTCGGGTTCCGACTGATTGCGACGCGCGGCACGGCGGCTTACCTGCGCGCCTACGGTCTGCACGTGGACGTCGTCTTCAAAGTGAATGAAGGACGCCCGAACGTGGCCGACGAGATCGTCAATCGCAAAGTCGATCTCGTGGTGAACACGCCGCTCGGGCGTGAGTCGTTCTTCGACGATCGCGCCGTGCGCCGCGCGGCGATGATGCATGAGGTGCCGTGCATCACGACGCTCACCGGCGCGGCCGCGGCCGTGAGCGCCATCCGCGCGATGCGCGAGCAGGGCGTGAGCGTGCGCGCGTTGCAGGACTACTACGCAGGAATTGCCGCCGGTACACCCTAGAAGCGCTGCAGTTTCTGCATCATTCTCCTTGCGCGCCACGAAGCACAGAGGGTTCGAAGGGTCCTGAAGCTCTTGTAACGAAAGACTTTCGTGTTTTCGTGTTTTCGTGGCTGAGCGACGTCCCGAAGTTTGCAGTGTCGCGGCGACATGCAAACGGTGGCCGCGATTCCTGTTGTCGGCCTCCTGATCGGCTGCGCGCTCGGCCTTCTGCTCCCTGACGTTCCTCGCTCGGCCGGCTTCGCGTTCCTCGCCCTGTTGGTGTCCGTCGCTCTGTGGGCCTGGCAACGCCGCCAGGCGATGGCGTTGGCCGGCGCGGTCGGCGCCGCGTTTCTCGCGGGCGGCGTCGTGCTCGCGTCCGACGCGTGGGCGCGCGCGTGGCGTCCGCCGCTTCGCGTGGTGTTCGAAGAGTTGGCGCGGCGCGAACGCGAGGAAGCCGTGCTCGCCGGCCGCGCGCTTCCAGAGGACGACAGCGCTTCGGCGACCCTGATCGGACGCCTCCGGGCCGACGCGTCGGTCGGCCCCGAAGGAGCGGTGTCGCTCGGTCTCGACGTGACCGCACCGGCTCGAGGCGGCGTCCGGTTGACCGTCGCGGGCGTGCTCGCGGCCAATCGCGTGGGCGAATGGCGCGCGGGCCGCCTCGTCCGCATGCCCGCCGAGCTTCGCCGGCCCTCGCGTTATCTCGATCCGGGCGTGCCAGACGAGGAGCGCGCGCTCGCCAGACGAGGCACGACGCTCGTGGGCACGGTGAAGAGCGCGGCACTCGTCGAGGTCGTCGAGAGAGGCGGCTGGCTGTCGGAACACGCGGCTGCCGCGCGCGCGTTCGTCCGCCGCGCGATCACGACCTCGGTCGGCCATTGGAGCGCCCGGTCGTCCGCCATTGTCACCGCCATCGTCGTCGGCGATCGCGCCGGGCTGGACAGAGAGCTGGAGCGGCGGCTGCAGGAAGCAGGCACCTACCACGTCATCGCCATTTCAGGCGGCAACATCGCCATTCTCGCGGGCCTTACGCTCATCGGCTTTCGTGTCGCGGGTATGCTCGGGCGCACGGCCATGCTGTCGGCGATGGCGGCGCTCCTGGCGTACGGGTATTTCGTGGGCGGCGGCGCGTCGGTCCGTCGCGCCACGCTGATGGCGGTCGTGTATTTCGGGGCTCGCGCCGTCGACCTGCGCGGCGCGCCGGCCAACGTGCTGGCGCTCTCGGCGGGCCTGCTCGTCGCGGCCGAGCCGCTGACGGTCGTCGATCCCGGATTTCTGCTGACGTTTGGCGCAACGGCCGCCATTCTCTTCACGGCGCCAGTGGTGCCGCTTGGCGCGCTTCCGCGCCCGGTGGCGCCGCTCGCCGCAATGCTGGCGGCGTCGGCTGCGGCCGAGTCCATGTTGCTGCCGGTGTCTGCGCTCCTCTTTGCGCGCGTCACGTTTGCCGGCCTGTTGGCCAACTTCGTCGCGATTCCGATGATGGCGGTGGCTCAGATTGCCGGCATGGCGCTCGTACCGGCCACGGCGGTGTCGCCGGCGCTCGGAGCCGCCGTGGGCTGGATCGCGCACCTCGGGGCCGAGGGCCTCGTCCGCTCGGCCGACGTGATTCAGGTTGCGCCGTTTCTCACCTGGCGCGTCGCGCCGCCGTCGGCCTGGGCGATCGCCGCGTACTACGGCGGTCTGGTGACTTGGTGGATTCTGTGGCGCCGGCGTGCCCACGAGGCCACGAAGACACGAAGACACGAAGACACGAAGACACGAAGACACGAATCAGGCCACGAAGACACGAAGGCACGAAAAAAAGTGACGACTGGTGTAACCACAGCCACGGCACTACGAGACGAAGACGAAATACTGGCCGCGACGGCAGCGGAAGGGAGACTCGGCCGAGCGGTGCGGATCTCCTCGTCGGTCGTCGCCCTCGTGGCGGCGCTCTGGATCGCGCTCGAGCCCTCGACCTGGTGGGCGTCGAGAGGCGATGGCCGCCTCCACGTGACGTTTCTCGACGTGGGCCAGGGCGACTCGGCCTTCGTGCGCTTTCCGCGTGGCTCGACGCTTCTCGTCGATACCGGAGGACTGAGCGCCGCCTCGTCGTTCGACATCGGCGACCGCGTCGTTGCACCTGTGCTGCGGCGGGCGGGCGTCCGGCGCCTCGATTCATTGGCGGTCACGCACGGCGACTTCGATCACGCCGGCGGCGCGCAGTCGCTCATCAGCGAGTTCCGGCCCCGCGATGTGTGGGAGGGAACTCCCGTGCCGCCGTTTCAGCTGATGCGCGACCTGAGGGCGGCCGCCTCCGCGATCTCGGCGCGGTGGGTCAACCTGCAGGCTGGCGATCTGGTCACGGTCGACGACGTACAGATTGTCGCGCGGCATCCGCGTCCACCGGATTGGGAGCGGCAGGATGTGCGGAACGACGACTCGATCGTGATCGAGCTCCTGTGGCGGGACGTCTCGATCGTGCTGACGGGGGATATCGGGAGGGAGGTCGAGCGCGAGATCGCCCCGCTCTTCGCCGCGTCGCCGCTTCGGGTCGTGAAGGTCCCGCACCATGGAAGCCTGACGTCGAGCTCGCCGGAGTTCGTGCGGACACTCGCGCCGCGCGTGGCCGTCGTCAGCGTCGGACGCGGCAACCGGTTCGGTCACCCCGCGCCGGACGTGGTCGACCGGTACCGCGAAGTCGGCGCGCAGGTCTTCCGGACCGATCAGGACGGCGCGGTGACGGTCGATACCGACGGCTATTCGTTGGTTGTGAGCACCTTCACGGGCCAGCGGGTGTTCGTGAAAAAGCAAATGCAGCCACGAAGACTCGAAGACACGAAGACGAATTAGGCCACGAAGACACGAAGGCACGAGGAATCAAGCCACGAAGACACGAAGACACGAAGACACGAAGAAGAACTAATCAGGTCAGAAAGCGATCATGTTGCGAATCTCCACACCGTTGCCCGACGAGCTCGAGGCTCTTGTTCACCAAACGATCGGTTGCTGCATCGAGGTGCATCGCGTTCTTGGGCCAGGGCTCCTCGAGAGCATCTGTTCGCGCGCGACCTGTCTCGAGCTGGCCGTCCACGGGATACCCTTTGAGCAGGAGAAGCGCATTCCCGTCTTCTATCGCGAACGCCTTCTTTGCCATCAACGACTGGACATCATTGTCGACAGCAGGCTCATTCTCGAAATCAAATCTGTTGAAAAGCTCAATCCGGTTCACCAGGCACAGCTGCTCAGCTACCTGAGGATCTCCGGCCTGCGCGTCGGTCTGTTGGTCAACTTCAACTCGGCCATTCTGCAAGACGGCTTGAAGAGAATCGTGCTGTAGAAATCGTTCTTCTTCGTGGTTTCGTGTCTTCGTGGCGGCCTTCCGAATGTGGGTCTTCTTCGTGCCTTCGTGCCTTCGTGGCTGACTCTTGCTGATGTGCCTTCTTCGTGCCTTCGTGCCTTCGTGGCTGACTCTTGCTGATGTGCCTTCTTCGTGCCTTCGTGCCTTCGTGGCTATGTCTTGATCGCCTGCCACTCGCCCTCGAGCTCGTCGATCGTCAGGTCCTCGAGCCGGCGGCCCGATGCCTTGATCGCGGCCTCCATCGCCACGAATCGGTTCGTGAACTTCTGGCTCGCTTTCCGAAGCGCCGCCTCGGGCTCGATGCCGAGCTTGCGTGACAGGTTGGCGAGGGCGAAGAGCAGGTCGCCCATTTCTTCTTCAGCGCGTTCCGCGCTCAAGCCGCGTGCCGCGCTCATGCCGCGTGCCGCGCTCACGCCGGGTTCCGCGCCTCTGTCGCCGTCCGCGCCCGTGTCGCGCGCCTCGCCCGTGCCCGCAAGAGCCTCGCGCAGCTCAGCGACCTCCTCCTCGATCTTGTCGACCACATCTGCCGCGTCGGGCCAGTCGAACCCGACACCAGCGGCGCGCTTCCCGAGCTTGTACGCGCGGAGCAGTGCAGGCAGGCTGGCGGGCAAGTCGCCAAGTGTTCCAGCCGTCTGTCCGGCGGCGGCCTTCTCCTGCGCCTTCTGGGCGTCCCACCGCGACAGCGCGGCATCGGCCGACGGCGCGCGCTCTCTGGACGTTGCGTCATGCACCTGGCCGTCCTCGCGGAAGACGTGAGGGTGGCGCCGCACCAGCTTGTCGCTCACGGCCTTGAGCGAATCGGCCACCGCAAACGAGCCCTCGTCGGCGGCAATCTGGGCGAGGAACACGCCTTCGAAGATGTGGTCGCCGATCTCGTCACAGAGCGCCCGCCTGTCGCCGCGATCGATGGCGTCCACCACCTCGTACGCCTCTTCGAGGACGAAGTGGCCGAGCGACCGAAACGTCTGCTCGCGATCCCAGGGACAGCCGTCCGGTGATCGAAGCGCCGCCATGATCTGCACGAGGCGCAGGAACTCGGTGCCGGTGGAAGGAGACACGGGTGACAATGGCATTGGGTAATAATTACCCTATTATCCGATGTCTGATCTGTCCTTTGTCGCCTTCGTGCTGTCGCTGGCGAGCTCGGCCGCCATCCACTTCGGCGACCTGCCCGACCCCTCGGGCGCGCGTTCGGAGCCGAATCTCGAGGGCGCGGCACAGATGATCGACATTCTCGTGCTCCTCGAGGAGAAGACGCGCGGCAACCTGTCGCTCGAAGAGCGGCAGGTCCTCGAGCAGGTGCTCTACGAGCTGCGCATGCGGTTCATCGAGGCGTCGGGCGGAGGAAAGCGCATTATTGAGCCTTAAGGTCACGCTCCTCGGTACCGGCACCTCGCACGGGGTGCCGATGATCGGCTGTCAGTGTGCCGTGTGTTGCTCTGCCGATCCGAGGGATCGGCGGACGCGGCCGTCCATTGTGATTGAAATTCAGCAGTCGCCGGGTCCACAGGCCCCGGCCTGCGTCCAGTCGCGTGTCGCGGAGGCCGTGCGCTACATCCTGGTCGACACATCCACCGATCTGCGGGCGCAGGCGCTGGCCCGTGGCGTGACGCGCGTGGACGCCATTCTTTTCACCCACAGCCACGCCGATCACATTCTGGGCCTCGACGAGGTGCGCCGCTACAACGTCCTGCAGCGGGGCGCGGTGCCGTGCTACGGCGACGAGCGTACGCTCGCCGATCTGCGTAGGACCTTCGGCTATATCTTCGACAAGACCGACTCACCGGGCGGTGGCATTCCGCAGATTGCGCTATCACGGCTGGTCGGGCCGTTCAGCCTCGGTGGTGTCGAATTCGTGCCCGTCCCGATCTTTCATGGCCCGCGGCCAATCCTGGGCTTTCGCGTCGAATCGTTTGCGTACCTCACGGATTGCAGCCGCATTCCCGACGAGTCGTGGGCGCTGCTCGCCGGCGTTCGCACGCTCGTCGTGGACGCGCTCCGCGACCGGCCGCATCCGACGCATTTCAGCGTGAATGAAGCCCTCGAGGTCGTGGCGCGCGTGACCCCCGAGCGCACCTACTTCACGCACATCTGCCACGATCTGCCGCACGCCGCCACGTGTGCGCGTCTGCCGAAAGGCGTGGAGTTGGCCTATGATGGGTTGGACTTGGAGATCGACGACGCGTAACCACGGAGGACCATGGAAGACGAACGTGAGGGCGCATCCGCTTTGGATGGAGCCGTGACCTCTGTGAACCACCGTGCACTCCGCGGTGGCGTTTTCCGCTGATGGACATCATTTACTTTCCCGACGACCCTCGCCCCGCGAGCTGGACGCACCCTGTGCTCGCCCTCGGGAACTTCGACGGCGTGCACCGCGGCCACCGTAAGATCCTCGACCGCCTGATGCGTGTCGCCGCCGAGCGGAGTGGAACCGCGGTCGTGATGACCTTCGACCCTCATCCTCCGCGCGTCGTCCGGCCCGACAAGGCGCCGGCGCTCTTGATGACCACGGCGCAGAAGCTCGACGCCATGGCCGCGATCGGGGTGCAGGGCGCGGCGATCGTGCGGTTCACGCCCGAGCTGTCGCGCTGGACCCCCGACGAGTTCGTCAAGACCGTGCTGGTCGACTGGCTTCGCGTCGCCGAAGTGTGGGTGGGCGCCAACTTCCTGTTCGGGCGTGATCGCACCGGGAATTTCTCGCTCCTGCGGACCCTCGGCGGCACGCTGGGCTTCAAGACCGAGAAGATCGATCCGGTTCGCTATAAGGACTTCGTGGTCAGCAGCACACGCATCCGGCGGCTGGTGGCCGAGGGGCGCGTCGACGAAGCGGGCGCGCTGCTCGGCCACCAGTACTACGTCGACGGAACAGTGACCCAGGGCGACCGGCGCGGCCGGACGATCGGATTTCCGACCGCGAATCTCTGCACCGATAACGAGCTGCTTCCGCCGCACGGTGTCTACGCGACCACGGCGACCATTGGCGGCGTGGTCCGCCCATCGATCACCAACGTGGGCGTGCGGCCCACCGTCGAGGCTTCCGGGCGCACCCACGTGGAGACGCATATTTTCAACTTCGAGCAGAATCTGTACGGCCAGTTGATGCGGGTCGGCTTCGTACAGCGGATTCGCGACGAGCGCGCCTTTGAGTCGCTCGACGCCCTTCGGACGCAGATCGGCGCCGATTGCGACAGGGCCCGCGTGCTCTTCGATCGGCTTTCGCTATAGAATCGCGAGACGTGGCGGATCACGAGTTCTTCTTCTCAATCGAGCTGCCCGGCCGGCCTGCCTCCCTCGGCGTGCTTCGCGAGCTGGCGCCCCGCGTGCTCGGACAGTTCGGGTGCGGCGGCGACGCGGTGCCCGCCCTCGTGGACGCCCTCGAGACCGCCGTGGCGCGAGGCGCCGAGTCTGGCGCGTTCACCTGCCGCCTGCAGTTTGTCGCTCGCGACGGCCGGCTCGACATTGCCGTCTCGTCCGACGGCGGTCCGCCATGGCGAACCTCGCACGCCATCTCGGCGGTGTGAGGCGACGCTTCGCGACAGACGATGCGGCTGTACAACACCCTGACGAGAACCGAAGAGGCGTTCACTCCAGGACCCGGCAACACCGTCCGGATCTATACGTGCGGTCTCACGGTCTATGCGCGCGGCCACATCGGTAATTTCCGATCGTTTGTCTGCGCCGATGTGCTTCGCCGCACGCTCCGGCATCTGCTGGGCTACCACGTGAAGCAGGTGGTCAACTTCACGGATGTGGACGATCGCACGATAGCCGGCGCCGAGCAGGCCGGCCTGCCGCTCCGGCCCTACACCGATCAGTTCATTGCGGCGTTTCACGAAGATGCACGGGCGCTTGGCCTCGAGGCCGTGGAAGAGACACCGCGCGCGACCGACGAGGCGAACCTGAAGGCGATGGCCGATCTCGTGGCGGCACTCGACCAGAAGGGGCTGACGTACAGGAGCGACGGATCGGTCTACTTCAGGATTGCGGCGCTGCCCGGCTACGGCCGGCTGGCCCGCCTCGACATAGAGGGCATGAAGGCGGGTGCGCGGGTCGACAGCGACACCTACGAGAAGGAGAACGCCCGCGATTTCGTGCTGTGGAAGGCGGCCAAACCCGGCGAGCCGGCGTGGGACGTGGTGGAGCCGCCCGGTCGCCCGGGTTGGCACCTCGAGTGCTCGGCCATGGCACTGCGGCTGCTCGGCGAGCCGCCGATCGACATTCACACGGGCGGCGTCGATCTGATCTTTCCGCACCACGAGAACGAGATCGCGCAGAGTGAAGGGGCGACGGGGAAACCCTTCTCGCGCTTCTGGATGCACGTCGAGCACCTGCTCGTCGACGACCAGAAGATGTCGAAGTCGCTCGGCAACACGTACACGATTTCCGACGTGGTCGCCAAAGGGTACCGGCCCTCGGGCGTGCGCTACCTGCTGCTGTCGGCGCACTACAGGAAGCAGCTCAACTTCACGTGGGCGGGCCTGTCGCAGGCCGAGCAGTCCCTGCAGCGCCTCGCCGACTGTCTGTCGCGGGCCGAGCGAGTGATCGGCGAGGGTGCGCATCCCGAGATCGCGGCCCGCGTGGAGGAGGCGCGCGAGGCGTTTTCCGCCGCCATGCAGGACGACCTGAACACCGCCGGCGCGCTTGGCGCGATGTTCGAACTGGTGCGCGCGCTCAACTCCGCCATCGACGCCGGGCAGTTCGGGCGGGGAGATCTCCCGGTGGTTCGGTCCGCCTTCGAAGGGTTCGATCGCGTGCTCGGCATTCTCTCCCTGCGGCGGGCCGAGGATGACGAGCCGCCCGTGCCGGTGGCTGACATCGACCGCCTGATCGAAGCCCGCCACGCTGCCCGCCGGCGCCGCGACTTCGCCGAGGCCGACAAGATTCGCGACGATCTCTCGGCGCGAGGTATTCTCCTCGAGGATTCGGCGGGAGCGACACGTTGGAAGCGAAAGTGAAAAGTGAAAAGTGAAAAGTCGAAAGGACAGAGCATGACCAGGCGAAGCGGTGCAGTCCTTTTGACTTTTAACTTTTGACTTTTGATTTTGATGGTCCCCGATATCAAGACGCCGCTGCCCGGTCCGAAAGCCCAGGCGCTGATCGACCGCGACGCAAAGGTCGTGTCGCCGTCCTACACGCGTGGCTATCCACTGGTCATCGACCGAGCGTCGGGCGTGGCCGTGGAGGACGTCGACGGCAACGTCTTCCTCGACTGCGCGGCCGGCATCGCCGTGAATTCCACCGGCCACTCGCATCCCGACGTCGTCAAGGCCATCACCGATCAGGCCCAGCGGTTCCTGCACATGTCGGGCACCGACTTCTACTACGAGCCGCAGGTGCGACTGGCTGAAGAAATCGCGGCCGTCGCCCCGATGCAGGGCCGCGTCAAGTCCTTCTTCGGCAACTCGGGCACCGAAGCCATCGAGGCGAGTCTCAAGCTCGCGCGCTACGCGACGGGACGCCCCAACTTCATCGCGTTTCTCGGCGGGTTCCACGGCCGCACGATGGGCGCGCTGGCGTTGACGGCCAGCAAGACCGTTCAGCGCCGCGGCTTCGGGCCGTTCATGCCGGGCGTGTTTCACGCCCCCTATGCCGACTGCTATCGCTGTCCGCTCGGCTTCACGCCCGAGACGTGCGCGGCCGAATGCCTCGACTACCTCGAGCACGAGCTCCTGGTGCACATCGTTGCCCCCGACGAAGTTGCCGCGGTGGTTGTCGAGCCCATTCAGGGAGAGGGCGGCTATCTGGTTGCGCCCGATCAGTTCCTGCAGCGGCTGCGCGAGATCACGAAGACGCACGGCATTCTCGTCGTGGACGACGAAGTGCAGTCGGGGATGGGGCGGACGGGGAAGATGTTCGCTATAGAATTTTCCGGGGTGCAACCCGACATTGTCGCGATCGCGAAGGGCATTGCCTCCGGAATGCCGATGGGTATTTCAACGGCCCGCGCCGAGCTGATGACCTGGCCGCCCGGCACCCACGCGAGCACATTTGGCGGCAATCCCGTGTCGTGTGCCGCTGCGCTCGCGACGATCACGCTTCTGCGCGAGCACCTGATCGAGAACGCCGCCGATGTGGGCGCGCACCTGTTGGCCGCGCTGAAGGGCCTGAGGGGCAAGCACCGGCTCATTGGCGACGTGCGCGGGCGCGGGCTGATGGTTGGCGTCGAGCTCGTGCGCGACCGGCAAACCAAGGAGCGTGCCAGCGAGGAGCGCAACGCTGTCGTGACAGGCGCGTTCAATCGTGGGCTGCTGATTCTCGGCGCCGGGAAGAACTCGATCCGTTTCTCGCCGCCGCTCGTGCTGACGCGCGCGGAGGCCGATACAGCCGTGCGGATTTTCGACGAAGCCTTGACCGACGTGGAAAAAGCGCCACCTCGGTAGTGTCCGGCTTTAGCCGGACTTGGCGACCCTTCAGCCGGACCGTATGACGAGTTATTCTCTGCGCTCTCTGCCCTTCGACCCTTCGACTGGCTCAGGGTCGTCCCGAGCGCCGTCGAGGGGCGACGTGCTCAGGGCATCCCGAGCCTGCCGAGGGATGCGGTCTCTGCGTTGATCGTCGTTAGGTCTGGCGCGACTGTTGCTTGGTTCGCGCCGCATGACGCAATCGCGCATCGAGCTGGGTAGAATCGGGGAAGACCTGGCATGCCGCGAACTGGAAAAGCGCGGCTACCTCGTGATGGAGCGGCGGTACAGGCGGAGGGCCGGCGAGATCGACATCATCGCGCGCGATGGCGAGACAATGGTGTTTGTCGAGGTCAAAGCGCGGGAGGGCAAGGACTTCGGCGACGCGGCCGAATCCATCACCCCGCGTAAACGGCGGAGGATGACCCATGTGGCGATCGACTACCTGGCGCGAAGCCACATCGCCGAGTGCCCGTGCCGCTTCGACGTCGTCGCGATACAGATGGGGAACGGTCTACCCGTGATCGAGCTGTATCAGAATGCGTTCGATGCCGTGGGATTCTTCTGAAAGGGTCATGTTCTCTGCGAGCTCTGCGAGCTCTGCCCTTCGACCCTTCGACTGGCTCAGGGTCGTCGCGAGCACCGTCGAGGGGCGACAAGCTCAGGGCATCCCGAGCATGTCGAGGGATGCGGTGATCGTCGTGGATTTCTGAATGCCCGAATTACGAAAAGACGCCGTGACCGGCCGTTGGGTGGTCATCTCGACCGACCGCCGCAAGCGGCCGAACGACTTTCGCCGCGAGCGGGCGAGCGTGATTGGCGGCGAGCACTGTCCCTTCTGCGCGGGCCGCGAGGGTATGACGCCACCCGAAGTGCTCGCCTATCGTCGCAACAACAGCCCGCCCAATAGCCGCGACTGGGACCTCCGCGTCGTGCCCAACAAGTTTCCGGCACTGCAGGTCGAGGGCAACCTCGATCGCGAAGCCGAGGGGCTGTTCGACCGCATGAACGGCATTGGCGCGCACGAGGTGATCATCGAGACGCCCGATCACGCGAAGACGTTTACGACGATGTCGGAGGTGGAGATCGAGCGGGTCTTGTGGGCGTACCGGGAGCGGATCCTGGACCTCAAGCGCGACATCCGCCTGCGCTACATTCTGGTGTTCAAGAACCACGGCGCGGCGGCTGGCGCCACGCTCGAGCACCCGCACTCGCAGCTCATCGCGCTGCCGATCGTACCCGGTCACATGCGCGATGAAATCGAGGGCGCGCGGCGCCATTTCGCCGACAAGGAGCGCTGTGTCTTTTGCGACATCGTGCGGCAGGAGATGGCGGCCGGGCGCCGGGTGATTCACGAGAACGGGGAAGTTGTGGCGCTAGCGCCCTTCGCGCCGCGGTTTCCGTTCGAGACCTGGCTGCTGCCGAAGAGCCACGGGGCGCGGTTCGAGGACGCGCCGCGCCAGCAGTACGAGAGCCTCGCGCGGATGCTCAAGTCCGTCTTGACGCGGATGGACCGCGCGCTCGAGCATCCCGACTACAACATGATCATCCACAGCCTGCCGTTTTCGGAACAGGTGACGGATTTCTACCACTGGCACGTCGAGATCATTCCGAAGCTCACGCGGACGGCAGGGTTCGAGTGGGGGACGGGGTTCCACATCAATCCGACGTCGCCGGAGGAGGCCGCGCAGGTGCTTCGGAGTTTTGGCGGCTGACGGCGTGTAGCGTGTAGGGCGGGTCCTTTGGACCCGCCCCGTATTGAAGGTCAACCCGGCCGTGTGGTACGTTACTTGGTCTGGGGCGAGCGGGAATAACTCAGTGGTAGAGTGCGACCTTGCCAAGGTCGAAGTCGCGGGTTCGAATCCCGTTTCCCGCTCCATTAATTAGTCGCGGGGGCCCCTCGCCCCGCTCCGCACGCTT
>Ga0156018_1090_pt3 | contig 30202 bp, 16 predicted proteins | sample RifCSPlowO2_02_FD_107672 | JGI IMG/M metagenome (GOLD analysis project Ga0156018, IMG submission 107672) | Acidobacteria bacterium RIFCSPLOWO2_02_FULL_65_29 | reverse complement strand
CTTCCGTGAGCTCGGCAAACTGGTCGACGAGCGCCAGGAGCGACAGGTCGTCGGCATCCGCGAGAAAGAAACCGCGCAGTCCGCACGCCGTCGACCGCAGTTCCTCGTCGGCGCGAACGGCGTCGAGCCACTGGGCCACTGACGTGCGAGCCATCGCGGCCGTGATCGGGGAGTCCCACCGGCGTTCCACGAGCCGATATCGAGCGATCAGATCGGCAAGCACCCCAGCCAGGCGGTCCCAGCCGTGCGTGCCTCGGCGGCCTCGGCGGCCGACCATACGAGTGCGGCCCTTCGCGTCGGGCCGCGCGTACCCCCAGCCGGAGCGGAGAATGCGCGTGAGGGGCAGTCCGAGCTCGGCCGCCAGTTGCCTGGTCTCGCTGTGCGCCTCGTCGATCATGTCGGCGCCCGCCTCGGCGTGCTGCCCGTTCACGAAGCCGCTGCGCGCAGTGAACACACGGCCGCCCACGCGGTCGCGCGCGTCGATCACGGTGATGCTCGCGCCGTGCGCGGAGAGATCCCGCGCGGCCGCGAGCCCGGCCAGGCCGGCACCGGCTACGAGGACTGAGACACCCGAGAGGTCAGACATCAGGCAATGGGACAAATCGGGTAATCGGGTAATCGGGTAATCGGGTAATCGGGTAATCGGACTGGACGATTATGGACGATTGGTCAATTTCTCAATCAATTACCCGATTACCCGATTATCCAATTGTCAGCGTGTCCGAATATAGTCGTCGATTTGCCGCTCCAGGAGCTCGAGCGGCAGCGTGCCCGCGCGGAGCACGGCGCTGTGGAAGTCTTTCGCGGAGAACCGCGCGCCAAGGGCCGTTCGTGCCTTGTCGCGCAGCTCGATGAGCTTGAGCTGGCCGATCATGTACGCGCACGCCTGCCCCGGGTAGACCACGTAACGCTCGACCTCGCTCGGCGCGATGCCGTAGTCGATCGCCTGCTGCCGGGTCCAGTGCTTGGCGTGAATGCCGGTGTCCACGACCAGCCGGCGCGCTCGAAACAGCTCCGCGTCGAGTTGCCCGATCTGACCTTCGAGGTCGCCCTCGTACCACCCGTTCTCTGCGGCCATGCGCTCGGCGTACAACCCCCAGCCCTCGCTGAGCGCCGGGATGCCGCCAAACGCGCGCAAGCGGCGGAAGCGTGGCAGCGATTCGTTCTCCACATCGAGCGCCACCTGGAAGTGATGGCCGGGCACGGTCTCGTGGTAGACGAGCGTGCGCAGCCCGAACCTCGTCATGCGATCGGGCCGGAGCGGAATGCGGAAGACGCCGGGCCGAGAGCCGTCGGGTGCTGGCCCGGTGTAATTGGCGGCCGCGTTGGCTTCCTGAAATCGGGGAAACGGCTGCGCCATGACGGGCGCCTTGGGCCGCAGATCGAACAGCGTCGCCGCGCGCTTTTCCGCGTCGCGCAGCATCGTTTCGATGTCGGCCATGATGCGCGTCCGGCCGTCCTCGGTGAGCGGGTACGCGTGGTCTCTTTTGAGCTGGTCCACGCGCGCGTTGACAGACCCGTCCGTCCGTCCGATCCTTCGCAGGAGCGCGTCCATCTCTCTCTCGATTCGCGCGACCTCACGCAGGCCAACCTGATGGATCTCGTCGGCCGTCATCGTCGTCGTCGTGTACCGCCGCAGATTGTACGCGTAGATCTCCGCGCCCTTGTCGAACCGCCAGAGCCCGGCTTCGTCTGTCGCACGGGCGACCAGTGGCTCGAGGAGCGCAATGGCCTTGCGCCAGGCCGGGTAGATCTGGTTCGAGACGATCGTCCCGGCTTCGCCCTTCAGCGAGTCGCGCCTGGAGGGCGGCATGGCCTTGATCGCCTCCATCTTGCTCGCGAGCACTGTCACGTAGGGGTTCTCCGCCGCCGGCGTTCCGATGAACTGCTGCATTTGGGCGATCGTGAGCCGCAGGATGAAGCGCGGAGGAATGCGCCCGCTCTCGGCGATCCGGCGCGCTTCTTCGATCGCCTCGTTCATCCGCGTGGCGACCAGCGCGAGGCGCGCGACGTAGTTGTTGGCGTCGGACTCGAGGACTATCGGGTGAGACGAAGTCAACGTGGTGACCAGGCCGATGTTGACGCCCTGAAACTGCTCGAACGGGAAGAAGTAGTCGAGATATGGCTCGCCCTGCACCACTCGTTCGAGCTGCCATTGCATGAGTTCGGCCGAGACGCGACCTGTACCGCTCACGCGCGATCGATCGAAGGCCGCGAGCTCCGCAAGGCCTTTTTTCGCGAGCGCGATGCGGCTCAACTGGTACGCCCTGGTCACCGGCGTGAGCTGGCGCTCGAAGCGCCGCTGCTCCTCGCCGGTGAAGTAGCGCGTGCCGGTGGCCTGGTCGGGGTTGGCGCGAATCCACTCGGCCGTGAAGGTCGTGAAGAAATCGTCGATAGGGCGTTGCTGAGCCGGCAGACGCGCCGTGACGAGGGTGCAAAGAATAGCGGCAGCGAGGAGTCTCTTCATCCCTACCTACAGCTGTTCGACGGTGAAACCTCGCGCGCGGAGCATGGCGAGGAGACCGTCGGCGCCCAGCAAGTGGGCGGCTCCGACGACGACGAAGGGCCGGTTACCTCTCGTGACGAGGGTTTCGACCTTCGGCAGCCAGTCGCGGTTGCGATCGACCAGCAGCCGCTGATACAGCTTTGGCTCCGACTTGAGGTCCTGAAGCACGATGCGCTCGACGGTCGCGACGTCGCCGCTTCTCCACGCGTTGGCCAGCCTCGTCACGTCGGCCCGCTGCGTGTCGAGCTCCTTCAACGTTTCGGTCAGGAGCCGTTCCTGCTCCTCGTTGGTCATCTCGTCGAAGCGCGAGATCTGGAACGCGACGGTCTCGAGGCCCTGGACGGCCTTCTTCTGGGCCTTCGCGCGATCGTAGAAGTGCCTGTCGAGACCGAGCTCGGCCTCGAAGCCGGCCTTCTGCCACTCCATACCGAGGAGCGTGATGGCGAGGAGCCACGGCTTGAGTCGTTTCAATGGTTCCACGGGCAGGCCGAGTCCGTCTATTCTCTTGGAGACCGCCGCGAAGGTCGAGGGCGAGAGGACCTTGTCCAGCGTTTGGCCGGACGGCAGCATGCCTTCCATCAGCATGTTGAACTGGTTTTCGGTGGCCATCATCTCGCCGATGTCGACTTCCTCGACGAGAAGGTCCGAGTCACTGAACGCGGCGTCGAGCGCGGGGTCGAGCGGGTAGTAGTCCTTCGTCAGGAGATGGACCGAGCCGACCAGATAGAGCGTGGACGAGCCTCGCGTGGCCTTCCACAGGAAGTTCGTGCCCGCCGCGCGTGCGCCGGTCGACAGGACGGCGACGACGACGGCGAGCGTGAGCGTGGCAGCCACACATGTGCGGAGTCGATGGGTCATGGCGCCACCTCAGTGAACCGTGGCGATGAAGTCGGCGAACGGGCGCTGGATGCGCCGTAGAAACGCGGCGTTGAGCTCGACGCCCTCGCCGAGGTCGCGCAGCAGTTGGGCCACGCCGTAGCCGCCCGCCTCGTCGAGCATCCGCCGCACGATGATCGCGCTGCCGGCGTAGGCCAGTTCAGCCTGTTCGCTGCTCAGCCGGCCGAACGACGTGGTGAGATCCGCCAGTGGAATCGCGATCCCCGGCGTCTGCAGCCGTTCGTCGGCCCACGACGTGCGGTCGGATTCCACGGCCGACGCCAGGCCTTCGTTCAGCCACGTCGGCACGCCGCGCGCGGCGAGGCCGCGCACGAGCGCGTGCGTGAACTCGTGCGCCAGCACCCGGTCGAGCTCGTCCGCCTGGTCCAACGCGCCGCGCACCGGCACTCTGATGATGCCGTCGTACGCGCCTGCCGCCCACGCCGGCGATCGCGTCACATCGCGGAACTGCTCGCGTGTGTAAAGCACGACGGGAATGGGACTGAGCGGATAGGTGGCGCCGAGCAGGCCGCCGATGCGCCAGTAGGCGCGGTCGAGCGATTCGAGCGCGCGACTCGCCAGCTCCTCTTCCGCAGGTCCCTCGAACGACACCGTGAAGCGCTCGCCAACGGCGAGGCGCATCCGTTCGTGCAGCTCGAGCTCGCGACGCCACCGGCCGAGCGTATCGGCGGTCGCCTGTTCGTCGGGGTGTTCCGCCACGAGTGTTTCGTACACACGGACCGCGCCGGCAAAATCGCCCTGGCGCCTGAGCACCTGGCCGACCACGACGCGCGCCTCGCTCAGACGCGCGTCGAGCGCCAGCGCACGCTCGAGCTGGTCCCGTGCGTCGACATCCCGTCGCTCCATGTAGGCGGCGATGCCGGCGCCGAGGTGCAGTCGTGCGTTCTTCGGATCGCTCTTGAGCGCTTCTCGAAACATCTCGGCCGCCCTCCGCGGCTGGCCGGCCTCGAGCAGCTCGAACCCGTCGCGCTCGAGTAGCGCCGTTCTGGGATCGACTTGCGCGCCCGCGGGCGCAGAGAGCGCCAACCCGGCGAGCAGCAACAGCGGCATGATCCGCACGCTGAAATTATACGTGGACCGCGTGCTTCGGGCTCGTCTGGCGACAAATGCTTTGCGTTCCTCAAGGTCTTCTCCGTTGCCCCGTTTTCTCCGTTGTTATCCGTTTTCTCGCGCACTCCGTTATCAGCTAGGATCGGAGATGTGATTCGCAAACTGATCGTGCTCGCCCTGATCGGCGCCGGTTTCGGCGCCGGCATCTACGTGGGCGTCAGCATGATGCGGTCGCGTTCGGCGTCGCCTGTGGCCCCTGTGGCAACGAAGGCGCCTGTCGCGGCGTCGGCGCCCGAAGCGCCCCGAGCGGCGCCCGCCGCGCCGCCCCCCGCGCCGCGTCCCGCGCGCCGCGCACCGGCCGCCAGGCCGGAACCCGCACCGGTTCCGTCCGCGACGGCGGAAGCCGCGCCGACCGCAGGCGTTCTCAACATCGACAGCGACGTGCCGGGTGCGCAGGTGTTCATCGACCGCCAATTCGTCGGCGCTGCGCCAGTCACGGGGCACGCAGTCGCGCCTGGCACGCATCGCGTCAACGTATCGGCGCCTGGGTTCGAGGGTGTGGCCGAGACGATAGAGGTCGAGCCTGGACCGCGCGACCTTGTGGTCAAGCTGCGTCTGGTCCGGCTCGATGCGGCGATCGAGGTCGTCCACAAGCACCGCATCGGCTCATGCAAGGGCCGCCTGGTGGCCACGCCACAGGGCATGCGGTATGAGTCCTCCGACAAAGACGACACGTTTGCGGCCGCGCTCCTCGACCTGGAGACCCTCGAGGTCGACTACCTCAAGAAAAATCTGAAAGTGAAGGTCAGACGGGGCAGGACGTTCGATTTCACCGATCCGGCCGGCAACGCTGACCATCTGTTCGTGTTTCATCGCGACGTGGAAAAGGCCCGCGAGCGGCTCAGAAAGGGCGATCCTCCGGCCACGCCGTAGTGCCCCTAGCAGGTCGGGTCGGTAGGGGCAGACAGGGCAGGAGGGGCAGGCAGGGCAGGAGGCAGGCAGGGCAGGCAGGGAAGTTGAAACAAGCGAGGCGTGGCGCCTCGTCATCCAGGGAATCCGGCATGGCGTAGGAAAGCGCCTGCGGCCATGCCGACCCTTCGACGGCTCAGGGTCGCCCCGAGCGCCGTCGAGGGGCGGGCCGAGGCCTGGGAAGCCGAGGTGAGGCATCAGCGTCAGAACGCGCTGGGGGTACCCGCCTTCGCGCCTCCGGCGCTTCGGCGAGCCTCGCCGAAGCTCGCGTACGTTACCGGCGAGCGGAGGCGGGGGCCCCGGCGCCGGTGGAAGAATGTTGGCGACGCGTGGTACGCATCATCGAATCCGATTCGGCGGCGCGCCGTCTCTCGGCGGCGCAGGCCTTCGTCGAGCAATTTCCCCGCGATGCCGAAATCCTGATCGTCGGCGCGTCGCGCGGCGCGGCCGACGACTTCGCTCGTGCGATGGCGAGCGCCCGCGGCGCGAGCTTTGGACTGTATCGGTTCAGCCTCACACAGCTGGCCGCGCGGCTGGCGGCACCGCTCTTGGCGGCCGAGCGTCTGTCGCCCACCACCGTCCTCGGCGCGCAGGCGGTTTCGGCGCGCGCGCTCTTCGAAGCCGGCCACGAGGAAGGACTCTCGTATTTCCGGCCCGTCCAATCCACGCCAGGCTTTCCGCGCGCGCTCGCGCGGACGCTCGAGGAACTGCTGCTGGCGTCCATTCCCGCCTCCGTGGTGCGGACGCTACCGAACGGTGGACCCGACCTCGCCGGGCTGCTCGAGCGATTCGAGGAGCAGTACGACGACGCCTCGGCGGTGGACCGGTCGGCGTTCTTGCGGACAGCCGCGCGCGCCGCGGCCGAACTTGGCGCGCCGTACGCGGGACGTCCGCTGGTATTGATCGATGTTCCGGTGTCGGACGCCTGCGAGCACGATCTGGTAGCCGCGTTGGTTGCCCGCGCCTCCGAGACGCTGGCGACGCTTGCGGTAGGTGACGCGCGCACCCGCGCGGCGCTGGCGAGGCTTGGGCGAATCGAGCGCGTTGATCCGTCGGAAGCCCGCGGCCTCGACCGGATCCGGCGGCACCTGTTTGCCGCCGCCGCACCGCCGCCGGCGGATCCGATCGACGAGGTCGAGCTCTTCTCGGCGCCTGGTGAAGGACGCGAGTCGGTGGAGATCGCCCGCCGCGTGCTCCGCGAGGCGCGATCCGGTGTGCCGTTCGACCGCATCGCCATCGTCTTGCGTGCGCCTCGCCAGTACGCGTCGCTCCTCGAGCACGCGTTGCGGCGCGCCGGCGTGCCCGCCTACTTCGATCGCGGCACGAGGCGCCCGCATCCGGCCGGCCGCGCGTTCCTGACGCTGCTGGCGTGCGCGGCCGACGGCCTGTCGGCGCGCCGCTTTGCGGAGTATCTGTCGCTCGGTCAGGTCCCGGACCAGGTACTGCCTGCGCTGCCGGCCGACACGGTTCCGACGTCGACCGACGAGGTGTTCGGCTCACTCGCCGAGACGGCCGAGCTCCGCACGGTCGACGACGACGACGCGCCGGACGACGAAGACGAGGGGCAAAGCCAGAGCCGCCAGGCGCTGCGCGCCCCGTGGAGGTGGGAGCGTCTGCTGATGGATTCGCGGGTGGTTGCCGGCGAGGAGCGCTGGTCGCGTCGGTTGAACGGGCTCATGCAGGAGCACGAGCTGCAACGCCGCGAGCTCAGGCGTACGGATCCCGATTCGCCCCTCATCGATCACTTGACGCGGAAGATCAGCGACCTTGCGGCACTCGGCGCGTTCGCGCTTCCGATCATCCGCATACTGGCCGCGTGGCCCGCCGACGCCGGTTGGGCCGAATGGCTCGCGCGCTTCGAGACGCTGGCGCCCCGCGTGCTTCGCCGGCCCGACCACGTCCTGCGCGTGCTCGCCGATCTGCGCCCGATGGGCGCTATCGGTCCGGTGGGTCTCGACGAGGCGATCCAAGTGCTGGCCGAACGGCTGACGACGATCGAAGCCGAGCTGCCGGCGCGCCGCTACGGCCGCGTGTTCGTCGCCAGCGCCGGCCAGATTCGTGGCCGCAGCTTCGACGTGGTCTTCGTGCCAGCCCTTGCAGAGCGGCTCTTTCCTCAGAAGTCTCGCGAAGATCCGCTCTTGCTCGATGAGGCGCGGCACCTGCTGGCGGCCACCCGTCCGACCAGCCTGCTCCCGACCCAGCCCGACCGCTCCGATCTCGAGAAGCTGCAGCTGCGGCTCGCGGCGGGCGCCGCCGAGCGCCGGCTCTACGTGTCATTTCCCACCGTCGAAATCACCGAAGGCCGGCCGCGTGTGCCGTCGCTGTACGCGCTCGAGGTCTGGCGCGCGATGACCGGCCGCGTGCCAGGCGCCGAGCAATTGCTGCAGGCGGCCGGGCGCGCGTCGGGCGCCACGCTCGCGTGGCCTGCGCCCGCCAACCGAGACGAGGCCATCGACGCGCTCGAGCACGACCTGGCGACGCTTCGACATCTGGTGGGCGAGCCGGAGGAACGCGCCAGAGGCCGCGCGCAGTACATCCTCCAGCTGAACGACTGCCTCCAACGCTCGGTGCGCGAGCGCTACATGCGCGACAGGAAGCCGTGGTCCCACTGGGACGGCCTGATGCGCGTCACCCCGCGGACGTCTCCCGCGCTCGCCGCCCACCGGCTCACCATGCGCGCCTACTCACTCTCTGCGCTTCAGAAATATGCGTCGTGCCCCTACCAGTTCCTGCTTGGCGCCATTTACAAGCTCCGGCCGGCGGAAGATCTGGAGCCGCTACAGAGGCTCGATCCGCTCACGCGCGGTAGCTTGTTTCACGCCGTCCAGGCCGCCTTCTATCGCCGGCTCAAGGCCGCGGGCGATCTGCCAGTGACCCAGGCGTCGCGCGATCGCGCGCTCGAAGCGCTCGATGACGCCGTCCGGCACGTGGCCGGTGAGTATCACGAGCAGCTCGCGCCGGCGATCGAGCGCGTCTGGCGCGATGAGATCGGCGCGATCCGACGCGACCTTCGGTTGTGGGTCGACCAACTGTCTCACGCTGGCGGCGACTGGACGCCCCGCAGCTTCGAATGGGCGTTCGGCCTGGGCGAGGGCGGCCCCCGCGCGTGGGGTAGCGAGACTGAGCGCGACATCGACAGCCACCCGGATCCCGTCGCGCTCGACGGCCGGTTCCCGCTGCGCGGGTCGATCGATCTGGTGGAAGAGCGTACCGGCACCGGCGAGCTCAGGGTGACCGATCACAAGACCGGCAGGTTCCGGGGCAAGGACCAGACGGTCGTCGGTGGCGGCGCCGTGCTGCAGCCGGTGCTGTATGGCCTCGTGCTCGAAGCCGCCACGGGGCGTCCGGTCACGGAGGGACGTCTGTACTACGCCACGACCGACGGCGGCTACCGCGACATTCGGATTCCGCTCACGGCCGCCGCCCGCCGATCGGGCATCGAGGTGCTCGAGATCGTCGACCGCGCCGTCGAAACGGGCTTTCTGGCGCCGGCACCGAACGACAACGCGTGCGCCTGGTGCGACTTCCGGGCCGTCTGTGGTCCAGCGGCCCAAAAGCGGATCGGCCGGAAGTCGCGCGACCCCCTGGCCGATCTCATCGCGCTCAGGAGCAAGCCGTGAGCGCCGGAACCCTCGGCGACCGTGCCGACCGCCGCCTGATCCGGGAGGGACTCGAAGACACGGTGGTCGTCGAGGCTGCGGCCGGTACCGGCAAGACGACCGAGCTCGTCGAGCGCATCCTCAACGTGATCGCTCAGGGCCGCGCTCGCATCGATCAGATCGTGGCCGTCACGTTCACCGAGAAGGCGGCGGGCGAGCTGAAGCTTCGCATCCGCCAGGAGCTCGAGAACCGCCGGCAGCAGTCCGTCGCCCCTGACGTGCAGACGAGGATGACCGACGCCATCCAACGGCTCGAGGAAGCGCACGTCAGCACGATCCACGGCTTCTGCGCCGATCTCCTCCGCGAGCGGCCGGTCGAAGCCGGCGTCGATCCGCTCTTCGACGTGCTCACCGAGGCGCGGGCGGGCCGCATCTACGACGAGGCATTTCGCGCGTGGCTCCACGAAGAGCTCGAGTCTCCCGCGGAGGGCGTCCGCCGGGCGCTCCGGCGCAGCGTGTGGTCGCGCGATGGCCAGGATCGAGACGATGGACCCGTCGATCGATTGTCGAGAGCGGGCCGGGATCTGGTCGAATGGCGTGATTTCACCGGCCCGTGGCGGCGCGAGAGCTTCGATCGAGACCGCGAGCTCGCTTCCGTGCTCGCGCGCGTGCACGAGCTGGCGGCGCTCACCGGTGCGGCAACGTCATTGCGCGACCTCCTGTATCTCGACACCGTGGCGGTGCGCGAGCTGAGCCACGACATTAGGACGGCGGAGCGATTCGACGCGGTGGACCTGGACGGTTGGGAGGCGCGCCTCATCGATCTCGCACAGAACAAATCGCTGCGCCGGGCTCGCCGCGGGCGCGACCGCACGTACGGGCCTGGCGTGATGCGCGACGACGTGTGGGCGGCGTACGAGTCGACGCTCGCGGCCATCGACGCGTTTCAACGCTCGGCCGACGCCGACCTGGCTGCCCTGCTGCGTGAGGAGCTCAGCGACGTCATCGAGCGGTACGAGAGGCTGAAGCAGCGCGCGGGTGTGCTCGACTTCGTCGATCTCCTGTTGTCCGCGCGAAACATGTTGGTCGAGCACGCCGGCGTCCGGCGCGCGTTCCAGGAGCGGTTCACACGTATCTTCGTCGACGAGTTCCAGGACACCGATCCGCTCCAGGCCGAGATCCTGCTGCTGCTGGCCTCCGACGACCCGAACGCGCGCGATTGGAGAACCGTGAACCCGGTTCCAGGGAAGCTCTTCATCGTCGGCGATCCCAAGCAGGCGATTTATCGCTTTCGCCGCGCCGATGTCGCGACATATCAGGAGGTGTGCGACCTGCTCGAAGCGCGCGGTGCGAGGCGCGCGTACTTGCACTCGAGCTTCCGTGCGACGCCGGCGATCCAGCGGGCCGTCAACGCCGCGTTTGCGCCGCTGATGACCGGTGACCGCGACACGCTCCAGGCGCGCTACGTGGACTTGTCGCCCTATCGAGACGACTCCGATCAGCCAGCGGTCGTCGTCCTTCCTGTCCCCGAGCCGTACGGACAGCGGCGCGTGGCCGGCTATCAGATCGAGAAATCGCAGCCGGCGGCCGTGGGCGCGTTCGTGCACTGGCTGATCGCCAAGAGCGGGTGGACGGTCACCGAGCGAACGAGGCAAGACGAGCTCCCGGTGCGCGTCCCGATCCAGCCCCGGCACGTCTGCATCCTTTTCCGTCGCTTCCTGCACTTTGGCAAGGACGTCACGCGTGACTACGTCGACGAGCTCGAGGCGCGCGGTGTGCCGCACCTGCTCGTCGGCGGCAAATCGTTTCACGATCGTGAAGAAGTGGACACGATGCGGGCGGCGCTCGCCGCCGTCGAATGGCCCGACGACCAGCTGTCGGTGTTCGCGACGCTTCGTGGCGCCCTCTTCGCCATCGACGATGAGACGCTGCTCGAGTACCGCCATGAGCAGAAGGTGTTTCATCCCTATCGCGTGCCGCGCGGCGCGCCTGTGGCGCTTCGGCCCGTCTGCGAGGCGCTGGCGCTCCTCCGGAAGCTGCACGCGCGCCGCAACTACCGGCCGGTGGCCGACACGATCACTGATCTTCTCGACGCGACCCGCGCGCATGTGAGCTTCGCCTTTCGGCACGCCGGCGAACAGGCGCTGGCCAACGTTCTGCACGTCGCGGAACTGGCGCGGCAGTACGAGGCGGACGGCGGCATGTCGTTCCGCGGCTTCGTGGAGGCGCTCGGCGATCAGGCCGACGGCGGCCAGGCGGCCGAGGCGCCCGTGCTCGAGGAGGGCAGCGACGGCGTGCGGCTGATGACGGTGCACAAGGCGAAAGGCCTCGAGTTTCCAGTCGTCGTGCTCGCCGACATGACCGCGAAGCTCAGAAACGAGCGCGCCGACCGGATGATCGACCGCGAGCGCCATGCCTGCTACATGCGACTGGGCCGATGGACGCCGGTGGAGCTGGCGGCCAACGAGATGCGCGAAGTCGCGCGCGACGAGGCCGAAGGCGTGAGGCTGGCGTACGTCGCCGCGACACGCGCGCGCGATCTACTCGTGGTGCCCGGCGTGGGCGACGCCGAGTGGGACGGCGGGTGGACGAGCCCGCTCAACATGGCGGTGTACCCGCTCCCGGGAGCGCGCCAGTCGTCGGTGGCGCCGCCCGACTGTCCGCCGTTCAAGAAGGACTCGGTCCGCAAGCGGCCCGACAACGACCCGTCCACCCCGATGACCGTCCGCCCCGGGCTTCATGTGATGTCCTCACAGGGCGGCGCATCGTTTCCCGTGGTCTGGTGGGATCCGCATGCCCTCGACCTCGACGTCGAGCCGGCCGCGGGCATCCGGCGCGAGGCGCTGATCGCGAAGGACGTGCCCGATCACGTCGTCGACGAAGGCATGCGCGAGTACGAGCGCTGGCGCCACGCGCGCGACAGCGCCATCGCGAGCGGGGCAGTGCCGTCGATTGCGGTGAGGACTGCGACCGAATGGGCGTCGGCGCCTGTCGGAGGCGCGACGGGCCTGAACCAGGTCGAACGGCCCGCACAGGGTGGCTTGTTCGAGGATCGATCGTCGGAGGGCGCGCGGCGCGACGCGCCAGACGACTCGGGCGCCGGGGTCGAGATCCTCGACGCCCGGCATTCGACCCGCGTGGGCGGCGCACGGCTCGGGCGGCTCGTGCACGCGGTGCTGGCGGTTTCACCGCTCGACGCGGATGCCGATCGGGTTTCAGCCTTGGCCGACGTGCACGGGCGCATTCTGGGGGCGTCGGACGAGGAAGTGTCGGCGTCGGCGGCGACGGTCGTGCACGTGCTGGCGCATCCGCTCCTGGCGCGAGCCCGGGCGGCCGCAGCGCGCGGCACCTGCCGCCGCGAGACGCCGGTGGCGACGCTGCTCTCCGGCGGCGAGCTCGTCGAAGGCGTGGTCGACCTCGCCTTCGAGGAGAACGGCGTCTGGACCGTGGTGGACTACAAGACCGATCGCGAAATTCAGACTGCTGGGGAGGACAGGTACAGGAGGCAGGTCTCCCTCTACACCGCCGCAATCGCCAAGGCGACCGGCAGAACAGCGACTGGAGTGCTACTGAGAATCTGAAATCAAGAATTGAGAATTATTGAGAATTGGCTTGCTGGAGCGCCACGGGAAGGACGGACACAGGCGCGTCCGCACCGAGTGTTCTTTTGTCTAGCTTGGGGCGCGTGCTAATCCTCCTCGCACCCGCCGAGCTTGTGCAAAGCGTGCGCCTCGCCTTCTTCGCGTTCAAGCGTCTGGACGAGATGCTCATGTAGGTCGTTCAGATCCGCCTCACCGATATCTTTCAAGTGGCGCGAGACCGTTAGGTGAGGACACAGCGTCCCGATGAACGACGGATTGTCTTCATAGTCTTCGGCAGTCAGTCTCAACTCTCCGGCTAACATGTCCGCCGCCTGAAGAATCACGAATTCCTGGTCCTTCCGAAACCACGGCCGAACGGGCATCACAGCAAAACGGTCGGGGAAGTCGCGCTCGTCTTCACGAAGACTTGAGTATCCTGCCAATACTGTGCGGCTGAATATTGACTGGTCATCGAAGCCGATTTCAATCGGTGATGTGGCGCCTCGCTCAACGGCTTCAGTGGTAGCCGTGACCAGCACGTACTGAAAGAGAAGCAAATAAGGCTGCCCCATGCTGTGGTGGCGTTGGGCATCGCCATGTTCAGGCTTGATATGGCTCCATGACGCGGCAGTCTTGCCGAAAGCCCTTAGGTCAACTCTTGCGGAGATCTCGACCAAATCCTGGCGGTCGATGAGCTTCGACATCTGGAGGACTTTCATGTCCCGATTCTCTTGCTTCCAATCTTTGAACTCCCCGTCCAACTGGCACGCCTCATCCATTTTGAAGTAGCGGATCGCGCCCGGATATTTTGCTCTGAGGTGTCTGTCCCACTCCTCAGCGATGGACGCGAACAACTCCGCCTCACCGAAGAGCCCAGACATTGTCATCCAGCGCCCCGTGCCTTTCGTGCCGCTATCGTCAAACCACGCCTGAAGAGTCAAAAATGAACCGCTTTCGCCGAAGGCGTTCTGGCATGCCCGAAAGAAAGAATTAAAAACCCTTTCGGCAACCCTGAACGACTTGGATTGTCCGTCCGGAACAAAGTCATCTCTCTGTTCCGGCACGATAGACCTGAACTTTACGGCCAGGTAGCCGGGTCAGCCAAGTCTATTGTTACCGTAAGTAGGATTAGGATTCGACCTGGCGCGGGCATGTCCACGGCTTGCCAACGGTCGGCCTTCGTTAGGATCTGCACTGTCGTCCGCTCTTTGGACGCGGCTACGGCCGCGCGTCTCTTCCGAATGTCAGGGAAAAGACCGTGTCGGTCATCCAACGCCTGAACGATTCGTTGTCCATGAACTGCTTGAACAGTTCCGTGTCGTCCTTCAGAACCGCCGTCATGACGCGCGCCAGGGCCTTGTCGTGCTCGATCTTGGCGTTCTGCTTGTCGGAGTTCCTCATTGCGTTCTGGTACGCCTTGTCGGCAGCCACGCGGTTCGGGATGTCCTCGGTGATCAGTTTGTGCACTCGGTCGCCGTCGGTCCATGGAATGTTCCCAAACTGATCGTTGAAGGTCTTGATGATGTTCGACAGTCGGTCCAGCTCGGGCTCCGGCTTTCGACCGCCGCCCGTCGTCGGCACCGGTTCAATGGCCGCGTCCGCGTCCGGCAGCTGGATCCGCCGCGCGGCCTGCTTCTCGATGCGATAGCTATCCATGTCGATGGCGTCTAGGATGCCACGTGACGGGTCCTCCTCGATGGGTGCGGGCAGCTTCGAGATCAAGAAGTTCAGAAAGATCGAAAGTTTCTCCCAATCGGCGTTCGTATAGGGAAGGATTAACGCCAGGAAGCCGTAGGCGCGGACAAACGCCTTGGCCTTGCCCTTGAAGTCAACCTGCTCGTCCTCATTGAGCTGGTCCTTGTACACTGCGACACAAGCGTCGAGAATCGGGTCAAGCTTGTCGCGGTCCGCCCCGCCGAGGTACAGCCCCACGAGCTCGTCCACTTGGGCTCGGGCGTACACCTCATACTCGTCGAGCGCGGCCTTGAGGTCATGGAGCTTGTTCGGATCCGTCTCCTCGCTCAGGATCGTCGTCCGGTAATAGTCGGCAAAGGCCGCCTGAATGGTGTCGGTGTCGTTCATGAAGTCCAGGACGAAGACGTCGTGCTTCTGGGGGTTGGCTCGATTCAAACGTGAGAGGGTCTGGACGGCCCGAACGCCGGAGAGCACCTTGTCCACGTACATCGTGTGCAGCAGCGGCTCGTCGTAGCCGGTTTGAAACTTGTCGGCGCAGATTAGCAAGCGGTACGGGTCTTCTTGGATCTTGTCCGCAATCTGGCTGGACGGGAACCCGTTTAGCGACGCCTCAGTTACCTTGACGCCGCCGAACTCATGCTCGCCCGAGAACGCGACGATGGCACGGTAGGGACTCTTGCGTTCAGCGAGGTAGTCCCGGATTGCGTGGAAATATTGGATGGTGCGCTCAATGCCGCTCGTCACCAACATTGCCCGCGCCTGCCCGCCGATCTTGTTGAGCGACAGCACCTGCTCGTGGAAGTGGTCGACCATGATCTCCGCCTTGAGGTGGATTGCATGGTCGTGGCTCTCGACGTACCGACGCAGCTTCTTGGTCGCGCGCTTGGTGTCGAACTCGGGGTCGCTCTCGACGGTCTTGACCAGCCGGTAATGACTGTCAATCGGCGTGTAGTGCTTCAGCACGTCCAGGATGAAACCTTCCTGGATGGCCTGCTTCATCGTGTAGCTGTCGAAGGGCTCGTGACGCACCTTGCCGTCTACCGGGGGCAGCGGCCGGCCGAAGATCTCGAGCGTCTTGTTCTTGGGCGTGGCGGTGAAGGCGAAGTAGCTCGCATTCGGCAGGAGCTTCCGCGCCTCCATGATCCGGTTGATGCGGTCCTCAGTCGTGGCGTCGTCCTCACCGGCCTCGCTAGCGCTCGGCCGGGACGTTGCCCCAGCTGCCGACAATGCGATACTCATGGCCGCGGATGTCTGCCCGCCCTGGCTCGAGTGCGCCTCGTCGATGATGATCGCGAACCGCCGGCCGCGTTGCTCGTTGCCGATCTCGTCGAGGATGAACGGGAACTTCTGGACTGTCGAGATGATGATCTTCTTCCCGCTCTCGATGAACTTGCGCAGGTTCCCCGAGTGCTCGGCATGGCCAACCGTCGCGCCAACCTGCGCGAACTGCTTGATCGTGTCGCGAATCTGCTTGTCCAGAATGCGCCGGTTGGTGACGACGATGATGGAATCGAACACCGAGGCGTCGCCCTTATGCAGTCCGATGAGCTGGTGCGCAAGCCAGGCGATGGAGTTCGACTTGCCGCTACCCGCGGAGTGCTGAATCAGGTAACGCTGGCCGGCGCCTCGCTGTTGGACATCGGCGAGCAGGCGCCGCACAACGTCCAGTTGGTGATAGCGGGGCCAGATCTGAACCTTCTTCTTCCTCCCTGTCCTCTGGTCCTTCGTCTCAGCGACTTGCGCGTAGTTCTCCAGGATGTCTGTCAGACCCTCCCGGGTTAGAAGGCGCTTCCACAGGTAGTCAGTCTTCAGGCCATCCGGGTTCGGCGGGTTGCCGGCGCCGTCGTTCCAACCCAGGTTGAAGGGCAGGAACCATGAGCCTTTCCCCTTCAAGTGCGTGCAGAACTGCACCTCGTGATCATCCACGGCGAAATGGACAATGCAACGACCGAACTCGAACAGCTTCTCGCCCGGGTCTCGGTCGCGCTTGTACTGCTCCACAGCGTCGTCTACGGTCTGCTTCGTCAGACTGTTCTTCAGCTCGAAGGTCGCGATCGGCAGGCCGTTGATGAAGAGACCGAGGTCGAGCGCGCGTTGGGTCTCGCCGCGGCTGTAACGTAGCTGCCTCGTGACAGAAAAGCGGTTCTGCGCATAACGCTCGGCGGCGACCGTGTTGCCCGGAGAAGGTGTTCCGTAGAACAGCTCGACGTGGTGCGGACCGTCCTTGATGCCCTTTCGAAGGACGTCGATGACGCCGCGCCTGCTGATCTCACCCTGCAGCCGCGCCAGGAACTTCCGTCGGGGCGGACCATCTTCGGAAAGGTTCAGACCGTCGAACGCCTCGGGCTGGGTCTCGATCAGGAAAGCCAGCAGTTGCGCCAGGTCGACGGTGTACTCCCTGTGGTAATCGTTCGGGTCGCCGCAGATCCAGCCCGTCCCGTCAACCGCAGCGGGGGCTTCGCCCTGAGCGTCTGTTGGGGCGGGGACCGGATCGCAGGCACTGCCCGTCAACGCGGTGCAAATCAGGCGCTCGATGCCGGCTTCGCTCGTGTCGGCCCTCATTTAGGCTCTTCTCTCCGAGCAACAGTGGTCATCGCGATCAAGCAACCGTCAAGCAACGAGTCATGTCGTAAGTCTATGATTTCAAGTGACTTACTCGAACACGTGCTGCGCCGATTGATCGATTGGCGGCTGCGCATCAAGAAACCCTGTCAGCTCTGTGTGCCAACCCTGCCCAGTACGGGAGGTAGCTGCGAATCCTGGTCCCGGCCTCCGGATCCTGCACCACGATCAGCCCGGCCTCGACTGCCTCATTCAACAGCCGCGACGCCGTGGCTGCGCTCCTCTCAGAGATGCCAAAACGTTCACGGACTGAGGTATTCGTCATCGGCAGCCGCGTCACGTACCGCAGGCACGCGTGAAGGTAGCAGGCGCGAACGCGATCCTCCTTGGCACCTGCGAACGTCGTCTCGATCAGCGTGCGTAGACCTTTGGCGCCAGGAATGCCAGGATGAATGAGCGATACCCCTCCAGCTGACGCAGATACTGGCCCGTCCGTGCCCCTCGAGCGTTCTCGACCGGTGCCCGTGTTGTAGAACATGTTCAGGGGCAACGCGACGATGGCTTCGAGCCAGTCGTTCTCAATGATCCAGCGCCGGATGTTGCTTTCGCCCTGGCCGGCGTCGCCGGTAAACAAGGAAGACCCGTTGTGCACCTCCGCGATGCGGCTACCGAGCCCCTTTCCCTGGCCTGTTCCGTGCTTCATCTTGCTCAGCATGTTGGCCAGGAAGAGCATTTGGCCGTCACTCGAACGTGTGAGCAGCGAGTACTCGGCATCGCCCGCGTGCTCGATGATGAAGCGCGGATCCTTGATGCCGTCCTTCCCACCCATGCGCTCGAGGTCGCTCTTCCAGCTCTTGCCGTAGGGAGGGTTCGAGAGCATGAAGTCGAACTCGCGCGACGGGAAGGCGTCGTTTGACAGCGTCGAGTACTCCGGGCCGCCGACGATGTTGTCAGCGGCTTCGCCTTCGCCTTTCAGCAGGAGGTCGGCCTTCGCGATGGCGTAAGTCTCGGCGTTGATCTCCTGGCCGTAGAGGTGCGTCGCGACCTGCTTACCGTGCTCCTGCGCGAGTTGCTGAAGTGTCTCTTCCGCCACTGTCAGCATCCCACCAGTGCCGCAGGCGCCGTCGTAGAGCAGGTATGTACCCGATTCGATCTGGTCAGCGATGGGAAGGAAGATCAGCCTCGCCATCAGCTTCACGGCATCGCGCGGCGTCCAGTGCTCGCCGGCTTCCTCGTTGTTCTCTTCGTTGAACCGGCGGACCAGTTCCTCGAAGACCGTCCCCATCGCGTGGTTGTCGAGGCCGGGCTGCTTCACCGAGCCGTCGCCGTTCAAGACCGGATTCGGGCTCAGGTTGATGTCCGGCGAGAGCAGCTTTTCGATCAACGTACCGAGCGCGTCTGCCTTGGACAGCCGCGGAATCTGGTTTCGGAACTCGAACTTCTCGAGGATGTCCTGGACGTTGGGCGAGAAGCCATCGAGGTAGGCCTCGAAGTCGGCCTTGAGCTGCTGTTGGTTCGCGCGAGCCTTGAGGTCACGGAGCGTGAACTTCGACGTGTTGTAGAACGCCTGGCCGGCGGCCTGCCGGATCGCCTGGTCCTGGTGGACGATACCCGCTCTGTCCAGCGATGTCTTCATGTCGAGGACGGCTTGCTTTGTTGGCTCGAGCACCGCGTCGAGACGACGCAGGACGGTCATCGGGAGAATCACGTCCCTGTACTTGCCGCGCACGTACAGGTCGCGGAGGACGTCGTCGGCGATGCCCCAGATGAAGTTAGCGATCCAGTTCAGATTCGCGTCCATTTGCGCTCGCTGCTATTTGGTACGAGGGGCCAAGGCAGCCAACAGCGTCCAGCTTAACGTGTTCGGAGGCCAGGTGAGGATTGAAGGATGGCGGTGCCTCTCACAGGGCGAATCCTCCAAGCGCGGTGCCGTCTCGGGATACCCGGCCAACGTCTTCGGCCCAGACGTGGGGATCGTGATGGTCACGAGCCGAAGCGTGGGCGCCACCACGCGGCCGCGTGTTGGGATTGGAGCGGGTCGGCAATCGGTAAGGTTGGCTCCTATCTATCGTATTGATGAGGAGCCAGGTGTCGTGTACAAATGAGAACCACGCCCGCAACAACGAAACGTTCTCGTCGAAGCTCGAGACGCCCATCATCTTCGGAACGCGGTTTGGCGTGCTAGGCGCGTCTTTGCGCTATCCGCCAAAGAATATGGTGGACGGATGAACAAGTCAACGGTTACGCCGCCGAACTTCGAAGAGCGACTCAGGGAATCTGACCGGGTGCTCCTCTGGGTGAACTCGAAGCTTGATGGCATGAAGATACCGCAGCTTGCAGATGACAACCGGCAGGTTCCAGATGAAGAAGATGACCGGCGCAAGCAGCGCAAGCGTTCACGACTCGCTTGCGCATGCTGGCATGTAGCCGTAGAACATTCGATGGCCATCGTTGTCCTTGTACATGAAAAGTTGCACGGCTCCGCGTTAGCGCTCATCCGACCACTATTCGAGGCATACGCCAGAGGTATGTGGCTGATGCACGCGGCGACCGATGATGAAGTGGACCGTGCAGGACGGGACCAGTTCCCGAATGACTTCAACCGGATGGTTGACGGCGTCGAGAAGGCCGGTCACATTGTGGGTGGTGCCCTCGTGGGTCTAAAGAAGGATTCGTGGAGTCGGTTGTGCAGCTTCACGCACACTGGCTACCAACAAATCGGCGCACGACTGACCCCGGAGGGCCTCGGTTACGACTATCAGGACGGCGAGATTCTCCAGGCATTGGAGTGGGCCGATGGAATCACGCTCATGTCGTTGATGGCATTCGCCGGTCTTACCGCTAATGAGACGCTAGCAAACGAGGCGCTCGAATATCTTGTGCCGGTGGTCCAGTTGGCTGGAGAGGTCGAGAGCGAGGTCGCGACATGACCCAACGGCGTCAGGGCTGTCTTGGCCTCGGACGCCGCGGGAGAAGCCCGCGTGTGGTTCATTTTCTAGGTCGCTCGGAGGACCGACCCGACCAGTAAAAAAGGGGTCGAGTCCTGCCGGGCGCCATTTCCTCGGAAATTCGCGCCTTTCCTTCCACACGGAAACTCGCACCACAGGGAAACTCGCAGGCGAAGCTTCTTAGACAATTAGGAATGCGTCCGAGTAACTGCGCGCAGTCCTTTTAACTTCTAACTTCTAACTTCTAACTTTCTTCAAGGGGCCGGTACCAGCGTGACGACCGTGTAGCGCTCGATCGGGAAGTACCTCTTGTAGACCTCCTGCACGCCAGCCGGCGTGACGGCGTCGATGCGCGCGGCTCGCGTCAGGATCTCCCCGACGGGGGTGCCGTACATCTGGGTGGTCTGCAGCCGCCGCAGCCAGTAGTTGTTCTCCTTGAGCGAGGTCTCGTAGCCGCGGTGCGCGGTTTCCTTCGCGTTCGCCACCAGATCGACCGGCGGCCCGTCCTGCTGCAGCCGCCGTACTTCCTGCATCACGCGGTCGGTCATCGCCTGGATGTTCTCGGGAGCCGCGCCGAAGTTCACCTGCATGTGTCCGCCGCCCTTTTGCGGCAGGCCCTGTGACAAGCCGACCGACACGTTGTAGGTCTGGCCGAGATCCTCCCTCAGCATGTCGCGCAGCCGTGTTTGAAGCACCGTCGTCGCCGCGTTGATGCGTTCGCCCTCGGCCGAATCGATCGGCGGATCCGCGAAGAAGCTGATCACGGTCTGGCTCCGCGGCTCGCGGCCCTTCTCGACACGCGCGCGCTCGATGGCGGTGGGGAACTGGATGGCGACGTCCTTGTAGGTGGAGGTCCGCTTGCCCGTGGAAGGGAGCGAGCCCACGTACTGAGCGAGCAGCGGTATCACGTCGTCGGGCTTGAACGCGCCCACCATGAAGAAGGTGAAGTCGGCCGCGTTCGAAAATCGTTGGCGGTAGAACTCGATCATCTTCGCGCGATCGATCGAGGCCACACGCTCGGGCGTGAGCGGCAGCGTCGTGTAGTGGTTCGAGGTGTTGATCTGCTGCACCTTCTCGCCGAACACCTGGCCCGGGCTCTGTCCACGGTTGGCGACCGACGCCTCGAGCTGCCGCTTCATCAAGGCGAATGCGTCGGGGTCGTCGCCCGGCGCCATGAAGCTCTGGTAGAGCAGCTGAAGGGCGGTTTCGAGCTCGCCAGGGGCCGCCGAGCCCGAGATGCCGTGCGTCGACATCGAGAGAAACGGCGACGCGCCGGCCCGCTTACCCGCCAGGAGCTTGTCGAGGTCCATGGCTTTGATGCCGTCGAGGCCGCTGAAGCCGACGTAGGTGTCGGCCAGCGTGGCCTCGATGAAGTCGGCGGGTGCGGCGAGCGACACGCCGCCCCACGCGTACATCGTGAAGAGGACCTGGTCGTTCTTGAAGTCGGTTGGCTTCAGCCAGGCTTCGACGCCGTTGGCGAAGCGCACGATCGTGACGCCCACGTCGGCGACCGCGCGCCGAGACTCGACTGAGACTGGCGCGGGCTTCCTTTCCATCAGCGCGCGCGCGATCGCCGCTTCGGTCCAGGGCGTGACAGCCACCGTGGCGACCGACGTAAGAGCCGCTCGTAGCTCCGCGTCCGAGGGAAGCGTCAGGCTCTCCTTCTGGGGCGACACGGCCAGGACGACCCGCGAGTCGTCCGCCAGCTGAGCGCGCGCGAGAGCCGCGACCTCTTCGAGCGTCACGGCGGGAATGACCCGCAGCGCGAGGCCGTACTCGTACTCGATGCCGGGTACTGGTTCTTCCTCGAGAAAGTGACCGAGGAGCTCTCGCGCCAGGCCGCCGCTCTCGCTCTTGTCGCGCTCGCTGAAGGCCTGCTCGTACGAGGCCAGCATGGACTTCTTCGCCCGATCGAGCTCGCCGCTCGTGAAGCCGAACTCGCGGACGCGTCGCGCCTCGGTCTCGAGGGCCACGAGGCCCTCGACGATCCGGCCGTCGGCCACGCCGGCGCGCAGGGAGAACGTGTCGACGGCCAGGCTCAAGCCGCCGCCGCCCGCGCCCGCGCCCAAAAACTTCGCGTCCGGCTTGAGCGTCAGGTCGCTGAACCGCTCGTTGAACATGCGGCGGAACAGGCTCTCGACGAGCATCCGGCGATAGTCGCCCGTCGTCTTCTGGCTTTCGGCCCGCCGCTTTCGAACGATCTCAACCGACGACCGGGTCACCTCGGGATCGGCCGAGACGTTGACGAGCAGATCGCGATGGAGCGGCACGGCATCGTCGGGGAGGGCCGCGGCGGCCGCCCGCGCCTCGAGCGTGCCAAACGAGGAGCGAATCAACGTTTCGATCTGCTTGGGATCGAAATCGCCGACCGCGACCACCGCCATGCGCTCGGGTCTATACCAGGCGTCGTAGAACGCTCGCAGCCGCTCGGGAGGCGCCGTGCGGATGATCTCGGGCTTGCCGATGGGCAGCCGCTCCGCGTACCGCGAGTCGTGGTACAGGACGGGCAGCTGCTTGTCGCCGATCCGCGAGCCCGCGCCAAGGCGTCCGCGCCATTCCTCGATCACGACGCCGCGTTCCTTTTCCACTTCCGCCGGCATGAGGCTCAGCCCACCTGCGAAATCCCCGAGCGCGGTGAATCCCTTCGCGACGATGTCCGGCTTGTCGGTCGGCAGCTCCAACATGTACACGGTTTCGTCGAAGCTCGTGTAGGCGTTGACGTGCGGCCCCAGACGCGCGCCCGTCGACTCGAAATATTTCACGAGCTCGCCGGGCGCAAAGTGCTCGCTGCCGTTGAACGCCATGTGCTCGAGAAAATGCGCCAGGCCCTGCTGGTCGGCGGCTTCCTGGAGCGATCCGGCTTTGACGGCGAGGCGCAGGAGCACGCGCTTGGCGGGACGCGCGTTCTGCCGGATGAAGAACTGAAGTCCGTTAGGCAGCGTACCGCGCGTGACGGCCGCGTCGAAGGGAATCGTGTCCTGCGGGTTGAACGTCCGCGAGGAGGGCGCCTGCGCGCGCGCGGGGGCGGCGCCGCCTATCAGGAAAATCAGCGAAAGAAAGATGAAGACGCGAAGACGAAGCTGAGCACCCATAAGGCCCGGATATTACACCTCTTGTCGCTCAACGGGCGGCTTCCCGTACCGTTTCCACTCTTTCTGAGTCACGTTTCTGCACACACCATATATCACACTGAATCTAAATGTGTTAGTAGACAAAAGTGCCGTCAAGACGCCCAAGAGTGTTTCAATTTGAGAATACATGGTCCTTTCTGTCAGTCCTCTCGGATCGGTAAATGTCTGACAGTTCAACCCTTACAGACTGGTCAGGATCGGCACAGATATAGCATATAGTCTTAAATAGTTCCTTTAACGTCAGTTTAGTTCTAAGGTGTCATTTAATGGACTCCATAATCGGGCCCCGTAACGAGTCTCGCAAGGTGGCTCGCAAGAGTGGATCGCGGCGCCTCTTTGTCCTCTTCACGCTGCTACTCGCTTCGGCGATTGGCGTGCGAAGCTCTGCCCAGGGGCCACTTGCCCATCTCTCCGACGACCTGTTCCGTCACGCCTCGAGCCGATCCGCCGATCGCGTCCGCGTGATCGTGCACGGCAGCCGGAGCGATCTCCAGGCGCTGGCCACGCGCCACCGGTTGACTGTCGTGCGCTGGCTCGACGAGGGCGCCGTGCTGCGCGCGAACGCCGCCGAGCTCGCCAGCCTTGCCGCCGACGGTGTTGTCGATCACCTGTCGGGCGATCCGATCGTTCAGACGTCGATGTCGATTTCGAACAAGTCCACGGCAGCCGATCAGACGCGCTCCGGCACCGGCGGGTTGCTGGGCATTGGCGCGGTTCCCGGCGTCACCGGGCAGGGCGTCGGTGTGGCGGTGGTCGACTCGGGGATTTCGTACCACAGCGCGCTCGCCTACAAGGTAGTCGCCAACGTCAGCTTCGTCACGGGCGACTCCTCGACCAATGACACGTACGGCCACGGCACGCACGTCGCCGGGATCATCGCCGGCAAATCGGGCGTGTCGCCCACGAGCCTTTACGACAGCGGCATCGCGCCTGGCGTCCAACTCGTCAACGTCCGCGTTCTTGGCGCGAGGGGCACGGGCTATACGAGCGACGTGATCGCGGGCATCGACTGGGTCATCGAGAACCGCTCCCGCTACAACATCCGTGTGATGAACCTGTCGCTCGGCCACCCGGTGGGCGAACCGTCCGCGACGGACCCGCTGTGCGAAGCGGTGGCCCGTGCCGTTGGCGCGGGCATCGTCGTCGTCGCCTCCGCTGGGAACGACGGGCAGTCGGCGGAAGGCAACCCGATCCTCGGTGGGATCACGTCGCCCGGCAATTCGCCGTTCGCGATCACGGTCGGCGCATTGAATACCTGGGGCACGACCGATCGCTCCGACGATTCGGTCACCTCGTACAGCTCGCGAGGCCCGACGAAATACGACCTCGCAGTGAAGCCCGACCTGGCTGCGCCTGGCAACAAGATCGTTTCGCTCGAGGCCAATCACAGTTACCTGAGCGCGAGTTATCCCGTGCTTCATCGGGCGGGAAAGGGGAACAACCAGTACATGCAATTGAGCGGCACGAGCATGGCCGCTCCGATCGTGACCGGTGCGGTCGCCTTGCTGGTGCAGGGCACACCCGGCCTCGGCACCGCCCAGGTGAAGATGGCGCTGCAGGCGGGCGCGACCTACGTGCGAGACGGCGGCTTGCTCGGCGCCGGCGCGGGCAGCCTGAACACCTGGACGTCGCGCAAGATTGCCGCGAACGGTCTCACCTCGCTCACAACGACACTTCTCGGCGGGTTGACCGGAGCGAGCGGCGCGACTTATTGGGACGCGGGCACGATGTCGGCGCGGCTGTATAGCGGTGTCGGCCTGCGGCTGCTGTCCCTTCTCGATCTATCCCGCGTCTGGAGCAATCCGTCGCTGCTGAACGTGGGCGATTTGAACCTCGTCGGCCCGGTCAATCTACTGGCGCTCGTGCCGACCAAGCAGCTGCTTTGGGGAGAAGTGGCCGGCTGGACGAGCGACGAGCAGATCATCTGGGGCACGACGATGTACGACGACGACGGCGACCAGATCATCTGGGGCACGAGCGGCGACGACGACCAGATCATCTGGGGCACGGGCACGATGACCGATCCCGATCCGCGCTGATCGCATGACGAGTACTGACGGCCGCGTCCTAACGGTTTACACGCGTCTGGTGACCGCCATTGGCGGGGCGGCCGTTCTGTACTCGCTCGTCGCGGTCGTCCACGTGCCGCACCCGCTCGAGTGGTCGCTGTTCACGGTCCTGTCATTTTTGACGGGATCGTTCATCATCAGAATCGCCGCCACCGAAGCCAGCATTTCCATCGCCGACACGTTTTTCATCAGCTCCGCGCTGCTCTTCGGCCCGGAAGCTGCGACGGTGGCCATTGCCGCGGACGGTTGTCTCCTGTCGTGGCGAAAGCGTTACAGTTGGTCGCGAATCGCGTTCAACGCCGTCGCGCCGGCCGCGTCGTTGTGGGTGGCCGGTCGCGTCTTTTTCTATCTTTCCGGCGTAGGCCCATTGGCGGACGCCGGCGACGCGCCGATCGGGCCGCTTCTGCCGGCGCTCCTGTGCCTCACGGCGATTTATTTCGTCCTGAATTCCGGACTCATGGCCGTGGCCGTGGGCCTGAACGCGGGGCAGTCGCCGATTCGAATCTGGCAGGTCCATTTCCAGTGGCTGTCGCTCAGCTACTTCGCGTCGGCGTCCATGGCGCTGTGCCTGATCCTGGTCGTGAGGCAGGTCGGGCTGGGCGCGGTGGCCGTCGTGCTGCCGGTGCTCGCCGTTTTTCATCGAACGCTTCGCGCCTCGTTCGGCCGTCTCGACGACGCGCACCACCATCTGAAGCAGCTCGACCGCCTCTACATGTCAACGGTCGAGACGCTCGCCATGGCCATCGACGCCAAAGACGACGTCACGCACAGCCACGTGCGCCGCGTCCAGGCGTATGCGGTCGGGCTGGCGCGGGCGCTCGGCATCGGCGACGAGCAGACCATCAAGGCGATCGAAGCCGCGGCGCTGTTGCACGACACGGGGAAGCTCGGTGTGCCCGAACACATTCTCAACAAGCCGGGTGGGCTGACGGCCGCGGAGTTCGAGCAGATGAAGCGGCACGTGGATATCGGCGCCGACATTCTCTCGCTCGTCGACTTCCCGTACCCCGTCGTGCCCATCGTGCGCTGCCATCATGAAAACTGGGACGGCACGGGCTATCCGCGCGGCGTGGCCGGCGAGGACATCCCTATCGGCGCGCGCATTCTGTCGGTAGTGGATTGCTTTGACGCGTTGACGTCCGATCGTCCGTATCGCAGGCGGCTGACCGACCAGGCGGCCATCGACATCCTGATGGAGCGCCGCGGGCGAATGTACGACCCGCAGGCGGTGGACACGTTCGTGGCCATTTACCGCACGATCGACGTTCCGCACGGCGACTCGGTCGGGCAGCAGCAGGTCCTCGAGCAGATCAGCAGGTCACGGCAGGGCGCGCAGGGATCCGTTGCGACGATGACAAGCCCGGCGCCCGCCGGAGCTGCGGCGCCGGCTCACGCGGGCGACGAGGTGCTGGCGTTTGTGAGCTTGGCGCGCCTGGCCTCCGGCGATGGCACGCTCGGCGATTTGCTGTCGCTGTCCACGAAGCTCGTCAAGGATCTGGCGCCGGGGACGAGCGGAGCGTGGTACATCCTGAACGGCGACGGCGATCGGCTGACGGCGCTCGAAACGTTCGGTCCCGCTGCCCCAGCGCTCGATGGATGGACGATTCGCGTGGGAGACCGGCTGAGTGGCTGGGTGGCGGCCAACCGTCAGGTGATCATCAACTCTGACGCGGCTCTCGATCTGGGCGAGCGTGTGTCGCTCAACGGCGCCACGCTTCGCAGTTGCCTCAGCGTGCCCTTGATGACCGGCAAGACTCTGGCGGGTGTCTTGTCCCTGTACGCCTGCGACCGGGACGCGTTCACCGAAGACCACGGCCGGCTCGTGCAGATGGTGGCGCCGCACATTGCGGCTGCCGTCGTCTCGAGCAAACGAGCGGAGCAGCCCCAGTTCATGCAGGCGCGCGATTTGAAGCTCGTGGCCTCCCGCTGATTCTCGCCACGAAGGACACGAAGATCTCTGTGCAAGCTGCTCGTCGCGCGCTTCGTGGCCTCACAGCTTGTCCGAATCGTCTTCTTCGTGCCTTCGCGTCTTCGTGGCTGTAAGGGGTCTTTTTCGTGTTTTCGTGCTTTCGTGGCTTAGTCTTGTCGCTCCCTCACCAGGCTCACGTTGACAGGCAGCGACTCTCCGCGGTTGATGTCGATCTCGGTTGAGAACGGTCTGTAGCCATCCTTCCGCACCTCGACGCGGTGGCGTCCTTCGGAGACCTGGATCACCAACCGGTCGTTGCCTGACGCCGGACCGTCCCAGTGCTCGTTGTCAATCGCGACGTCGGCGCCCGACGGCTGCACGCGCAGCACGATCGAGCCCCCGCGGACCGATTCGGACGGCGCCGGCGGCACGGGGGGCGTGTCGGGCGGCGCTGGCCGACGAGGTGGGGGCTGGCCGCCGCCTCGCGGGAACGGCTCGCGTCGCGGCGGTCCGCGAGTCGGATCCGGGGGCGGCGGTGGTTCCTCCGGCAGTGGCTCGGGCGGCGGCCCGGTGGCCTCACCCGGCGCGAGTCTTTCCAGCGTTTCCGAGATCTTCCTGGTGACGTTGGGGCTCAGGTAGAGTCGCTGCCGGAGCGTACGGTATCCCTGCAGGTAGAACGTGATCTCGTGCTCGCCGGGCGTCACGTGGAGACGTTGCAACACGCCGTCGAACTCGTCCACGGTTCCCGCGAGGTAGCCGTCAACGTAGACGTGCGCTTCTCGTGGCGTGACCGCCAGGCGGAGATTGCTTTCGGCCCCGGCGTAGCGATAACCGTAAGGACCGGGGTACGACCCTGGGTAGCGGATCTGGGCCCGCGCGTCGACTGGCGACCAGACAGCCGCCAGAGCGGCGAGCGACAACGCGACCAGCGGTTTGGGGACGCGGACAATCCAGCGCACGAGGGCACTCCTGGTAGCAGGCAACGCGAAGAGGTATCGCAACGACCATGCCAGCGCTCGTCCTTCCGATCGCTTGAAATTCAGGGGTTTCGCGCGCGCCGCTGTCATCTCGGAACGACAGTTTGTCTCACTTCTTCAGCGAAGCCGTCCAGTTGAGCACCACGGTGATTGGCGTCGCGGTGCCCTCTGGCCTCCCCCTCAGAGCCTGCGAAGAAATCGCTGTAGTGTCCGCCTTTAGGCGGACTTATCATGGTCCGGCTGAAGCCGGACACTACAAACCTGCGATTTCTTCGCACGGTCTCAGCCCTCAGCCCTTTGCCCTCTGCCCTCTGCCCTCTGCCCTGAGATCAGCGTCCCGGCGCCAGGTCGCGCAGGATGACGTGGAGCACGTCGCTGGCCAGCTTCGCCTCGCGAGCGGTTATGGATCCGTCGGAGGACACGTCGCCTGCCTCGGAACGTTCGCGGTACTCTCGAGCGGCAAGGGGCAGTCTCGCGCAGCCTTGAGATATGAGACCGGCCCGCTCGGCGATGGCAATCCGCGTCGCAAACGGCCAGCCGACGATCGGCCCAGGTGGAGGCGCGTGTTGGGCGAGCGCATCGAGCTCCACACGCTCGAGCGCGTCTGTCAAGACCGTCTCGATGACGCTGCAGAATGTCATGAGCGCGGTGGCGAACTCGCTGCGGGAGAGCGCGTCCTGGCCGTCGAGGTAGGCGCGCTCGAGACCGGAGCGGAGCGCGGCGTTCTCGACGAATGTGAAGCGCGGCCGCGCCGGCGGAGGGCTGTCGGAACCTGGTGAAGGGGGCGTAATCGCGTCGGCCAACGATCGACCGGCCGAGTCGAGCACGCTCAGAAGACGATCGATGATCGTGACAACGCTGACCGATCCGCCGTCTGCGATCGGCACGAGAAGCGCCGTGCTGAATGCCCGGGACAGCCAGTGAGCCTTGCTGCCGCCTGACAGCTGGCCGACCGTCGCGGCGCACTCGCGTTGCCAGACGCGCAGCGCCTGGAGATTGGTGGCGCCACCGGAATCGCTCGCCAGAGCCGTCCGCAGCTGCCGGCCCTCGGCGCTGAGATGGTCGAGCCGATGGCGATACACGTCGATGGCCGACGCGACTGGCGCGGTTTCCTGATGGTTGTCCATCTAAGTGCGGACTGCGAAATCAAGAATCAAGAATTCGGAATTAAGAATGCGCGCGACGAATGCTGAATTCTCAATTCCCAATTCTTAATTTCGCGATCCGTCCCTGGCGCTCGGCACTCGCCCGAGCAGCCGGGCGATCTGATCGATGTGGTCGCACATCGCGCGCGCCGCCCCGTCCGAGTCGCGCCGGCGCAGCGCCTCGACGACGGCCTCGTGTCCCCGAAGCGATTGCCGCGGGCGGCCGCGCCGTTCGAGCGTCCGCTGGCGCGACTCCACCAGCAGATTGTTCAGCGTTTCCATGATGCCGACGATCACCGCGTTGTGCGTGGCTTGCGCGAGCGCGCCATGAAACGCCGTGTCTTCGCCGATCGTGGGCTGGCCCGCTCGCACCCTGCGGCGCTGGACCTCGAGAAGGCGATCGAGCGCGTCGAGCTCTGGCGCGGTCGCGCGCGCGGCCGCCATGCCGGCGACGGCGGGCTCGAACACGCGCCGCACGTCCATCAAATCGTCCTGCCGCGCGCGGTTGAAGGTCAAGACCGATGCCATCGGCGTCACGAGATTGTCGACCGACAGCTCGTGCAGGAAGGTTCCCTGGCCCTGCCGCGTCTCGAGCAGCCCGACGACCTCGAGGCGACGGATCGCATCACGCACCGAGCCGCGGCTGACGTGCATCCTCTTGGCCAGTGCGCGCTCGGAGGGCAGGGGCTCGCCCGGCGTGAAGCGGCCGCTGACGATGAGCGTCCGAATGCGGTTCGCGATTTCGTCGGGGATTCTGGTGCGCTTGATAGGCTCGAGCCCGACGAGATGGGCCGTGGGCTGCTGCGCCGCTTGCCGCCCGTTGTTGACAGGCCGCGTCAGCGATGGCAGACTACGGGCCACTGGTCGGACCACTGGAACAGTGTACCACACTGAAGGCGACCAGATGACCCATGACGCGTCCCCCTGCGACCGGTCGGCCGACAGGCGCTCCCGACGAGGAGCGGGAACACGCTGGCCTGATTCCGGATCAGCCGAAGAACGAGGGGCGGACGCTCTTTTCAGGAAGCGTCACGCTTCGCGTGACCGAAGCGCGGGTCGAAGACGTCGGCCACGCCGTGGCCCGTCTGGCCGCGGCCGACCTGGTGCGGATCGGCGCCCGGCCCGGCGACGTCCTGCAGGCCACGGGACGTCTCGCGGCCGTGG
>Ga0156018_1117_pt2 | contig 30267 bp, 28 predicted proteins | sample RifCSPlowO2_02_FD_107672 | JGI IMG/M metagenome (GOLD analysis project Ga0156018, IMG submission 107672) | Acidobacteria bacterium RIFCSPLOWO2_02_FULL_65_29 | reverse complement strand
GTAAAGGGCAAAGGGCAGAGGGATGAAGATCGCATACCAGGGAGAACCCGGCGCGTTCAGCGAAGCCGCGGCGCGGCTGGTCAACGCCGACGCTCTGCTGATTCCGTGCCGCTCGTTCGAGGACGTCTTCGACACGGTGAAAGGCGGTCCGGCGAACTACGGCGTGCTGCCGATCGAAAACTCGATAGGCGGCAGCATCCACCGCAATTTCGACCTGCTGCTCGAGCACGAGCTGCCGATTGTGGGCGAGGTCGAGCAGCCGGTGGTCCACCACCTGCTCGCGTTCCCACAGACGACGATGGAACAGGTCCGGCGGATCTATTCCCACCCGCAAGCGCTCGCGCAGTGCGACCGGTTTCTGCGGTCGCTCACCGGCGTCGAGGTCATCGCGACGTACGACACCGCGGGAAGCGCCAAGCTCGTCGCCGACCAGCAGATGAAGGACGCGGCAGCCATTGCCTCGCTGCGGGCGGCCGAGGTCTTCGGCCTGAAGGCGCTCCGGTCGTCGATTCAGGACTACGAGCACAACGTGACGCGTTTTCTCGTGATTGGCCGCCGGCCGCTGTCGGACGCGGCGCCGGACAAGACGACGATTGTCTTCACGCTGCCCAACGAGCCGGGCGTGCTGTTCAAGGCGCTGAGCGTATTCGCGCTTCGCGGCATCGATTTGACGAAGCTCGAGTCGCGGCCGATTCCGAGGCGGAAGTGGGAGTACCTCTTCTACGCCGACCTGGCCGCGGCGCGCGACGAGCTGCCCTGCGGCCGCGCGCTCGCGCACCTGGCCGAGTTCGCGCCCTCGCTACGTATTCTCGGTTCGTATCCGAGTTACAAGCCCGCGACCCCCGTGCCGGACACCACGGAGGCGGGGGCCTCTTCCGCCACTTCTTCATCGAGGACACGCGCGTGAGTGACGCCAACTTCTCCAATCCACTGACGACAGGTCCGAGCCGGGCGCCGGCGCGCGCGATGCTCAAGGCGGTGGGCTTTTCCGACGCCGACCTGAAGAAACCGCTCATCGGCGTCGCGAATACCTGGATCGAAATCGGCCCCTGCAACTACCACCTGCGAACGCTCGCCCTCGACGTGAAAGAGGGCATTCGCCGGGCGGGCGGGACGCCGATGGAGTTCAATACGGTGTCGATCTCCGACGGCATCACGATGGGCACCGAGGGCATGAAGGCGTCGCTCGTGAGCCGTGAAGTGATCGCCGATTCGATCGAGCTCGTGGCGCGCGGCAACGGGTTCGACGGCCTGGTCGTGCTCGTCGGGTGCGACAAGACGATTCCCGGCGGCGTGATGGCGCTGGCGCGGCTCAACGTGCCGGGCGCGATTCTGTACGGCGGCTCGATCGCGCCCGGGCAATTTCAGGGCCACGGAGTCACGATTCAGGACGTGTTCGAGGCGGTCGGTGCTCACGCGGCCGGCCGCATGAGCGACACGGACTTCAGGACGCTCGAGGACTCCGCCTGCCCGGGCGCCGGCGCGTGCGGCGGACAGTTCACGGCGAATACGATGGCCATCGTGTGCGAGGCGCTGGGCATCGCCGCGCTCGGCAGCGGCAGTGTGCCCGCCACGGATCCGAAGAAGGCCGAGGTCGCGCGGGTCGTCGGCGAGCAGGTCGTGAAGCTCGTCACGACGAAGACGAGGCCGCGATCGATTATCACGCGCCGCGCCATCGAGAACGCAATCGTGGTCGTCGCGGCGACCGGTGGGTCGACCAACGCCGTGCTGCACCTGCTGGCGATTGCGAAGGAAGCCGGCGTCGAGCTGAGCATCTCGGATTTCGACCGCATCAGCGCGAGGACGCCGCTCATCGCGGACCTCAAGCCGTCGGGCCGGTTCGTCGCGAGCGAGCTACACGCGGCCGGCGGCAGTCCGCTCGTCGTCAAACGGCTGATCGAGTCGGGGGCGATGGTTGGCGACGCGCTGACGGTGACCGGGCGCACGCTCGGCGAAGAGGCGAAGACCGCGTCCGAGGCCCCGGGCCAGGAGGTCGTGCGGCCGGTCGACCGGCCGCTGAAGCCGGCCGGCGGCCTCGTGATTCTGTTCGGCAACCTCGCGCCTGAAGGCGCGGTGCTGAAGCTCTCGGGCACCGAACGCGCCCTGCACCGCGGGCCCGCGCGCGTCTTCGAGAGCGAAGAGCACGCGTTCGAAGCCGTCCAGCGTCAGGCCATCAAGGCGGGCGACGTGATCGTGATTCGCTACGAAGGGCCGGCTGGCGGGCCGGGGATGCGCGAGATGCTGGCGGTCACCGCCGCCATTGTCGGCGCCGGGCTGGGCGATTCGGTGGCGCTGCTGACCGACGGCCGGTTCTCGGGCGCGACGCGCGGCTTCACCATCGGTCACGTCTCGCCGGAGGCGTCGCGCGGCGGGCCGATTGCGGCGATTCGCGAGGGCGACACGATCGTGATCGACGTGGCGAAGCGGCGGCTCGACGTCGACCTCGGCGCGGCCGAGATCGAGGCGCGCCTTCGGTCGTGGAAGGCGCCCGCGCCGAGGTACCAGACGGGGGTGATGGCGAAGTACGCGCGGATGGTGTCGTCGGCGTCACAGGGAGCGATCACTGGATAGTCGACAGTTCACAGTCAACAGTTAACAGACTGTTAACTGTCAACTGTCAACTGTCAACTGTTGACTGTTTGGAGCCATCATGAGCAGCGACAAGCAAACGCTGACGGGCGCGCAGGCACTGTGGGACTGCCTGGTGCGCGAAGGCGTCACGGTGGTGTTCGGGTATCCCGGCGGCGCGATCCTGCCGGCCTACGACGCGATGCTCGACTTTCCCATCCGCCACGTGCTGGTGCGGCACGAGCAGGGCGCCACCCACATGGCCGACGGTTACGCGCGCGCGACCGGTAAGGTCGGCGTGGCCGTCGCCACCTCGGGGCCTGGCGCCACCAACATGGTCACCGGCATTGCGACGGCGATGATGGACTCTTCGCCCATCGTCTGCATCACGGGACAGGTAGGCAGCGCGCTCATCGGATCCGACGCGTTCCAGGAAACCGACATCACCGGCATCACGCTGCCGATCACCAAGCACAACCTACTGGTGACGCGCGCGGCCGACGTGGCTCCGGCGATTCGTGAAGCCTTCGCGATAGCGGCCAACGGACGGCCCGGTCCCGTGTTGGTCGACATCACGAAGGACGCGCAGCTCGGCACGTGCGAGCTCGACTGGGACGGGGCGGCGCCCGATCTCGAGGCGCTGGCGCGGCCGGGGCACTCGATGGGCGACGATCCGATCGAGCTCATCAACGCAGCCCGGCGGCCACTGATTCTGGCCGGTCACGGCATCATCCTGGGCGGCGCCGAGGCCGCGCTCCAGGCATTGGCCGAGAAAGCGCAGATTCCGGTGGCGATGACGCTTCTCGGCATCGGCGGTTTCCCGGCGAGCCATCCGCTCAACCTCGGCATGATGGGCATGCACGGCGAGGCCTGGGTGAACACGGCGATTCAGGAGGCCGATCTGCTCGTCGCGCTCGGCATGCGGTTCGACGATCGCGTGACCGGCAACATCAAGACCTACGCGCTCAACGCGAAGAAGATTCACGTCGACATCGATCCGTGCGAGTTCAACAAGACCGTCAAGGTCGACTCGGCCGTCTCTGGCAGCGTCGGCGACGTTCTGCGCGAGTGGATGCCGCACGTGGCCACCGGGGGCCGGTCCACGTGGATCGATCACATCACCGAGCTCAAGGGCGACTCGGCGGTGCGCGACATCCAGAACCTGCCCGACGATGGGCATCTGTATGCGGCGCACGTCATCAACGATCTGTGGCGCATCACCGAAGGCAAGGCCGTCGTGGTCACCGATGTGGGCCAGCACCAGATGTGGGAAGCGCAGTACTACAAGCACGAGTCGCCGCGCTCGCTCATCACGTCGGGCGGGCTGGGGACCATGGGCTTCGCGCTCCCAGCGGCCATCGGCGCGAAGGTCGGCCGGCCCGACGCCGAGGTCTGGGTGGTCGTCGGGGACGGCGGCTTCCAGATGACGATGGCCGAGCTGGCCACGCTGGTGCAGGAGGAGCTGGACGTCAAGATCGCCGTGATCAACAACGGCTACCTCGGCATGGTGCGGCAGTGGCAGGAGTTCTTCTACCAGCGCCGTTACGCCGCGACGCCGATCTCTGGCCCCGACTTCGCCAAGCTGGCCGAGTCGTTCGGCCTCCACGGCGCGACGGTGACGACGCGCGCCGAAGTGGCGGGCGCGGTGGCGACCGCGCGCAAGTGTCGAGGGGCGCTGATTGATTTCCGAGTCGAGCAGGAAGATTCGGTCTTCCCGATGGTGCCGGCCGGCGCGGACCTGGACAAGATGATCAGGCGGCCGTCGCCGATTGTCGAAACGGCAGCAGATTAGCCAATGCAGCCACGAAGACACGAAGGCACGAAGAAATCCCACCGGGCCTGTTTGTCTTCTTCGTGTTTTCGCGCTTTCGTGGCCAACAACTGAGAGCGTCTTGCATGCAGACATTCGCCGTCTACGTCGACAACAAGCCCGGCGTGCTGAACCGCGTGGCGTCACTGTTCCGACGCCGCGCCTTCAACATCGAGTCGCTCACGGTCGGCCATACCGAGACGCCCGGTATCTCGCGCATGACGATCGTCGTCGACACCGACGAGCGCGGCGGCCGGCTGGTCGTGGCGAATCTCTACAAGCTCATTCCGGTCCGCCGCGTGGACAACATCACCGACGTGCCGACGATAGTGCGAGACCTGGCGCTGATCAAAGTGTCGGCGACGGGCGACGCGCGCACGCAGGTCATGCAGCTGGTCGATGTGTATCGGGCCCGGATCGTGGACGTGAGCCCGGAGTCGCTGGTGATCGAAGCGACCGGGACCGAGGACAAGATCGACAGCCTGCTCGAGGTGCTGCGCCCGTATGGCGTGGGAGAGATGGTTCGCACCGGGCGAGTGGAGATGGCGCGGGGCACGACCACGCCCGCCAGGCGCGGTGCGCGCGCGACCGTCGTGGGATTGGACGACGCAGGCGCGGGGTCGGTTTGACGGGGATACCGACGACGGTGTAGTTGACAGTCAACAACAGTTAACTGTCAACAGTCTGTGAGCTGTCGGCTGTTAAACTGTCGACTGACAGTTGACAACTTGTCGACTGTCAACTGTCGACTGTCAACTGTCGACTGTTAACTGTCGACTATTGACTGTCGACTATCAGTTTCTCGAGGGAGACGACGCAAATGGCCAAGATGTATTACGACAAGGACGCGGACCTCGGCCTGATCCAGGCCAAGAAGGTCGCGGTGATCGGGTACGGGTCGCAAGGACACGCCCACGCGCTCAATCTGAAGGACAGCGGCGTCAGCGTCAGGGTCGGGCTGCCTGCGACCAGCCGGTCGCGCGCGAAGGCCACCGCCGCCGGGATCGAGGTCGGCGAGGTGGGCGATGTGTCGAAGTGGGCCGACGTGATCATGGTGCTCATCCCCGACACGGCGGCGGCCGCCGTGTATCGAGAGGCGATCGAGCCGAACCTCGCGCCGGGCAAGATGCTGATGTTCGCGCACGGCTTCAACATCCGTTTTGGCACGATCACGCCGCGCGCCGATATCGACGTGACGATGGTCGCCCCGAAGTCGCCCGGACACCGCGTCCGCGAGCTGTTTGTCGAGGGGGCGGGCACACCGGCGCTGATCGCCATTCACCAGAACGCCACCGGCAAGGCGAAGGAGCTGACGCTGTCGTATGCGAAGGGCATTGGCGTGACGCGTGCCGGCGTCATCGAGACGACCTTCGCGGAGGAGACCGAGACGGACCTGTTCGGCGAGCAGGCCGTGCTGTGCGGCGGCGTGAGCGCGCTCATCAAGGCAGGGTTCGACACGCTCGTCGACGCGGGGTACCAGCCCGAGATCGCGTACTTCGAGTGCCTCCACGAGCTCAAGCTCATCGTCGATTTGGTGTACCAGGGCGGCCTCAACTACATGCGCTACTCGGTCAGCGACACCGCCGAGCACGGCGACTACACCGGCGGGCCGCGCATCGTGACCGACGAGACGCGCAGGGAAATGAGGAAGATGCTCGACGAGATCCGCAGCGGCCAGTACGCACGCGGCTGGATCGAGGAGAACGCGACCGGCCGCACATGGTTCGAACAAACGAGGCGGACCGAGCGTGCGGCGCGAATCGAGAAAGTCGGCGCCGAGCTTCGCGCGCTGATGCCGTTCCTCAAGCCCGTCACCATCAGCGAAGGGGACGTCGTGGGCGCCCTCGCCCGCCAGAATGGCTGAAACGCCCGCTCAGCAGGCTGCGAGGCACGCGCGCGAGTCGCGCCGGCTGTCGACGCTCCTCGACGTCAGCCAGGCGCTCTCGGGCACCCTGAATTTGCGATCGGCGCTTCACCGGGTGCTCGAGATTCTGGCGAAACACCACGGGGCCGTCCGCAGCATGGTCACGCTGATCCACGAGAGCGGCGAGCTGCACGTGGAGGCGTCCGACGGCCTCGACGCGCCCGCGCATTCGGTGCGGTACCGCGTGGGCGAGGGCATCATCGGCAAGGTGGCCGAAAGCAGCCGGCCGATTGTCGTGCCGCGCGTCAGCAAGGAGCCGAGCTTTCTCAACCGGGCGTCGAAGCGGCCCGAGCTGCCGAAAGAGGAGCTCAGCTTCATCTGCGTGCCCATCCTGCTGAACCGCCGAGCGGTCGGCGCGCTTGGCGTGGATCTGCGGTTCAAATCCGATCGCGATTACGACAGAAGCGTCCAGTTCTACGGCATCGTCGCGTCGACGATCGCGCAGGCCGTGAAGGTGCAGAGACTGGTCGAGGAGGACAAGAAACGCCTCGTCGACGAGAACATTCACTTACGGCGGGAACTGAAGGAGCGTTACGACTTCTCGAGCATCATCGGCACGAGCGGCCCCGTGCGCCAGATGTACGAGCAGATGGCGCAGGTGGCGAACACCAACACGACGGTGCTCATTCGGGGCGAGTCGGGCACCGGCAAGGAGATGGTGGCCCACGCGATCCACTACAACTCGCCGCGCGCGAACAAGCCGTTCGTGAAGGTGAGCTGCGCCGCGCTTCCCGACAGCCTGATCGAGTCGGAACTGTTCGGCTACGAGAAGGGCGCGTTCACAGGCGCCGAGCAGCGCAAGAAGGGCCGCTTCGAGCTGGCCGAGGGCGGCACGCTCTTCCTCGACGAAATCGGCGACATCAACCTCGGCACCCAGGTGAAGCTGCTTCGCGTGCTCCAGGAGCGCGAATTCGAGCGGCTGGGGAGCATCGAGACGATCAAGGTCAACGTCCGGCTCATCGCCGCGACCAATAAGGACATGGAACGCGCGATGGCCGCCGGGACGTTCCGCGAAGATCTCTACTACCGGCTGAACGTCTTCTCGATTTTCGTGCCGCCGCTTCGCGAGCGAAAGGCGGACCTGCTGCTGCTCGTCGACCACTTCCTCGAGAAGTTCTCGCGCGAGCATCGCAAGAGCATCAAGCGCATCTCGACGCCGGCCATCGACATGCTCATGAGCTACCACTGGCCGGGCAACGTCCGTGAGCTGGAGAACACGCTCGAGCGCGCGGTGCTCACGTGCGACGGCCAGGTCGTCCACGGCCACCATTTGCCGCCGTCACTGCAGACGGCCGAAGCCTCCGGCACCGTCACGCGCGTCTCGCTGTCGGACGCCGTCGTGGGGTTCGAAAAGGACCTGATCCAGGACGCGCTGAAGACGACGCGCGGCAACCGGGCGAAGGCCGCGCGCCTGCTCGACACCACCGAGCGGGTGCTCAACTATAAAGTCCGCAAATACGCTATCGACGTGCGCCGCTTTACGGCCTGATGGCTGTAAACAGCCGATCGCTCCCGCTCGTAGGCATTGGATATGCGGCATGTCGGTGAGCTGGTGGTGTGCGTGATGGCGATTGCCGCGATTGCCGCGCCCGTGTCGGCACTGGCGCAGGACCAGGGCAGGCGGCTGCGCGTGTTGCTCGACTGCGAACGCTGACTGCTTTGTGGACTACCTCCGTGAAGAGATCGAGTTCGTGGATCACGTCCGCGATCCGGCCGATGCCGACGTGCACGTGATCATCACGAGCGCGGAAACAAGCGCGGACGGCCGGGAGTATTCTGCGGACTTTATCGGTCAGCGCGCATTGGCGCCGCTCGGTCGCACGCTCAAGGCGATCGCGGCGGACGCCGACTCCGACGATATCGTGAGGCGGCGGATCGCCACCATGCTTCGGATCGGCCTGCTCAACTTCGTGGCGGCGGACCAGGTGCCTCGGAATCTGTCGGTGGCCGTCGAGGCCGATTCACCAGCGGCGGGCCAGGCGGTGACCCGCGATCGATGGAACAGCTGGGTCTTCAGCCTTCGCGGCTCCGGATCCTTCGAGGGCGAGGAATCGCAGCGCCAGGTCGAGGCGTCGGGAGAGGTGAGCGGCGATCGGATCACGCCCAATTGGAAGATCACGCTCGGCGCCTCGTTCGAGCAGCAGAACGAGCGCTTCGACCTCGACGAGGACGTGCCGGTCGAAGCCGAGCGTCGAGAACGCGAGTTCCGCTGGCTCGTCGTCAAAGCCCTGCACGAGCACTGGTCGGCAGGCATCGAGGGCGCCGTCTTGTCGTCGACGTTCGACAACGCGAAGCTCGTGTACGAGGCTGCCCCGGCGATCGAGTTCAACGCGTTCGACTATTCGCAGTACACACGGCGGCAGCTGCGGCTGCAGTATGCGATCGGCGCGCGCCGCGCCCAGTACTACGAGGAGTCGGTGTACGGGCGCACGGTCGAAACCCATCCCGCGCACGTGGCGTCAGCCGCCTTCGAGCAGACCGAGCCCTGGGGCTCGCTCGATACGAGCCTGGAATGGTCTCAGTACCTGCACGATCGGTCGCTCTCGCGGCTCGAAGCCGAAGGGGAGGTGTTCGGCGTCACCTACACCTTCGGATCGATCTTCAGCGCGATCGTCAATCCAAGATTCGGGCAGTAGGGATCCGCTCCCCGCGCTGCTCTGATAGAATCGCGGCGCACATCGAGCGGACCTCGCCCCCGCAGCCACTCAAGGAGGACAGAGATGGTGATCAATCGTATTGGTCCTGTGTCAGCCGCGAAAATCAGTGGAACGCTGTACGCCGTGATCGGGCTCGTCCTGGGCGCACTCGTCTCGGTGGCCGCCATGTTCGGCGGGATGGGCTCCGGCAGCGGCGCGATGGGGGCGGTGTTCGGTATCGGCGCCGTCATCCTGTTACCGCTGCTCTACGGCTGCCTGGGGTTCGTGGCGACGCTGATTGCCGCCTGGCTCTACAACGTACTGGCGAACATGGTGGGCGGCGTCGAGCTCGACGTCACGTAGCGACTCTCACGTCAGTTCAAGACGCTCGAGACCCACGCGAGCGCGATCGCGGCGCCTGCCAGCTGCAGCGAGAGCTCAACTCGATCGCGCAGGAACAAGAGGCCGACGAGCAGGAACGCCGCGGCGATGGTCAGGAAATACCAATAGAGCTGCTCCGCGTCGTTGCTGACGGCGAGCGACGGCGCGAGGCGCTTGCCCGTGTCGATAATCGCGTTGGCGATGCGCCGATCGCCGTCGCGATCGAGCTCGAAGTACTGGCCGCCGCCCGTGTAGGCGATTTCCTGAAGCGACTGGCGATCGAGTCGGGAATACTCCGGCACCTCGGGGTCGTGCACTTCCTCGCCGTCCGGACCGTAGTACGCGGGCATCTTGCCGCCGCCGAGCGTGCCGACGCCGACGACGAACAGCGGGATGTTCCGCGCCACGCTCTCCTCGATTGCCTTCTGCACCTCACCGCTCCAGAGCTCGCCGTCCGAGAGCACCAGAAACATCTTCGCGTTCGTCGACTTGCCGTGGATCTCCTCGTCGCGCTCGATCATCCGGATGCCCCAATGGATGCCGAGCTCGAGGTTGGTATCCCACGTCGTGTCTTCCTCGATGCGGAACGGCGGCTCCTTGTCGAGGTGATCGAGAAAGAAGAACAGCGTGTTGGGATCGGTCGTCAGCCGAATCTGCGGCGTCGCGACGTGCGCGAAGAGGGTCAGCGCCACGCGGTCGGTCTTCCAGCTGAGCGCGTCGCCGAGCAGGCGCAGAAACGTCATCGCGCGCTGGTAGCGATTGCCCGCCACGTCCTGCACGCGCATCGACGCCGAACCGTCCTGCAGAATCACCAGATCGACGCCGCCCTGACGCACGGTGGATGCCGGGCCGTGCGGCCTGGCGAGCGCGAGGATGAGGCAAGAGGTGGCGAGAATCACCGAGAGCCAGAAGGGCAGGTCCCCGGCGATGGCGAACCGCTCGCGGATCGGCAGCGTTCGGTGCTCCGCCAGCCGCCGGTTGTCGGCCCGGCGCCGAGCGAACCGCCAGCCCCAGGCCGCCAGCAGGAGCGCCGGGACGATGAGCAGCCAGAGGTAGTCCGGTTCGCCGAACTCGATCTGGCCGAAATCAATGGTCGGGAGCACGTCGCCCTTCTAGCCGCGTCGTCTCGGCCGGGGCCCGCGGCCGGGCTCGAGCTCCTCGCGCTCTTCGAATCGCATGGGGGTCACGGTCCGGAACTGCTGCATCGGCAGGTCCTGCGGCGGCCCGCCCGGCCGCCCATGCACCGTCGGGCCGATGGGCAGATCGACGCTGACGTCGAGCTCTCCGTCGACGCGCCGCTGCTGTTCCTTCGGGATGCGCGCGGCTTTGCTCTTCGCGAACGTGTCGCGAAACCGCGCGACGTATTCGTAGTTGTACGACGCGTCGGTATAGCCGGGCGCGGTGCGCAGGACGTCGGCGTACGCCTGAATCACGCGGTCCAGCCTGTCGACGGTCGCAATGCGATCGGACGCGTCGCTCACGGTGGAGCGAAACGCCGCGTTGGCGGCCACGAGCATCACCTCGGGACCGACGTCCGTGTCGCGCGCGTTGCCGCCCGACAGGGGCGACGCGCCGGTGAGCTCGCGGTACTCCGTGCGCCAGTACGACAGCCGCGCGCGGTGCTCGCGGACGTTGGCCGAGAGCGACGCCACCGGCAGGGGAAGCCGTGACAGCACCGCTGGTTCCTCACCCACCTCGTCGTTCACGTTGTACTGGAGGGTGGCGAGGTGTTCGTGCGCGGCGGCCAGGCGGCGGGCGAAGTCCGCCTCCGAGCGGGCCACCCACGCGGCGGCGAACAGCACCAGGGCGAGCAGCAATCCGGCAGCGGCCGATCTCATCTCTATCTCCTATGACCTAATGGTTCTGTGCATGTGCGAGGTTCAGAGCACTCGCGAGGTTCAGTGCATTCACGAGGTTCCGAACAATCGCGAGGTGCAATGTGCGCTCCCGAACCTCGTGATGGCACCGAACTTCGTGATCGCACCGAACTTCATGATGGCACCGAACCTCGTGAAAACACCGAACCTCGCTATGGAAGCTTCTGAAAGTGCGGAATGCCAACCTTGAGCGCGGCCGCCGACGCCCAGAAGCCGGCCGCGATGAGCGCGAACACCGCAAATCGCGACTGCTGGCTGCTGTACTGCCGAACGTCGATCGTGCCGGTCGACACGCTGTCGATCTCGGCGATCGCGTCGAGCAGCGCCTTCTCGTTGTTGGCGGCGAAGAACTTGCCGCCCGTCTTTTCCACCGCGGGAATCCAGAGCTCGTCGGGAATCACCTGGCCTTTGGTGCGGTCGTAGTTCACGCGGACGAGGTAGACGGGGATCTTCGCCTGAAACGCGCTTTCGACGATGTCGTCGAGGCTGCGGCCGCCGATCATCGCGCGCGTATCCTCGCCGTCGCTGAAGATCACCATCAGGTTGCCCGAGGCGTCGAGAAACTTGAACGTCTTGAAGAGCGCCGTGCCCTCCTCGATGGCCCGGCCGATGATCGTGCCCTGATCGGGGAACATCGAGAACTCCACTGGATCGCCGATCAGGCTGATGCTCAGCAGGACGTTGTCGTAGTCGTGTGTAAACGGCGTCACGACGTACGCCTCGTTGCCGAATTCGACGAGCGCGAGCAGGTCGCGGAAGTGGCTTTTCATCCGGAGCTGCACGAAGCGCTCGGCCGCCGCCACCGTCGTGAAGAACGCCGCGTCGGTGGCCGCGCGGCGGTTGAGCGAGCCGGCCGTGAACGGCGTCCGCATGCTGGTCGATGCGTCGACCATGATGCAGATGCGGCGGCCCGGAAACGACATTTCCCGACTCACGAGCGCGCTGTACGGATCGGCCAGCGCGAGGAAGAAAAACGGCAGCCCGAGCACGAAGAGCACGAGCGGCGCGTACATCACGAAGGACGCCCGGGAGCGCGGCATGGCCTTGAGGATCGCGGGCACGACGATGCGATGGCGCCCGGGCCGGCGCGCCAGGAGCAGGCGCCCTACGAGCAGCACGAGCGTCAGCGCCAGCAGCCATAGAAACGCCAGGCGCGCTTCGCTGCGGTGCCAGAACTGCAGGTCGTCGAAGCTGATCGATCGCCACTCGGCCGCGGCGGCCTGGAATAGCACGCGCAGTCTGGTGAGAGCGATCACGTCTGATGTTCCGGCTCGGGCGCGCTCATCGTCAAGCGGCGGAGATACGGTCTGGGCCAGAGGTGATCCAACTTCAGGCGCGACGTCGCCGCCTCGGCCGACGCGAGCGCCGCATCGAGCGATGTCCGATCGATGGTCTCGCCCGGGCCGTACTGCGCCCACGCGAACGCCACGAGCGCGGACTGCAGGCTCTCGAGCAGCTGGCGTCGGTCGGGATCGGCCGTCGCCGGCTGCCGCGCGATGGCGCGGGCGACAGATTCCGCCGTCACGGTGCTCCACAGCGCGGTCGGTGCGCCCCGCCCGAAGAGCTTCTTCGCGACGACCCGGCCCGCGCCGGAAGCGGCGTCGCGGCGCGCAGGCTGTTGGCTCACCGGGCGGCCAATGGCGACGGCTGCGGCGATGCGCGCGGCTGCGAGCGACCGGGCGGCGAGCTCGCTCGTCCATCCCTGGTCGGCGACACCCCCGACCGCCGCCAGTTCCCGACCCGCGTGCCGGAGCACGGCGTACGCGCCCATGAGGTGCTCGCCTGCGGCGGCGCCTTTTCGGCCTGCCACGAGGCGCGCGAGCACGACGATGACCATGAGCGACCCCAGGGCCGCCAGCGTGATCGCCGCCACATCGAGGGCGCCCGCGCGGAGCGTCAACCCCTCGACCATCGAGAAGCGCTCATCGGATGAATCGCGAATGTCTGGCGCGTCCGCCGTGACGAGCGACAACACGCGCATCGACTGCGGGGGCAGGATGTAGGTCAAATCGCGGCCTTGCACGGACGCGTTGGCGGCAATGCGGCTGCTGACACGGTAGTGGATCGAGACGATGGGAATGGGCACGTCGGATCCAATCGCGTCGGGATTGATGATGCGCAGCGTGTAGTCGTACTGGAAGAACCGCCGCTCTCCGCCTCGCAGGTCCTGCGGATGCGCGCTGTCGACGATTTCAAATGGCGCCAGCGAGATGACGGCGCCGGCCAGCCGCGACTCGTCGGGCACGACCTGCACGGCCTCGTTCTCGAGGACGGCACAGGTGAGCGTGAGCCCGAACGTCTCGCCAATCCGCACGGCGCCGACGCTCGTCCGCCACCAGCAGCGAATCGGGTCGACCTCGACCATCTGTTCGACGGTCGGCGCCGGCTGACTCCACGCCGCGTCCGGCACGCCGGCGAGCAGGAGGGAGTAAAGGAGCAACCGTGTCATGCGAGGTCTCGTTTCGTCAATCGTGCTTCTCACTTCTCAGTTCTCACTTCTAGTTATATGTCTTCCTGAGCCGCCGCTCGGCCACGAATTCACTGAGCGCAATATCGGCCTTCGTCTGGTCCAGGCCAATCTGCACGACGTCGAGGTCGAGCGCCCTGGCGCTCGTGTGCACCTCGGCCTGCCAGTCTCGCACGCGGTTGGCCATGTTCCGGAGCGCGCGTCTCGAGACGGTGCGGGCCCGGCCGGTCTCGACGTCCACCGTCTCGATCCATCCGGCCGACACCGTCGGCAGCTCGAAGGCAAACGCGCCGTCGATGAGGACGATGAACACGTCGTGCCGGGCGTTCAGAAACGCGAGCTCCTTGAGAATGTCGTTCGGGTTGTCGAACAGAAAATCCGAGATGACCGGGAGCATCGACTTCCGTCGGAGGTAGCCGGCCAGCGTCGTGCCCACGTCGCCGACGCGCGGCACCGCCAGCAGCCCCTGCTGGTATTGGTACGCATCGACGCAGTGAATGATGTGGCTCTTGCCGGTGCGTGCACGGATCGCGGCCAGATTCTCGAAGCCCGTGTCGAACGTGATGAGGCCAAACGGATCCTGAAAGAAGGAGGCCGAGAGCCCGATCGTCGCGACGGCGCGCGCCACCGCCGCGGCAATCGGCACGCCGTCGATGCCGCAGCGCGTCGAGAGCGAGTGATCGGCGACGGCGACGACAGCGGCGGTGCTCGGCTGCTCGAACTCGCGCACGATGATCGGCGCGAAGTTGGTGAGCGAGGACTGCGCCCAGTCGATTGATTGGAAGCGATCGCCGGCCTGCCAGTCGCGCAGGCCGACAAAATCGAAGCCGGTGCCGTGCGCGCGGCTGCGATGCTCGCCCATGGTCACATCCGTCATGCGCCGCAGGATCAGCAACTCGATGGCGGTGATGTCGGCCAGGCTCACGAGCTGCGCGCCGTCGGGCGGGGTGGTCGGCAGCGTGGTCACGGAATCGGCACCCGTTCGATCACGTCCTGGATGACGGCCTCGGTCGTCATCCCGTGGCTGGCGGCATGCGGCCCGAGCCAGATCCGGTGGCCGAGGATGTACTGCGCGAGCTCCTGGATGTCTTCCGGGTAGACCTCGGTGCGGTGGTGCTGCAAGAGCGCCCAGACTTTCCCGAGCCGGCCCCAACAGATGATGGCGCGCGGCGAGGCGCCGAGATCGACGCCACGCTCGACCAGCGCGGAGGGCGAGTGCGTGAACCAGTCGGTGTCGGGGTTGTAGGGTCGCGTGGCGGCGACAAGCCGCTGGATGTACTTGCCGAGCCGTTCGTGCAGAAACACCCCGGCGTTGATCGCGGCGCGCAGCTCGATGACGCGTTCCTTCGGCATCAGGGTGGCCAGCCGCATGTGCTTGAAGTCGAAGTTGACGAGTTTCTCCTCTTCCTCCGGTGGCAGGTAGCCGATGTTGATCATCACGGCGAAGCGATCGGTCGCCGCTTCCGACAGCGGGAAGGTGCCCTGGCCGAGCTCCACCGGGTTCATCGTGGCGATCGCGAAGCTGAAGGCGGGCAGCTCGTAGGTTTCTTTGCCGACGGTGATCGTCCGGTCCTGGAGGGCCTCGAGAAACGCGCTCTGCGACTTGAGCGGGATCCGGTTGATCTCGTCGAGCAGGATCACTTCGGCCGACGCCATCGGACCGAATTCGGTGACCAGCACGCCGGTCGCCGGGTTGATCATCTGAAATCCGACCACTTCGGTCGGCTGGAGGTCGGCACGGCCCTGAAGCCGGCAGAACTTCGCGTTGCTGATGGCGGCCAGGATGACGCCGAAAAACGTCTTGCCCACGCCCGGCACCCCGCGAAGGAGCAGGTTGCCGGCGTTGACCTGGCGGTTCTGCTTCTTGTCGTAGGTTGTCGGGATTTCCGAAAGGAGCACAACGTTGGCCAGGGCTTTGGCGGTCTCGTATCCGACGAGCGCTTTGCCGCCCTCAGCGATGATGGCGTTGTGAAAGTCTATGGCTTCTGCCAAGTCTTGATTCACGGTCCGGTAATCCTACTCTAATAAAGTTGGAAGTCAGAAGTTAGAAGTTAGAAGGACAACGCAAGGCGCCTCCGGCTTGCGTTTTTCTTTGAGTCCTTTTAACTTTTCACTTCTCACTTCTCATTTTTCCCGGAGGGTCCCGTGCGCGGCTTGATGATGGATTACCAGCTCTCGATTCCGGCGATCCTGCGCCGGGCCCAGGCGCAGTTCCCGCACAAGACGGTCACCAGCCGTCGCCCCGACAACACCGTGGTCCGGCACACGTACGCGGACGTGCTCGAGCGAGCGCGGCGGCTGGCCGTGGCGCTCGTGGCGTTGGGCGTCAAGCCCGGCGATCGCGTGGCCACGCTGGCGTGGGCGGGTCACGAGCATCTCGAAGCGTACCTCGCCATCCCCTCGATCGGGGCGGTGCTGCACACGCTGAATCTGCGGCTGCATCAGGACGATCTCGCCTACATCGTCAGCGACGCCGACGACCGCGTCCTGATCCTGGACGAGAGCCTGCTGCCGCTCTTCGAGAAGTTCAAGGCGCAGGTGAACATCACACACGTCGTGGTCATCTCTCACGGAGCTGTCGTGTCCGGCACGCAGGGATCGGTGTCCGGCTGTGGCCGGGCGAGACCCGACGGTACGTTCGACTACGAACAGCTGCTGGCATCGGCCGATGCGTCGCGCTACGTCGAGCCGTCGATCGACGAACACGACGCGGCCGCGATGTGCTACACCTCGGGGACGACGGGCCGTCCCAAGGGCGTGCTGTACTCGCATCGGGCCATCATGCTGCATTCGCTGGCCCAGGGGCTGCGCGACTGCCTCGCGCTCGCCGAGGACGACACCGTGCTGCCGATCGTGCCGATGTTCCACGTCAACGCGTGGGGCCTGCCGTTCACGGCCGCGTGGCTCGGCTGCAATCAGGTGTTTGCCGGGCCGCACCTCGACCCCGAGAGCGTACTGTCCCTGCTCGTCTCCGAGAAGGTCACCTTGACGGCAGGAGTGCCGACGGTGTGGCTGGGTGTGTTGCAGGAGCTCGACAAGCATCCCGGCGCCTTCGATCTCAGCCGTCTGCGGGCGATTGTCATCGGCGGCAGCGCGGCGCCGCTGTCCATGATCCGCGCGTACCAGGAACGGCACGGCCTGACGATTGTTCACGCCTGGGGGATGACGGAGATGACGCCGCTCGGCACGCTGTGCAACGTGCCCTCGTCGATGCATGAGGCATCCGACGACGAGAAATACCGCTACCGTGCGAAGCAGGGGACGCCGATGCCGCTCGTCGAAATCCGCGCGCGCGCCGAAAGCGGGTTCACGCCGTGGGACGGGCAGACGATGGGCGAGCTCGAAGTGCGCGGTCCGTGGATCGCATCGCAGTACTACGGCGCGACGGGCGCCGACCCGCGGTTCTCCGATGACGGATGGTTCGGGACGGGCGACATCGTGACGATTGCCGATCGCGGCTGCATTGAAATTGCGGACCGCGCGAAGGATCTGGTGAAGTCCGGTGGCGAGTGGATCAGCTCGGTCCTGCTCGAAACCGCGCTGATGGGCCACCCGGCGGTGGCCGAAGCCGCGGTGATCGCGGTGCCGCACCCCAGATGGGACGAGCGCCCGTTGGCCGTCGTCGTGCTGAAGCCCGGCCACACGGCCACGGCCGACGATCTGTTGACGTTTCTCGAGCCGACCTTCGCGAAGTGGTGGCTCCCGGATGCCATCGAGTTCATCGATGCGATCCCCCGGACGTCGGTGGGGAAGTTCAAGAAGTCCACCTTGCGGGAACAGTATCGAGAGCGGTATCAGCGTATGTGAATTTGAGGATTTGAGGATTTGAGGATTTGAGGATTTGAGAATCTGAGGATTTTGTGAGGAGTTGAGGAGTCGAGCAGTTTACGGGGAAGTTGAGGAATTGAGGACTTGAGGATCTGAGGATTCTGCGAAGTCAGAATCCTCAAGTTCTCAAATCCTCAAGTTCTCAAATCCTCAAGTTCTCAAATCCTCAAATCCTCAGATTCCACCAACCCAGAGTCAGGGTGTCGCGGTCGGCCGGTAAAGGACCAGCGGATCGTCGTCGGCCAGCTTCTCGAGCTGCAGGTCTGTGACAGCCACCGATTGCAACTGGTCGGGCGCGCGCTTGCGGTCGAGGACGACGTAGCCGAGGGACGTGCGCCGAACGAAGCCGGGCCACAGCGACCGAAACTCCGCGAGTTGTTCAGGCGACAAGGGCCGTCCCTCGCTCAGGTGGACGAGGGCTCGAAGCACGGGGTCGCTCTGGTTGTCGCGCACGCGGCGCCGTGAAACGCGCGAGAGGTAGCCCCCGATGATCGGCTTGCCGTGCGCCGTCTGGTAGTACTGCGTTCGCGCCGTGAAATTCCCCACAGACGTCCTGCCGTCGCGGATCCCGAACGGCAGCTCCAGGACCCGGACGCCCTCCCGTGGATCGCTCGCAACGATCCGATAGATCGAGGGAATCTCGGCCGAGAACACCGGACGGGGCGCCGGAAACAGCTCGACGAGCAGCAGGGCGGCGGCCCCGGCGAGGGCGGGCGTTCTGACGCCGGGCCACCGCGCCAACAACGTGCGGAGCGCGATGGCGAACAGCACGGCGATGCCGAGCATGGCGGGCACGAAGAAGCGCCCCGGAGAACGCGTGAGGCCAAGAATCGGTACATACCGGAGCAGCGCCCACGGCGCGGGGATATGCGTGTCGATGCCGGCGATACGCACGAACGGACCAAGCGCAAGCACCCCAAAGCCGATGGCCAGAGCGCGGCCTGCACGCGCGTGCCGACCGGTGCGCCACGCGACCAGCACGACGGCCAGCGCGACCAACGGAATCGACGCGACGTTCTCCAAATAGCCGTCGCGCGTGAGATGCGACAGCCACTCCCGGAGCACGGCGGGTGCGGCCGGATGGTTCGGATTGGGCGTCACGAGCGCGAGCAGGTCGATTCCTGGCGGACTGCTCCGCCAGAAGGTCGTCGATCGATCGACCCGGCCGTCGAGCACGCGCAGGCCGAAGGCGTACAAGAGCGGCGACATCAGGATGGCCGCCACGACGCCAGTCGTGGCGAGCACCCGCAGGCTTGCGCCGATCTGTTGCAGGGAGACGGGACGCAGTGTCGGCCGGAAATGCAGCCACAGCCTGACCGCGACGAGAAGCGTCAGCGCCATGATCGGTGTGTAAACCGTCCGGACCCGCACAACTTGTCCCATCACGGTGAACTGCCAGCCCTGGCTGAGGAGCAGGGCGAGTACCAGGCCACTGAGGGAAATCGCGACAAGATCGATACTACGCACGAAGATGGCGCGCGGCGGGGACGCGGCTTCCGCGCGGGCGAGGCGGAACGACGTGGCCGCAAGATACGTGGTGGCCATCATCACGCAGTACACACCGTAGTACACGTCACATGCGGTCGCCCACGCGACAATCGCGCCGAGCGTTGCCGCCTCGCGCACGGACGGCTGACTCCGCATCCGGATGAGCTGGAGAACGAAGATCGGCAGCGGCGCCGCCCCGATCAGGCTGAAATGACCCATCCCTCGCGTCACCAGCACGGGCGACCAGGCGAACAATGCCCCCGTCAGCCACGCGACGGCCGTGTTGCCCTCGGTCAGTCGACGGGCGAGCAGGAATGTCGCGTATGCCGTGAGGATCGTCAGCGCCAGGTAGACGAGGTTGAAGGTGACCACCACGCCCAGGGAACGCACAAACGGCAGTGCGAGGATGTTCGCGAACGCGGTGTAGTTGTGGAGGCTGAGGTTGGCCCGACCCGTTGCCGCGAAGATCTCTCCCGTGAAGTACGGCAGGGTACGGTGATCGAGCACTTCGTGCTGGAATACCCACTGGTTCCAGACGTACACGCCGGTATCACCGTCGGGCGGGCCGGGGAGATGCGTTCGAACAAGGGGAAGCAACGGCCAGGTGAAGACCACCGCCACCAGCGCGTAGCCGATCAGAACCAAGGCGTGCTGTCGCCACTGGTTGCGCGGCGGCTGTTGTAGAGTCATCCGTTTGCCGGCTCGAATGAACGCGATTACGAGTGCCCCTGACGAGCGGCCGGCTTGGACTCTCAGCGAAACGACGACGCCTATGACAGCAACGGACGAAAAAACGAGAACTGGAGGTTATCTGATCCATGATTCTGGCGTCAATGACGTTCGATGCTCGTTCGATTCCCGACAATCAGGCGGTGGGCCGCGGTGCGCCCGAGGATTCCGAGACAGGAGGCCAGGAATATGGCGGACGATAAACCGCTGAAAATCTTTACGCGACGCGACCTGTTGAAGGGCGCCGGTCTGGTCGGCGCCGCCGCCGTGGCGTCCTCGGCGCACCTGGCGACCCCGGGCGAGGCGTCGCCCGCGGCGGCCGCGCAGGCCGGGCGGGCCGCGGCTGCGCCGGTGCGAGAGGCCTTCGAGCACCTCACGGCCGCCGAAGGGGACTTGCTCGAGAGCATTGTCGCGCGGCTGATTCCGAGCGACGCGCTTGGGCCAGGCGCCAGGGAGGCGCGCGCGGCGCGCTACATCGATCGCGCGCTTGGCGGGGCGCTCGCCTCGTCGCGCCAGGCGTATGCGGCCGGCCTGGCGGCGCTCGATCGGTATGCGCGCATCTCTCGCGGCAAGCCGTTTCTCGATCTGTCGGCCTCCGAACAGGATTCAGTCCTGATCGACGTGGAGGCCGGATCGGCCACCGGCACGCCCGGTGCGAATTTCAGCGGCAGCTCGTCGCAGTTCTTCGCCATGGTGCTCACGCACACGCGGCAGGGGACGTTCGGCGATCCATACTACGGCGGCAACGCGAACTTCATCGGATGGGATCTCCTGCAGTATCCAGGCGTCCGCACGATGGTGACGGCCGCCGATCAGCAGGCCATGGAAAAGGGGCAGCTCAAACCGAGCCACAAGTCGGCGTACGACTACGAGGGCTTCAACAAGGCGACCGTCAGCGCCGATCGGCAGGGAGGCCACCATGCCGACTAGGCTTCCCGAGACCGACGTCGTCATCGTGGGGATGGGCGCGGTGGGCGGCGTGGCCGCGCTGCCGCTCGCGCGCGCGGGCCTGAGCGTCATCGGCCTCGAGGCGGGCACGTGGCTCACGCGACGCGACTTCGCGCCCGACGAAATCAGGAACAACGTCCGCGAGTGGCCGATGGCCGTGCAGAAGGCCAACATGGAAGCGCCGACCGTCCGCGCCACCTCTTCGTCGGCGACGACGCGCGGCGGGCATCCGATGATGAACGGCGTCGGGGGCACGTCGCTCCACTACTGGGCGCAGAGCTGGCGCCTGAACCCGTGGGATTTCAAGGTCGTGAGCGAGACGAGGCGGCGCTACGGGGCCTCGCGGATTCCGAAGGGCTCGACCGTCGAAGACTGGCCGTTCGGCCTCGAGGAGCTCGAGCCGTACTACGAGAAGATCGAGGTCGAAGTGGGCGTCTCGGGTCAGGCCGGCAACATCAACGGAACGATCGATCGGCGGGGCAACATCTTCGAGGGGCCGCGCAGGCGCGGCTATCCGATGCCGCCGCTTCGGTGGACGGCGTTCCTCGAGAACATGGCGGGCGCCGCGCGCGCGCTCGGCTGGCATCCGTTTCCCGGACCCGCCGCGATCAACTCCCGGTCCTACGACAGCCGTTCGGCGTGCATGTATCACGGCTTCTGCAATTCCGGCGGCTGCCACGTCGACGCCAAGAACTCGACGATGGTGTCGACGATTCCGAAGGCCCTGGCGACCAACAATCTGAAAATCGTCACGCGCGCGCACGTGACGACGATCGAGGTCGACAGCGAGGGGCGGGTCGCGGGCGTGAACTATCTGGTGGACGGGACCGACTACTTCCAGCCGGCGAAGGTCGTGCTGCTCGCGAGCTATACGTACGAGAACGTGCGCCTCCTCCATCTGTCGACGTCGAAGCCGTACCCGGACGGGCTGTCCAACAACCACGGCCAGGTTGGCCGCCACTATTTCAGCCACCACACAGGTGCGGGCGTGTCGGCGCTCTTCCCGTTCAACCTTGGCGCGTGGTACGGCCTGCCCGCGCAGGGCGTGGGCGTGGACAACTGGGCCGACGACAACTTCGATCATGCGGGGATCGACTTCATCGGCGGCGGCAATCTTTGGGTGTATTCCGATCGCCGGCCGATCGGCGCGGCGGGGATGAACACGTATGGACGGGCCCCGAGCTGGGGATCGCCGTGGAAGGCGTTCATCCACGAACATGCCGATCGCTCGCATGGGTCGTACCTGCAGAAATCCACGCTGCCGTATGAAGACAACTTCCTCGATCTCGATCCGGCGGTGAAGGATCCGCTCGGGCAACCCGTGACGCGCATTACCGGGCAGTACAAGGAGAACGAGCAGAAGATTGGCGCCTTCATACAGGACAAGATGGAGCAGTGGTACAGAGCGGCGGGCGCCATCGACGTGACCCGCGGACCAGTGGGCGGCACGATGGGCGCGTCCACTCACGCCTACGGCGGCGCGCGCATGGGCGACAGCCCCGAGACCAACGTGGTCAACCGGTGGGGGTTCTCGCACGAGGCGCCCAATCTTGGCGTGCTTGGCGCCTGCACGATGGGCACGAGCGGCGCGCGCAATCCGACGCTCACGGCGCAGGCGCTGGCCTGGCGAACGGCCGAGTATCTGGCGAAGAACTGGAAGGCGGTCGCGAGGAATACCTGAACTCTGAAGTCTGAACTTTCATATGAGGGTGTCATGCTCAAAAGACGTGATCTGCTAAGCGGCGGCATTCTCGGCGGTCTCGTCGGCGGGCTGGCGGGCGACAGCGCCGAGGGAGGCGAGGCGGGCGCCGCCCAGCGGCCGCAACAGCAGCAGACCGAAGACCTCAGCCAGGTGGTCACCGCCATCGACAGCCTGCGCCAGGAGATCGCCCGCGGCTCGTCATTCTCGGAGATCGCGGCCGTTCGCGAGATCCAGAAAGCCTACCTCCGCGCCAATCAGCATCTGCCGAATTTCATCGACGTCGGGGCTGGGCACTGGTTCAGCGTGTACGACTGGCACGTGCGGTGGCAGCAGCCGCTGACCCTCGGACGGGATCCGCAGGGGCGCTACACGATTGCCTATCTCGGGACGACGCTCATCCTGCGGTCGGAGATGATCGACAGCTACATGAGCGTGCCGTACGACGAACGGTAGGGACTCAGGGCTCTAGCCTCCAATGCCGAACAGGTGATGCAGCGTCCGAATGAAGATCATGCCGCCCGAGATCGCCGGCGTCGACAGGATCACTTCGCCCATCGGGTTGGTGGCCAGCAACTCGAAGCGGGGCCCCGCTTTCACCACGAAGACGTCGCCGTCCTCGCTCGCGAAATACAGCCGGCCGTCGGCAGCCACCGGCGAGCCGCTGAAACCATCCCCAAGGTGCTGCAGACGCCCGACGTACTTGCGCTCTCCCGTCCTTGCGTCGTAGCAGCCGACGATGCCGCTGACGTTGATTGAGTACAAGTAATCACCGTAGACGATAGGCGTTGGCGTGAACGATCCGCCGCGCGTCGAGCTCCACACGATGAAGTCGTTCGTCTCCTGGCCGGGCTTGAGCGTGATGTCGCCGGTGGCCGTCGGCCGAATCGCGAAGATCGGCTGATAGCCGGTGTCGCCGCTCATCACGAAAATCAATCCCAGCGCGACAACCGGCGTCGGCGTGACGATGCTCGCGGGCGCGGCGAGCGACCAGACTTCCTTGCCGGTCGTCGGATCGTACCCGCGCGCCCGCTTCCCACCGTTGGCGACCACGATGGAGCGGCCCGACCCCTCGTCAATCACGGGCGTGCCGAACGACGAGACGCTGTCTTCATCGCGCGGCGTCCGCCACCGCTCCGATCCGGTCGCCAGATCGTAGGCGGCGATGAAGCTCGACGGACCCGTAGCGGACGGCTTGCCCCCCAGGTTCGTATCGGACTGAATGATGACCATGTCGCGATAGATGGTCGGCGAGCTGCCGAACCCGTAGCTCGAGTGTCCGACCGTGCCGAGGTCTTTCTTCCAGAGGAGCGTGCCCTCGAGGTCGTAGCTGTACAGACCTTCGGCGCCGAACGAGACAATCACGCGGCGGCCGTCGGTCGCCGGGGTTGCTGTGGCAAACGTGCTCTTGAGATGGCGCCCGACTCGCGGCACGCCTGCATGGACCGTGCGCTCCCACAGGACTGTCCCGGTCGACCTGTCCAGGCACAGCAGCTTCCACGTTTGCACCGATCGGTCGTCGGATGTGTTATCGCCCCTCACGCCACCTGGCCGGAACTCCGGGTTCGGGTTGGCGCTGATCGCCGTGGTCACGAAGATCCGGTCGCCCCAGACGATCGGCGACGAATGACCAAGACCCTCTATCCGTGTCTTCCAGCGGATGTTCGTCGAACGCTCGGCATCCCACGAGATGGGCGGGGACTGGCCGTCCGCGACGCCTGACGCGCCCGGGCCGCGGAAGGATGGCCAGTTCGTCGGGACGGGGGCGAGGGCGCTTGCGGCGATCTCGCGTTCGAGCAGGGGCGACGAGGCCGGGCGGGCCCCGTCCTTCACGAAGATCACCGGCGTGCCGCCGAGCCGTGCCGGCCCGCCCTCGCGCAACTCAAATCCCAGCACACGATTCTCGCCGATGGTGAAATCCAGCCACGTACCGCCGCGGTCGACGAACTGCTCGAGAAGCTCGTTTCTCTTGGACGCGTCCGGCAACGGCTCGAGGAAGCGCCGGATCATCGTCAGATCGCGCTCTGTTCGTGGCCGCCGGGCCAGGGTCGATTGCGGCGCCTGAGCGGAGGGCGGCAGGCGCTGGATGAAGGCTTTGCCGCCGACCGGCTCGAACCTGAGGACCGATCCATCGACTGCGGTCAGATGCATTGCGCCGTCCGGATCCGGACTTGCGCGGTACACGCGGCCGTCATGCGTGCGGTAGGTGCCCTGCGCCCCGCGCCGCACGATCGCGCGAGTGATGGGCTCAACCTCGGGCGTGCGAAGGACGGTGTTGATCACCTCCCAGTCGCGCTGGGTGTCGAACTCGCTTTTCGAATAGGGCATGAGCTCGTGGTGGACCACGAGGTACTGCGGGGGCCGCGGGCCGCGCGCCAGCAGAGTCCTGGCCACTTCGACGTGCCAGCCGAGCGCGGCCGCGGCGAGCGCGCTGATTCGGTACGACGCGCCGCCGATCGTGACGTTCGCCGTGACGCTCAGGTCTGCGCCGCGGCCGGCCAGATACTCGACGACGTCGATGTGGCCGCGCTCGGCGGCGTAGAAGAGCGCCGTGGCCCCGCCTGGGGCCACCTCATCGATGGCCGCGCCCTTCGACAGGGCGGCCTGGACCTGGGCGAGGTTGCCCTGTTGGGCGGCCGACCACAGCGACTCGCCCTGCGCGCGTACCGAGACGGCGACGGCTGCCCAGAGCCCACAGGCAGCCACGAACGCACGAAAACACGAAGACGAGCTGAACGTCTTCTTCGTGCCTTCGTGGTGTCGTGGCGGCATGTTGATCTCGATCGTTCACGAACGACTATCGAGGAACCACTGTCGACTCACGACTATCGACTCACGACTATCGACTATTTCGCTTCGCATCGAAAACTGGCGGCGCTGTCGATGCTGCCGCTCCCCGAATACCTCGCGACCAGTGGATGCGGGCAGAGCGGACGCGTGCGATCGACCTTCCCGTCCACGGCGTGCGATGCGATGACGGCCGCAGGCGCTCGGCCCTTCTCGATCCAGTTCTCGAGCTCGGTCAGCATGTCGAACTGGTTCGGTCCCGGGCCGCCGCTGCAATGGTGCATGCCGGGCACGAAGTACATCCGCGAGAACGCGTCGGCCTCCCGCTGGCCGCCGACGGCCTTCGTCATCCTCTCGTAGTAGTCGAGCGTGCCGTAGGCGCTAATCGCGGGGTCGGACCATCCGTGGTAGATGATGATTTTGCCGCCGCGCTTCTTGTACGGATTCAGGTTTGGATCCCACGGACTGAGGATCTCGGTCATCGACGCCAGCCTCGGGAGATCCTGCGGGAACTTCATCGTCTTCCAGTTGAAGGAGGGGTCGTCGTTCTCGAGCGCGAGGAACCGCATGTTCGCTTCGCTCAAATTGTAGCCGCTCGGCAACTGCTCGCCGAACGCGAGGGTGCCATCAGCCTGCGGTGCCGGGGGCGTGCGACCGAGGATCCAGGCCTGCCAGCCGGAGGATCCACCTTCGTGGCCGATCGGAAAACCGGTCGTGTAGACCTTGCCGTCGGGCGTCTTCAGCGGGCTGAAGATCTTGTTCACCGTCGAAATCTGCGCGGCCGTCAGGCACTCCGGGCCGTCCGCGATGTTGCCAGGGCACTTGAGCGTCTCCGGTTTGAAGGCGCAGAGCCGCGGATCGGTGATGAGCCCGTCCTTGAGGCCGTCCTTCGCGTCGCACTCGGCGAGCGTGGCCTTCGACAAGAGCTCGACCTTCGCAACCGGCAGGTAGTTCTCCGGGTGGAGCAGCATGTGCTGGAAGACGAGGGCGCGGCCCACCTGCATCGGCGTGCCCGTGGCCGGGTCGCCCGCGATGATGCCGTCGAAGTCCTGCGGATAGCGCTGCACTTCCATGAGCGCCTGGCGCCCGCCGTTCGAGCAGCCGTTGAAGTACGCGTGCTCGGGCTGCTTGCCGAACCACGCGGTCGTGAGCGCTTTCCCGGCGACCGCCGTGACGTGCGTGCCGCGATGTCCGTAGTCGATCTCCTTCGCGCGGTTCGTGCCCCAGTTCGGATCGCTCGACTGGTGCCCGGTGTCGGTCGACGCCGAGGCGTAGCCGCGCGTCAGCCCGGCGTTCAGGTTGCCGATCGACCCGCCGAGGCCGCCGACGCCGACGAAGTAATACTTGCCGTTCCACGCCGCAGGCAGGCCGAGGCGGAAGTTCACTTCGTTGCCCGGCGACGCGACGTGGCCGTCGACGCGGCAGTGCTGCGGCACGTTGCCGGCGGCTTCCACCACCGCGGCCGCGGTAATGGCCGTGCCCGAGGGCGCCTTCGCTTGAAGAGCGGCGACCGAGCAGTCGGCCATCGTGGCCGCCGCGTCGAGCGGCGCGACGCCAGCCGCCACGCCTCCGAGAATCGCACTGACCGCCAACGCCCACGCGATACGGCGAGCTCTCATCGTTGTGACTCCCTATCCGGTCCCAAGAAGGACCCGGCCAAATTCGGTAAGGCGGTCAGACGTTCCACCCGTGCGGTCCGTTCCACCCGTCGGCCGCGAGCTCGAGCTCGAAATCGTGCTGCCGCTTGGTGAGCTCCGCCGAGCCTTCGAACGTCTCGACCTTCTCGGTACCGTCGGGGTGAATGACACGCAGCTCGTAGCCGCCGCCTTGACGCTCGCGCGCTTCATAGCGCAGGTACTGTCCGGACTGTTCAAACCACCAGAACACCAGCCACCCCTTTTGGAGACACGGCTCCACACGTCGTTTCGGCCGGAACTGGAACGGATTATAGGATAACCGATGCACAATGGCTCCATGAGCGAGCTGTCCGCCCCGGCTGTCCCGTCCAGGGGAAGAATTCTGGTCGCCACCTGTGCCGCACTCGCGATCGCCGGCCTGATTCTCGTGGCCGCCGTCCTGCCGGCCGAGTACGGCATCGATCCGCTCGAGACCGGCGCATGGCTTGGCCTGACCGGACTGTCGCCCGGCGCCTTGGCCGACCAGGGCGTGCCGTCCATTCGTGGGACGAGTGCGTCGGAGGCCAGCGCGTACAAGGTCGACAGCGTTGAAGTCCAACTGCGGCCCGGCAAGTCTGTGGAGTACAAGTACCGGCTCGAGACCGGCGGCAGCTTCGTGTACTCGTGGGCGGCGACCGGGAAAGTGACCTACGACTTTCATGGGCAGCCCGACGGCGGCACCGCCAATGACGCGAAGAGCTACGAGCGGCGCGACCGCGGTCAGGAAACCGATCGCGCGCACGGCTCGTTCACCGCGCCGTTCACGGGCGTGCACGGCTGGTATTGGGAGAACGTGAGCGACACCGACGTCACGATCACGCTGTCCTCGGCCGGTTTCTACAGCCGCGCGGAGGAGTTTCTCGAGAAGGGCGGCAGCTTCACCTTCGAGGTCGGGGACCTCCAGCCGGGAGCGCCGAGGCAAACGCTCATTCCCTGAGCATGGAATTTGAGGAGTTGAGGATTTGAGGAGTTGAGGATTTGAGGAGTTGAGGATTTGAGGAGTTGAGGATTTGAGGAGTTGAGGATTTGAGATTCTTGGGCATTTCTTCTCTGCGGTCCCTGCGTTGAATGTGATCTATTCACAAGCTCTGACGGCTGACGGCCGAGAGCTGACGGCTGAGAGCTGAAGGCAGAGAGCTACGATAATGCATAGCCGGCGAGCTGGAGGCCCGCCAGCACGAACCCGCCGGTCATCAGCGCCGTGTTTGTGGCGAACGCGTACTTCATGAAGCTCGCGCGCGCGCGCCAGAGGGTCAAGGCAATCAGCACGAAGGTCAGCGCCAGCACCTGGCCGATCTCGACACCGGCGTTGAAGCTCAGGATGTTGACCACGAGCCCGTTCTCGGAGACCGCAAACTCCTGCAGCTTCGTCGCCAGCCCGAACCCGTGGAACAACCCGAACACGAGCACCGCGGCCTTGGTATTCGGCTGGACACCCAGGACCCGCTGGAACCCCCCGATGTTCTCGAAGCCCTTGTAGACGACCGACGCGCCAATCACGGCGTCGATCAGGTAGGCGTTCGCGTGGATGCCGCCGAGCACGCCGGCCAGCAGTGTCAGGCTGTGGCCGAGCGTGAACAGGCTGACGTACAGGACAACGTCCTTCAACCGGTAGAGGAAGAAAATCACGCCGACGAGGAAGAGCAGGTGGTCGTAGCCCGTGACCATGTGCTTCGCGCCCAGGTACAGAAACGGCCCGATCGCCTGGCCGTCCACGCTTTGAACGAACGCCGCGTTGCGGCCCGTCAACGGGTGCGCGACGGCGAGGGACGCGCAGCACGAGGCGCAGAGCAGGAAGACGGCCGTTCTGATTGAGGCCGCGGTTCTCAGCATACAAGGCCGGTCGGATGATGCGCCGCTTGGTGTCGCCATCTACGCGATGGTCCTGACGCCATATTGACTAAACCGATCGTCGGCGGTCTTGGGCCATTCAGCCTCGGAGAGCGACTCCACGGGGTCGTAATCGATCGTGATCTTGCGCAGCGCCGGATGAGGTCTGGTCCTGTCTGTGCGCTGGTGCGGAACGAGGTCTGCCACGGGCTGGCCGTGACGGCACATGACCATCCGCTCTTCGGACGCCTCCACGCGCGCCAGCAATCTCAAGAAGTGGGTTTTGGCGGCATGAACGTTGACCGTCTTCATTCATGTGATGTTAGTCCAGATGCGCGCCGAATTTCCCGTCGATATCCTGCTCGCGCGGCGCACGTGTTGCACGCGCCGTCACCGGGAGTGGGGCAGACCCTCGTAGAGGGCTCGTTCGAGTGCGCGCAGAAATCCACTCCGTCAGGGAAGGACGACAAACCGACGCGTTTCGGCAGTCGATAGACGCGAAAGTGATTGTCGAACGACAGCACTCGCTTGATTCCGTCGCGCTCGGCCACGCGAACGAGTGCGGCATCGGCGAAGTCCATCGGCAGGTCGCGATCGTGGCGCATCAGCTCCTTCATCCGGCCAGCGTAGGACCACCGACGGAGTGGTGTCAGGCGCCGTGAGCGGTCAGATCGATGCCCGAATCTCGACGAGCAGCGCCACTGTGCCGTGCACTGCCGCCCAGCGTTGCATGTACGCCCAGTCGAGCTCCGGTCCTCGCACGACCAGGATGTTGCGGATGTCCTCGCGGTCCTTCGAGCGGCGGGCCTCCATCGCCCAGCGGAGCTTCGTGACGATCATATCCTCCGCGGACGCCACAGCCGCCACGCGATCCAGCATCCGGACCCGCTGACGCCGTGTGAACCGTTCTCGATCGTGGGCATCGTCGCTGCGCGCGAACAGCTCGCACACAAAGGGACTGCCGGCCAGCTCGATCAGGTATCGTGTCGTGCCGGTCACGACTTCGAACGAGCCTTGCCGCTGGAGCGCCAATCCTGGCGGAAGCGCGTCGCCGAGACGGTCGAGGCCGCCGGGCTGGACCTCGACGACGAAATCTGCGTCGCGAGTGGAGCGCGGGATACCGTGAAAGTTGGAGGCGAGGGAGCCCACGATCATGTACGGCATTCCGGCGGCGTCGAGCGCGTCGAGCACCGCGACCACCGCTTCGTCGGCCGTCACGAGGGGTCGAGCGTGTGGAGGCGGGCGAGCCGTTCCACGAGCAGCGCGCGCACGCCGGCGTCATCAAGCTCCGGGTGCTGGTGGCGGATGCCGTCCGCCATCAGCCGGCACGCGCGCTCGAAGAGTCGTGGACCTTCGAGGAGTTTCTCCCCGGGATCCATCGCACGAGCGCGTGCAACCTCTTCGCGATAGAGCGCGTCAGCCAACGGCCCGATGGAGGACATCGCTCGATTCTAAGGGAAACACTAGCGGTCGTCGCGTAGGAATCGTTCGGCGAGGTTGGCGTGCAGGACCATCCCGGCCGTCTCGGCCATTGCGTGGCCGCGCGACCGATCGCTGCCATCAGCCACGGCACCACCGTCGGGATCAGGAGGTCGGCGCGGTCCCACAAGGATCCGGCG